>Ga0247807_10000383_pt1 | contig 27885 bp, 42 predicted proteins | sample UWRJL074202C1_FD_179931 | JGI IMG/M metagenome (GOLD analysis project Ga0247807, IMG submission 179931) | Plant litter microbial communities from Arlington Agricultural Research Station in Wisconsin, United States - UWRJ-L074-202C-1 | ecosystem: Environmental > Terrestrial > Plant litter >...
GTCGTTGACGAGAAGGCGAACTACTACACCGAGAAGCGTGGTGACACGTTGATCCGTTTCGCCGTCCCCCGTGAAATTGCCGAGGCGATCTCTGAAAATCCAGAGCCCGGCCGCATAGACGGAGATGCAGCACCTGTAGTTCGCAACTCTGGCATCAACCGGAGAAAGCTCCGCAAGGCCGCCTATGTGCCGACAACCTTCAAAGAATGGATCGCAGCATGAGCATTCGTTTGATCCAGGACCTGCATGCAGGCATCAGCCGCCGTGACTGGCAGTCCGTCGAAGCAGCAGCGAACCGCCTCCGCGATGATGTCGAGAAGACGGTTGCCATCTTGGCCGGGACGGGCATTGGCAGTCTGCCAAACGATTATCCACTCTCCAAGCTTGCATCGGACGCGATCACCCCATCCCGCCAACCGAGGGAGGGGGGGGTTGAGTGAAGACCAAAAATAAGCTAAGATATTGAAAGATTGGAGAATGAAATGAGTCTTATCTGGATTTTGCTTATCGTGCTTCTGGTTCTGGCTGTAGCTGGCAACCCAAGCTTTGGCTATCATGGGTTCGGATGGGGTCCAAGCGGCATCATTGGCGTAGTTCTGGTAGTCATCCTAATTCTCGTCCTAGTCGGGCGGATCTAATCCGGGGCACTTTCCAAGCTTCCTAAAGCTCGCCGGGACGTACATGCCTATCCTCGTAGTTTGCTGATGGACACCCTCCCTCCCCAGCATTTAGCGAAGAGCCTCAACCGCCCCGTTACTCATTTCGGTTGGAAGGATAGGAAGGCTAGAGCATAACTCAAACGGAGAATGGAAATGAAGATCGCCTCATACCTGATTTATATCATATGCTATGAAACACTCGTGATTGCTGGAACGGGTTATGCCGTATTTGTATTGGGCCATAGTGGGTGGTGGTGGCTATTGGGCGTCTTGTTCAGCGCAGGATGCTGGAAGCCAGAGAGGTGGTCTGCGCTATGGGATGAAAAGATCGCCAACCAGTACCGTATAAAGGACGCGGAAAGTTCCAAGGCGTGAAAAACCAATGACCGCACACACTGAGTTTAGGAAAGGCTCAAGCGTGTTTGTTCAGATGAAAGATGGGCGTAAGTTCAGCGACAAATACGAGAGCAAGAAGGCTAACTATGTTTTCTTGCGCAACACAGGAAGGATAGTCGCTTCTGAAATAAGGGCCATGAGTTTCAACAAATCAACGGAGAGATGCAATGAAATACGAAATCCAAGAAGTGGAAATGACCAACTGGATGAAAGGTGAAAAAGAGAAACGTTTCATTATAGAGGTGGCTCCCGGCATAAAGCTTAACTTTGATAGCATGTTCGAAGCCGTGCAGGGCTTGGCAGCTCTAAAGCATGTTTCTGAGTTGGAGAGGCAAGATGGAAGCGCATGAGAAGGGACTGGAGGCTGCTCGTAATCTTCTAGTAATGGCTGACGGTGATGCTTACCCGTGGGATCACGTTGAAGCGTGCATCAAAGCCTATCTCTCCGCAAGCAATAAAGTCCTAGTGCCGCTTGAGCCTAGTCCTCAAGAGCAATGGACAGCCGCGATGAGATACCGGCATGACGCAGGTCTGCTTCCAGATACGGATAGGCAGGCTCTAGTGAGAACAGCTCATTGGTGGCATGATGCTTGGGTTAACTCTATTCCCAACCCATTCAAGGATAAATGATATGAAGGAGGACGATAGGCCTCGCAAGGGAAGTTGGGCACCTGGAGGCTATATGTGCAAGTGCATGGCCTGCAAAGAGGTGTTCCAAGGCGACAAGAGGGCTATGATGTGTGCGGATTGTGCCTATAACCTACCACTCAAGAGCCATAAGCAAAACGGATAAACAGAGATGACAGTAAAGTACACAGCAAACGACATCCGAAGCCTACGGGGCATTGCTCTGGAGGAGATCCTGATGGAAGCCAAGGAGCGGTTCCCTCTTGTATCAACAGAGCCTTCCTGGATATCTGAGGCTACTATTGAGTGCAGGGTAAAGACATACATCATGGCTGGCTTGCTTCCTTCGGATTTTCATCCATAATAATGGAACATCAAAAACTTAGGCGAGATTAACTATGGGTGCCGGTGGGAGACCTCCAAAAGAGAAGAGCTTTGCTAATATGCTCAATATCGCCATCAAACAGGCGACTGAGGATGGGCGCGATAAACTACGCGCTGTAGCGGATGCTTTGCTAGACAAGGCCATGAGCGGCGATGTACAGGCCATCAAGGAAGTGGCAGACAGGCTTGACGGCAAGGTAGCACAGGCTATTGTTGGTGACAGCGAACACGATCCTATCGGAGTGATATTCAGGACCGTCTACGAAAAGGGTGAATAGTGGAGATTGAGCGCCGCATTCGCCCGTATCAGCAAGCATTCCACAGCTATCTCCTCAATACCCCTAAGGCCAGAGCTATCGAGATTGCCCATAGACGCTGGGGCAAAGACGAGATGGTTCTGGCTGCGACCTGTGAGCTTGCGCACCGCCGCGTAGGCTCTTACTGGCATTGCCTACCTGAGTTTGGCCAAGGCCGCAAAGCACTCTGGACAGCCGTTAACGCCCATACGGGCAAACGCCGCATCCATGAGGCATTTCCTCCAGAGATCTGCGACAACGTAAACGACCAGGAGATGTTCATACGTCTCAAGTGCGGATCAACATGGCAGATCATCGGTTCGGATCGCTATGACGCTACAGTGGGCGCTGGCGTGGCGGGGATCGCCTATTCCGAGTGGGCATTGGCAAACCCTAGCGCATGGGCCTATCACCGGCCAATGCTGGAGGAAAACAACGGCTGGGCTGCATTTATCACAACCCCTCGTGGCCGCAATCATGCCTATAATATGTATCTCATGGCAAAGGATAACCCGCGATGGTTCGCTGAGGTTTCCAATGTCCATGATACAGGCGCTCTCAGCCCTGAGCAGCTAGATGAAAGCCTCAAGGAATACATAGCCTTGTATGGTGATGACATCGGCAATGCGCAGTTCGAGCAGGAATATCTATGTTCGTTCAATGCCGCTATTCTGGGTGCGTTCTACGCTCGTGAGATGCTGGCTGTTCGCAAGGAAGGCCGGATTATCGCTGATCTGGAGCCGATAAAAGCACCGATCCATAGGGCTTGGGATATCGGGGTTAAGGATGATACAAGCATTTGGTGGTTCCAAGTGGTGGGAACTCAGGTGTTTATCCTTGATTGCTACTCACAGTCTGGGGTTGGTGTAGATCACTACGCTGACATCATCCACAAGAAGGCTGAGGAGCGTGGATGGGAGGATGGGATAGATTTTGTCCCTCACGACGCCAAGATTAAGGAATGGGGCACAGGCCGCACACGCGTTGAAACTATGCAGGAATTAGGCCTCCATCCCCAGCTAGTACCCCTCGCAAGCAAGATGGATGGCATCAACGCTGTACGCGTCACTCTTCCACGCTGCGTCTTCCATACAAGGTGCGAGGATCAGGGTATCTCGGCTCTGGAGCAGTACCGCAGAGAATGGGACGACGACAAGAAGGCGTTCAAGATCAGCGAAGTTCACGACTGGTCTAGCCATTTGGCCGACGCGTTCCGCTACTTTGCCATGTCCTGGCGCACCATTCGAGAAAACGTTGTTGAAAGACACGAGCCGCCTCCTCCAGGCAAATTCCGCCCCCCTCCAATACCTACAGGGAGACAGGGGAGGGTGTAAAAACTTCTCACTATCCACTTTTCACTATTGACTACTCTGGTTGATGGGTGTAGTTTCAAATCATCGAAACGCACACAACGGAGAATGAAAATGACCGTAGAAGCCAAGAAGGAAACAATCCTCGCCTCCATCGAAGCTCGCGGTTGGTTTACCACCCAGATCTATTACAATGAAGCTGCCCAGCTTCGTGATGCTGGCTTGGTCAAGATCGGCACACGGTATTTCGTGGGCGGCAACGAGAAAATGGTATGGGTGGCGGCATGAGTAAATTGGTCAACCACGAGCAACTCAGGAGGGCGATGACCGCCCTTCAAAGAGAGTTTATCCTAACCGACGATGAAGCCAGAAAAATGGCTTTGCTGGTAGCCGCTTCATACGGCATACTAGACCCAGAGGTCAGGAAATGAGCCTATACGACAGAATCCAGCGCAGCGATGCGCCTAAGAAATCCTCGCCGGGGGATAATACGACGCTGCCATGCAGAAATGCTGGGATTGCAGATGGCGGAATCCGGGTCGGGCAGTCGGACGCAGATGCCTCCTTGTCTGTTGTGAGAGAAGAGCAGTCAGAGAAGCCAGGAGTGGCAACGCAGCAGGTGAAAGCCCTGCACCTTCCCAAGCCAAAAATGGGCCGTCCCCGCACAGGCTACATCAAAGCAGAATACAACAGGCAATACAGCGCTGACTTACGCACCATCAAGCGCCTAGGGCTGGAGATAACGGTGGCAGAGTGGAGGAAGACGAAATGAACCTCTGTGATTGCGAACTAAGTCATAACGGTTTGGGCCGATCAGGTCGTGAGTGTGATTGCCCCGCTGGAGACGGCGCTAGACCATGGGACACAGAGAGGGCGCTAAGAGTTGCGCTATTTGAATTCTACTCAACAGCGCATGAGACTTGGGCCAACATTGATGCTAGGCGGGCAGTCGAGGGTATCACTCAATTTGAGCGCCCCTCAGGTAAACAATATCGGGAGAGTTTGAAATGAGCATTACACCTGCACTATTCGTCAAGCACTCACCAGCCATAAGCTCTCACGCTTTCGAATGGCTAGATGTTGAGCTTGCGGACCGGAAAGCCATGATGGACGTTGAGAACGCGGAATACGTGTTGTTCAAATACGTCCGGCCCAATATCGGGCGCAAATCAAAGGATGAGACGAGATGAGTGAGATACCGGAAGACGTGATGAAAGAGGCTAAGGACGCCTTCAAGAGCGTAGTTTCGCCCAATGGGCAAAGAGTTTGGAATGGTTGGCAGAGTGGTTGAATGCAGGGACCGGCGAAGGCCCCACGGCACTAGATCAAAAGTAGTCGCGTACGTTCGAATCGTACACCATTCCAAAGCCATCCGGGGAGCCAATCTCGGGTAAGAGCCTCGCAGCCGCGTCGTTACGGTTGTGGGGCTTTTGTCATTGATTGACGCGCAACGAGTGTTACTTTATAAAGTAACAAACCTAGCGGGTGCACATGGCCGATAACGAAGCAACGGAACAAGCTGACTATGATCCCTCCGTCGACAAGGAGAGTTCGAAGGCTTGGCTAAACCTCATCACCGATGCTGAGAAGGCCCTACAGGACTGGCAGGACCGCGCCGACAAGATTGATAAGATCTATGCAGACGGCAACCGTCTATCCGCCACCGCTGACCGTCAGTTCTCGCTATTCTGGGCTAATCTCCAGGTTCTAGCGCCGTCAGTGTACTCCCGGCCTCCTGTGCCTGTTGTCGTTCCCCGCTTTCGCAACCGTGATCCTATCCGCCGAACCGCTTCCGAGCTTCTGGAGCGTGTCACCAACGTCCAGTTCGAAATGGAGGACGTAGACTCCACTATGCGCTTGATCCGTGATGATCTGGTGAGGGTTGGCCGTGGCGTTGCATGGGTTAGGTATGAGGACAAGCTAAAGCGTGAGAAGAAAAACGAACGCCTCTGTCTTGAGCATGTAGATCGACGCGACTTCCTCACCTCTCCAGCCCGTAAATGGGAAGAGGTTGATTGGGTTGCCCGCCGTGCTTGGCTCTCGAAAGAGGAAATGAAGGAGCGCTTCGAAGAGTATAGCCAAGATGCATACGAGTCAGCAGCTTATAACTCCGTCAAGCGTGATGAGCGAGACAGAGGCCATCGTGACCCTATCGAGAAGGCTGGCGTCTGGGAAATCTGGTGCAAGTCTGAAGACCGCGTTGTCTGGGTAACGGATGGCGTTGAGGATCTGCTGGATGATGATAAGCCGCATCTCGACCTTGACAAGTTCTTTCCCTGTCCCAAGCCCGCCTATTCCACGGTACAGCCGGGGTCGCTCGTTCCTGTCCCTGATTACGTCTATTACCAAGACCAGCTAGCGGAGATCAATGAGCTTACGGGCCGCATCTCTGCGCTTGCCTCTGCTGTCCGCGTCAAGATGTTCTATCCTGGCGGAGGAGAGAAGGGCGACGTTCTAGAGACTGCAATGCGGATGAATGACGACTCCGCAATGATGATACCTGTCTCGAATTGGGCTGCGTTCGGTTCAGGTTCGGCGGATATCCTCGTTCCATTCCCCATCGACATGATAGCCAACACGATCAAGGTTTGCGTAGAGATCCGCAAGCAGCTTATCGATGACGTTTACCAGATTACCGGCCTATCGGACATCATGCGCGGCCTCACTAATGCTAGCGAGACACTAGGCGCTCAGGAGCTAAAGAGCCAATACGGTTCCGTTCGTATCCGTGACAAGCAGGACGAGTTGGTTCGCATAGCCCGTGACCTTACGCGCCTCAGTGCAGAGGTGATGGCTGAGAACTTCGACAAGAAGACCTTGCTTGACATGTCTCAGATGGATCTGCCCACGGATGCGGAGATCAAGAAGCAGGTCAAGGAAATCACCGACCAGCAGAAAGAGATTGCTGATGCTGCCAAGAAGCAAGTAGCCGATGCTCAAAAGAACCCGCAGATTATGGCGCAGGCGCAAGCCAATCCCGAAGAAGCTCAGGCCATGCTCCAACAGCTTCAAGAGCAAGCAAACCAGCAGATACAGCAGCTAGGCGAACAGGCTCAGAAGGTTGGCGAGACGGTTACGATTGATCAGGTCAAAAAGCTTCTGGACGATCAGCGGCTAAGACCATTCATGTTCGATATCGAGACAGACTCGACTATTGCTCCTGACGAGAATGCTCAAAAGCAGCGGGCAACCGAGTTTATTACGGCTGTTGGTGGGTTCCTCAATCAGGCTATCTCTGCCGTCCAGCTTGTTCCTCAGACGGCCACTCTCATGGCGGACACGTTGAAATACGTTGCTAGCCAGTTCAGGGCAGGCCGTGAGCTTGACGCGACGATTGATGAATTTGCAGACCAGATGAAGGAAATGGCCTCTGCTCCCAAGCCAAATCCAGAAGCCGACGCAGCCCAAGCACAGCAGCAAGTTGAGGCGCAGAAGCTAGCGATGGAACAACAGAAGCTTGCAATGCAGCAGGAAGCCCATAAGGCCGACATTGAGACAAAGCAGGCCATCGCCAACGCTGATATCCAAAACAAAAGGGCTTTGACAGAGCATGAGGCTATGCTTTTGGATCGCAAATACGGCGAGGAAATTCAGTCTGTCATGGTCAAGAGGGCCGAGGGACAGGAACAGCATTCCCAAAACATGCAGAAAAACACGCTTGAGATTGAAAAACTCAGGCTTTCAAACGAAAATATTGCTATAAAGGGTATCAACGACCAAGTTAGCGCACAACAGCAGCTTGTGTTGAACGCGGAAAGTGCGGCTCAGAAGGCTAGCGAAAAGAAGGACGTAGACTAATGGGCGCTCCCGTCACCCTGGTATCAGCAGGCAATCAGGCAAACCCCGCTGGCGCTCCATACAGCGCCGCCAATCCTCTGCCAGTGGCGAGCTATAGTTCGTCCGGTACTGAGAATACGGCTCTTCCTCCAGGCCGAGCCCCCGCCGCCGCCTCTGTTCCTGTTGTCTCCAGTACTGAGGATTTCGCAAGGCTTGGCTCTATCGCCTTTGGTGGTGGTACAGCTACGGTAACCTCTGTAACATCTGCTGCTGCGACCACACCTTTAAAAGCTGCCAACACTGCCCGAACCGGCATCACCATTGCAAATGATAGCACTTCGATCCTTTACGTTCTCATGGGTACAGGTACGGCAAGCGCGACGAACTACAGCTTTGCTCTCCCGGCCAAGGGAACCGTTCCGTCTGATCGCACCATCTCAGGCTATACAGGGGCAATTCAAGGCTTCTGGGTTTCCGCAAATGGTTTCGCAATGGTCACTGAGGTTGCATAATGCCTACTTCCATAACGCCGGTCCCTGTTGACCCAAACTCTATCCCGCTCCCAGCCATAGCTATGCCTCCTGGCGTAGCTGACACTGGTACACTGGGCACTAGCCCCCGGTATGCCTTGGGTGACCACACTCATGCTTCGAAAGCCCGCAAAGAAATAAAAGTAATGGGTTCGGCTGCGTCTACATATACTTGGACATACCCCGTCTCATTCGGCTCTGGAGTCGTCCCTATCGTCTCTGCAATCGTTCAGGTTGCGAGCGGCAATACGGATTTGTTCAACGTCCAGATCGTAGGCACACCGAGTAATACGCAGTGCACGTTCCAGATTAACCGCGTTTCCGCTGGCCTTTTGGCGCTTCTGCTTGGCGCATTGTCGCTTAATCCTACGCCTGTAGCCGCAACTCTTCACTGTATTGCATTGGAGCCATAATGGCTGGAGAGCTAACCACATTTGCTCTGTCTCAGGGCATCGGCCTAGTCACGGGAGCGGGGGTGCCTGACACGATCGTCATTGACGGCAAAACCTACAATCTCCTCACCAGCCGCACGACCGGCGAATACTTAACCAGCCGCACGACCGGCGAGCCAATCTATGGGAGAGCCGCATAATGCCTACCATTCTCACAAATGACCTCGATTTCAAACGCCGTACTGCGAAGCTGCCGCTCGTAGGTTTGCTTGACACGGTCAAGTCCGACCAGTCGCAGATATGGACTATCGTGAGTGACAGCACGGGAGTTCAGGACAGCACGACACGTTGGCCTTTTCTCGTAGCCACAGCACAGGCAACCGAGCTTGCGTCCAAAGCCAAACGCTTGGAGTTTCGGCAGCTTCGCGGTACGGCTGAACCCACAATTTTTGAATATTACAAGCCCATCTTGCTATCGGCGGGTGCTGGACCTCGAGGCATTCAATTTTCGTCGGGCACACCACGTTCGAGGTTCATTTCCACTAACAATGTCATTGCGCGCACCGGCGAAGACATCGAAATTCTCATTGCTTTTGATCCGCTGAACAACTCTCCTGCCGCGTTCGCTGCAATCGGGGGGCAGCCGGGGGCTGGCGCTGTAGCGGCTTCGTCCCCGAGTTCGCGCGGGCCGTATATAACGCAGGAGACATCCGGTAATTACAGGCTCAACTGGAATGAGAACGGAACCGGGACTGCTGGTTCGTTTGCAGACGGGGCAGGTCGTTGGGCCGAATGGACTGCCGCTCAGTTAGGCGTAGTGCCGGGCACTCCAGTCATCGTAAAATTCACTCTTGACGCGGATAATGGCTCTGGTGGTTGGACGGCAAAAGCCTACCCGATGACTTACAGTTCCTACTTCTCAAGCTCATCAGTTAGCAATCCAGAGGTGCAGGTCTGGGGGACGGGGCTTGCCCCCACGACTACCAGTGTCTCGCCTACTGCGGCAGTAACTACCGTAAATAAGTCGGTTGCGAACATCGAGATCGGCGCCAGAGGTGATGTCACCAGCCCCTTTTATGGCACGGTTTATAAGCTTCAAATTCATGACGGCATTGACGGCCCGCTTATCCATAGCCCAAACATTGACGATTTCACCCGGTCTACACCAACAGCAACTAGCGTTATGGTCGGGTCTTCAACTCTATACGTCTACAATGGCGCAGCGGCGGGTAAGAATTTCTCGTGGTTCGCTGGTACTGCTGCGCCCGTCGATGCATTGCGCCCTTCAAGAATTTTCATACCTGGGTCTGCACTCACGACTATTTCAACGGGCCACAACGAAGCGTTGCTTTTTGGGCTGGACATCAAGACTGCAATTGAAACGTTTATCACAACGACGACTTTGAGGTCCCCTTGCCAAGCCCTACATATGATCAAGCAAAACCCGGAATTGGACCTCACGTCCACACCCTCCGCCCAATACGCGACTGCTAAACTGCATGGTCAGCGCCAAGCGCAGATGGCAAACGTGGTTGCGATGAAGGGCGGTGTGGTTTCAGATGTTTATACTGCCTTTGAGACGCACCCAGACTGGAACCCAGCGGGCAATAGATTGATGAGTAGCACAGACCCAGCGGTACACCCTTCCGCGCCAGACGGTTACACACTGGAGGCGTCGATTGTGGCTGTGGATTTCGGATTGGTCATACCGTTCATCTGACCCCGCCCGCCAACACCATTTGCGGGGGTAGACTTATATTCCACAGTTATGTAATATCGTTACGTTCAATCAGGAAGAACGAATTGCGCCAAAGATACTGTAGAAACTGCTTCAACTGGCATCAGGTCGATGAATGGCCGCTGGAGTGCTATCCAGTTCAGCCAGCCAGATCAGATGCCTTCTCATTCCCTAACGTAATCTCCGACACAACCGAACCGCTGGAACACCCCTTGACGGGTAAGCACTACACCAGCAAGCGGGAGTTTTCGAGGATTACCAAGGAAAGAGGCTACGAGGAAGTTGGCAACGATTCTAACCGGCTCAAGCCCCCACCGTCTCCGAAGTCAGACAAAGCAGCAATCAAAGAATCCGTTCAGAAAGCCGTAGCGCGGTTCAAGAATGGCGAACGAGTCAACCTATCAGGAAGGTGACGTATGCTAACTAACCATGGACAGCTAGATTGTTTAATCTCTTGCTTTCTGGACGACCGTAAGAGGTGCGACCTCATTGAAGAAGGCGCGAAATTGAAAATAAAGGCGGCAGCAATATGGGCTACAGGTAGTGAGCGCTCCCTCATCGCTGCCATCGAACAAGAATACAATAAGCTGCATCGCCCACGAGGCTCTCTGATGACTCCTTGGGGTAAATCTGTCCTTATTAAGAGAACGAAAGCCTAATCAGGAAGGGCTAAAAACATGTCAGACGCACTAGCACCAGTCCCCACAGAAGCAGTCATTGAGCCGCAGGCACCAAAGACGCCTGAACTCGGGAGCCAAACCCCTGTCGCTGAAAAGCCAGAGGTAAAGGCTGAGCCTGAGAAGAAGGAAGTTCCCAAGTCCAACTCCGATGCTCTCAAGGCCGCAAGTGAACGGTTGAAGGCAAAGGCTGAAGCTGAATCAAAGGCTCCCAAGGCTAAAGAAGATACTCCCAAGGTAACTACCAAGGCAGACACTGAAGCTTCCAAGGTAGAGGCCAAGCCAGACAAGACACGAGATGAGACTGGTAAATTCCAGTCCACCTATGCGGAGGCGAAAGCTCCCGTAGCGCAGGAGCAGAAGGTTGAGACTGCCGCGCCTGAACGGCGTGTTTCGCTGGAGGCTCCTGCGCGGTTCAACGAGAACGGTAAGCGCGATTGGGCAACCACTCCCGATAGCGTCAAGGAAGAGGTCCTCCGCTCTCATCGTGAGCTTGAGGAAGGCCACAAGAAATACAAGGAAAGCGCAGACCGCTACGAACTTCTAAGGGAATATGATGACCTAGCCCGAAAGAATGGCCGGGAAGGCGTCCACGAGTCTCTAAAGCAGATCCGTGATATCGAGGATACATTCGCCCGCGACCCAATCCAGGGTCTCAAGAAGATCACTGATCACTTCGGGATTAGCCTACCAGCCGTCGCAGCGCATATTATGGGGCAGAACCCCAATCAGCAGGTGCAGGAGGCACATTCTCGCGTTCGGGAGCTTGAAGCCAAGATCCAGCAGATGGAAACGGCAGCTAAAGTTCCGTCGATTGTGGAACAGTTTTTCACAGAACACGAAGATGCGAAAGATTATTCCGACGATATTGCTTTTGTGCTGGAACAAGGTATAGTCAAAGACCTAGATGCTGCTTACCAATATGTTAAGCGCTTCAAGCCGCAGGCCTCAAACGCAGCGGCATCCGGCCAGCCGGTCATCCCGGCAGAAAGTGCAGTGGCTCAAACCCAGGCACCGGCTTTAAACCCAGCAGGTTCTAAATCGGTGTCAGGAGCGCCAACCGGGGGTGTAAGCCCCGCAGCAAAGCATCCTGTCCCAGCAAACAACCGTGAAGCACTCCAACGCGCGATGGCTCGCGCTAGAGCATAAGGACAGACAATGCCTATTAACCCGTTGAGCCACTATCAGCAGGTTCTTTCTATGGCCTTGGAAGATCGTTCCAGAGGCTATGAAGACCTTGTATCGAACCAGATTGCACTCTTTGCGCTGATGAAGCGTAAGGGTCTAATCAAGAACTATTCCGGCCCACGTATCCGCGAAACCCTCCAGATCGGCAAGCCGACCGGCCAGTGGTATTCCGGCTATGACTTCCTCGACAATCCTCCGGTAGAACTCTTCAATGATGCCTACTGGACGCCTAAGATGCTGGCTGTTCCGATCTCCCTCACTAATGAGGAAATCCTGAACAACGCTGGCGAAGCTCAGATCATGGACGTTCTGGAGTCCTATATGGACGTTGCAGAAACGACCCTGGCTGAGACGCTGGAAACCGGCCTTTACTCTGACGGCACGGCCAACAATGGCAAGCAGATCACCGGCCTTGCGGCTGCTGTTCCGATTGTCACCAATACGGGCACATACGGCGGCATCGACCGTGGTACGTATGCCCTGTGGCGGACCACCACCTTCAACGCCCAGACCATGAACACTGCAATTGGCACTCAGGTTAACGCGGCCACTATCCGCCCATTCCTGACCCAGATCTTCCTTGCCCGTTCTCGCGCTGGCCGTTCTGCCGATATTCTGCTGATGTCCAATGAACACTATGCCGCATACGATGCCTCGCTCGTAGCTGCACAGCGTATTACTGAGCGCAGCGGCACCGGGACCATGAACGCTCTTGGCTTCAATAACCTCGCCTATGTCGGCGCTGGTCGCGAAGTCTCGGTTGTCATGGGTGGCGGTATCGGCTCGGCCATCCCGGCAAACACCACGTTCGGCCTTGAGTCTTCCTCGCTGCGTCTCCGCGTTAACCCGCTGCGCAACATGGATAAGCTCTTCCCTGGTGACGGCATGATGCCTATTAACCAGGACGCGATTGCGCAGTTCATTGGTTGGATGGGCGAGCTGACGATGACCAATCCACTTTTCAACTGGCGCTTCTACGACTCGGATCCAGCTACGTGATCGGCTAAAAGGAGAATTATCACATGCCTATTCAATCTACCCCTTCTCTTGGCGGCTCGCTCAATACCAATGGGGGCCTTGTTGGCACCCTGCCGTATTACGACAGTGGCCGTCTCGTACCGTCCCCGCCGCTTGGAACTGTATTCAAGGCCATCGACGGCCACGATTACATCTTTGCGCAGGCTTCCGCAGCTATTGCCTCCAACGTGGCGGTAGTGCTTACGGAACCGGCAATGACGATGGCAACCGGCGCTGGCGCTTGGACCTCTCCCACGGTTACGGGCGGGGTTCCAATCAACCAGTACGCATGGTTCAAGAAGACCGCAATCTAAGCAATCAGGGGGCTGTCATGGCCCCCTTCCTCCATTCAGGCACCTATAAGGAATTCACCTATGGCAAATGAAGCTAGCCGCATTGTCGCAACCTTCGAAAACTGGCCTGTTCCGAATGAGTCCAAGACCAAGGAAGAAGGCCGTCCAATCTTTGACGACATGGAAGTTGTCCGCATTCATATGAGCGGCGATCGCCTCCAGTCTCCTGTATTCCCTGCCAACTCTGAAGTATCAGGTGGTATTGAAGACCCGGAAACCGGCCTTACGCGTCCTGGCACCTATGCTGAGAAGTACGCCAAGCAGTATGAGCAGTTCAAGAAGGGCGAGCGCCAGACCAAGAGCGGCACACCTATTGAGGCCCTTCCTTTCCTCACCCCTGCCAAGATCAAGGAGCTTAAAGGCCTGAACATCTTCACGGCTGAGGCTCTTGCGGATCTGGACGGCCAGCCGCTCAAGTCTCTGGGGCAGGGCGGTCTTGACTGGAAAAACCAGACTCGCGCCTATCTCGACAACGCAGCAGGTTCCGCGAACGTGACCAAGATGGCTTCCGAACTTGAGTTCTACAAGGCAGAAAACGAGCGCCTCCGCAACGAGCAGTCTCAGTTCAACGGTATTATTGAGACCGAACGCCTGACGACCAATCTAGGCTACGGCACGGCTCTTGAGGGCAAGTCCGACGAAGAGCTTAAGGAATACATCAAGGAGAAATCCGGCAAGCGTCCGCAGGGCAATCCTTCTCGCGCTACCTTGCTCGCTGTTGCTCAGGAATTGACCACCGAAAAGGAATAATCCTTGTCCTTTCTCACGTCTGCACAGAGTGCCGCAATCAGGTTGGGGGTTAATAAGCCCTCAGCCTTTTTCTCGTCAACGGGCCGCTTTGAGCAGGAGATTTGTGACCTTGCCAATGAGGTGGTTACGGAGATCATCAAGGCGCATGACTGGCGCTCCCTCACCAAGCAGCAAGACATGGTTGGCGATGGTGTAACGACTGCCTTCGACCTCCCAATCGATTATGACCGGATGCCAAAGAACGCCGATGTAGGGCGCATGAACTGGTATACGTGGGGATATGTGGACGCGCCTAGCCTGAACTTCTGGAACGACCTTGTTAACGGTCTCGCCTCCCCAAGCCCCGGCTACTGGATCATGCTTGGCGGTCAGATGCAGTTTATTCCGCCTATTTCATCGGGGACCACGGCTGAGTATTACTATATCTCCAAAGCCGCTATTGTCGATGGTGATACGAGCGTCAAAAAGAATTCCTTCACCAAGGACAATGACACGTTCGTCTTGGATGAGCGTCTTCTAACGCTTGGTCTCATCTGGCAATGGCGAGCTATGAAGCGCTTGGATTATTCGGAGGATATGCGGAACTACGAAATCCGTATTGACCAGATTTCCGCAGAGGACAAGGGCGCGAGAGTTATCCGTCTGGGGAACAACCTTATCGACTATAACGCCTCGTGGGCTTACCCTCGTTCGCTTGGTGTTTGAATGAGGCAGGCTCTCATCCGCCAGCGAACCTCAGCGCTCAAGAGCTTTGCCGCTCCCGTTCAGGGATGGATTGCGAACACTAACCTTGCCATCAATCCAGGCAAAAATCTGAACGGCGCTTATCTTCTGGAGAACTGGTTCCCGACTGCAACAGGTGCGGAAGTGCGCCGTGGGTCTGCTCTATACGCCACTCTTGGCGGGGGAGATCTGGATGTTACGGCTATTTTTGACTACAATAACGGCAACATAAAACGGCTTTTCGCGTCCACGGAAACGACTGTCTACGACATCACAAACGTAACCACTCCTGACAATTATCAATTGTGGACGGGCGAAGATGAGATTGTCACTGAGGACGGAGACAATATCGGCGGTTCTTCCACGGATGGCCTGAACGTCATCAACGGTATGAGCGGCGGAAGCTGGATCACAACTCAATTTGCGACGACTGGAGGGGTTTTCCTCGTTGCCGTGAATGGTGAGGATCCACTGCAACTCTTTGACGGGTCCGAATGGTTTCCTATCGATGAAGACGATGTCTATATGCTCCTCTTCGATGCCCAAACCGATCCGTTCTTTGAGGGACAGACGCTAACCGGCGCTACCTCTGGGGCTACGGGTTTTGTCCTCCATGTTGAGCCTACGGGCGGCGCTACTGGCATTCTGTATATTACGGATGTGACAGGAACATTCCAGAATAACGAAATCATCGACGGTACAGGAACTGCTGATCCAGACGGCTCGGCCACGGCAGATGGCGTTCCGCAGCCTTATTATGTCGGGATAACGGGAGTTGATACGTCTACCCTGTCCTACGTCTGGAGCTACAAGAACCGGCTATATTTCATCCAACGGGACAGCTTTACGGTCTGGTATCTGGACGTTGACTCCATCTCCGGGACCGCTACGGCTTTCCCTATGGGTGGCGAGTTTTCCGAAGGTGGGAAGCTGCTGATGGGCTCTAGCTGGTCTCTGGATAGTTCTGGCGATGGTGGTTTGTCGGAACAATGCGTATTCATCTCGGATGAAGGACAGGTAGTCGCCTATCAGGGTTTCTCTCCTGCGCCTGACCAAGGCTGGTCGCGCGTCGGTGGCTATAAGATCGGCAAGCCTCTTGGACCTCTGGCATATCAAAGAGCGGGCGGTGATCTGATCATTGCCACGGATATCGGTTATGTTCCCCTCTCCCAAGCCGTCAATAGAGACGTAGCCGCGCTTTCGCCTGCTGCCGTGTCCTATCCCATCGAAACGGAATGGAACGCCACTGTAGAGGAGCGTAGGGGCTTTCCTTGGCATTGCGCTATCTGGCCTGAGAAACAGATGGTTATCGTTGGAACTCCCACGAATGAAAACCAAACTTCTATGGTCTTTGCTGCCAATGCAAGAACCGGCGCATGGACGAAATTCACCGGATGGGATGTCACCTGCCTGTGTGTATTCGATGGTCGGCTGTTCTACGGGACGCGACAGGGGAAGGTGATTGAAGCCTACATTACCGGGCTTGATCAAGGTTCTCCGTATACCGCGACGTTTGTTCCGATGTTCAATGATTTCGGCAACCCCGCCTCGCTCAAGATCCCCAAGATTGCCCGGGCTAGACTCAGGGGCGCGAATGACGTTAACCCTCAGCTTTCCGTGATGCAGGATTATGTCATAAGCTTGCCTGCTGCTCCTGCCGCCAATCCAGTTGCGGTCGATGGCGTATGGGACGGCGCGACATGGAATGTAAGCACATGGGGAGGCAAGGTGGATAAGAAGATCCAGCAGGCTTGGACCTCTGTTTCGGGCATGGGATACGCGCTGGCCGCATCCTTGCAGATCACATCTGGCTCTATCGTGCCGATTGATACTGAGATTATCGATATAGAGGTTACGTTCGAGATTACGGATATAGTGGCGTGATCATTACGGATATCCAGGTTGCAAAATTCGTATCGGACAAGCTTGGCATTGGTCTTTGCCCTCCATGGACTGCTATGGGCATTGAAAAGGATGGCGAGATCATCGGCGGGGTTGTTTTCAACATGTTCGAGGGCCGTGATGTGCATGTAACAGTCGCAGGAACTGGCTTCGGGAAGAATTTTCTACAAAGTGTAGGCCAATACGTGTATGACCAACTAGGTTGTGCTAGAATGACGATAAAGACGGAACAATCATCCGTTGTTCGCATAGCAGAGAAATTGGGAGGTCAAAGAGAAGGTGTTCTCAGAGACCACTTTGGCGAAGGTCGTGACGCCGTGATTATAGGCATCCTCAAAAATGAATACCGTTTTCGGTAAAAGGCAGGTGTATCATTGTTAGCTCGCCAAAAGCTCCCGATCCAGTAGCAACTGCTAATGCTCAGTCCGGCATGAACCGCGATACTGCTATCTCGCAGATGCAGCTGAATGGCGTAAACCAAATAACGCCAGATGGCAATCTGATGTATGAGCAGACGGGCAGTAATTCATTTGTAGACTCGCAGGGGCGGACGGTCTCCACGCCTCAGTTCACGGCCACAACCACCCTATCTCCCCAGCAGCAGGCGATCAAGGATCAGACGGACGCGGCTAGCCTTAACCTCGGAACGCTTGCCAACAAGCAGTCAGCAGCCATTGGCGAGCAACTTTCCAAGCCGTTCCAGTTCAACAATGACGATGCTAGCAACTGGTCTTATGATCTCGCCTCCCAGCGGATTCTTCCCCAGCAGGAGAAGGCGGGTGCTGCTCTCCGTACCCAGCTCATCTCGTCCGGTATCCGCCCCGGAACGGCTGCTTACGATAGCGAAATGGCGCGACTGACGAACGCAAACACGGATCAATTGAACCAACTTGCGTTGACTGGACGAGGGCAGGCGTACCAGGAGCAGTTGTCTCAGTACAACAACCCAATCAATACGATTTCCGCCCTCATGTCCGGTTCTCAGGTCGCAAACCCGCAGTTCGCTCAAACTCCTCAGTCTAGTGTGGCGGGCGTCGATTACACGGGCCTTGTTAACCAGCAATATCAAGCCAAAGTGCAGAACCAAAACGCTATGCTCGGGGGCCTTTTCGGGTTAGCTGGAGCAGGCATCAAGGCCATTCCTTTCTCTGATAGGCGCTTGAAAAAGGACATCGTTCCTATGGGCCACAAGAAAGGCCTTCCTTGGTATGGCTTCCGTTATGTATGGGATGATGCCTCTTCGCCTCTTCGCTATTCGTTCATGGCGCAGGATGTGCTACCCGTCCGTCCTGAAGCCGTGCATCTTGATCCGTCAGGCTTCTATCGCGTAAACGTTGATATGATCTTGGAGGCTGCGTAATGGCGGAACCCTTCATCTGGGGCGCAGGTGGCGCTAAACTAACTCCTGAGCAGCTTGCCTTGGCTCAGGCCGTATTGGCTCGCAAGCGTATGCAAGGCGTCGATACAAGCCCTGTGGGACATTGGACTCAAGGAGCCGCTCGCGTAGCCGATGCATTGGGAGATGTCTTTCAGGAGCGCCGTCTTGCAGGCCAGCAGGACGAACTGAATACCTACAATCAAGAGCAGTCCGCTCCGCTTATTCAAGCCTTCAGCGGCAATCCTAGCGCCACTGTAGGCGCTGCTCAGCCAATAGGTTCCGATGCAGTAGCCTCCGCAAGCCCTGCCTCCGTACAGCCATCTGCGCTAATCGGTGAAGGACAGCAAGGCTTTATCAGTTCTCTTCTGCCAGCAGCGATGGAGGAGAGCAAAAGAACGGGAATTGATCCTCGCATCATCGTAGGGCAGGCGGCGCTTGAGACGGGCTGGGGTAAGTCTGCTCCTGGCAATAACTATTTCGGCATCAAGTCTCACGGTCAGGCGGGTGGAAATACCCTTGCCACGACTGAGGTTATCAATGGCCAGCCCGTCCGCATCAACGATAGCTTCCGCGCCTATGGGAGCCCTGCAGAAAGCGTCAAAGGATACGGCGACTTCATCCTTGAGAACCCACGTTATCAGGGTTTCCGAACCGCTCAAGGCCTTGATGGTCAGTTATCTGCGTTGCAGTCATCCGGCTATGCCACAGACCCAAACTATGGGTCAAAGGTTGGTTCTATTGCCCGCGCCATCCAGCTGCCGGAAACCCCGCAGGCGGCTATCGCTCAAGCTGCGCCTGCCTCTGGATACGTTGACCCTATGGTCAGCACTACTAGCGCACAAACGGCTATGGCTCCAGAGCTTCCCGCGCCCATTAGTGTTTCGGCTCCTCCCGCCGTTGCATCAGTACAGCTACCCGCTCCACAGCAGGTAGCGCAGAACACGCAACAGATACCTCCTGCCGCCATTGCTCAGGCTCTCCGGGTCATGGCTGACCCACGCGCAAACGAGGGAACGCGGCGCGTTGCTCAAGCCCTCATCGGCAAGGTTCAGGCCCAAGAGCAAGCCGCTCAGGAGCAATCCGTATGGATGCAGCGCCAGCAGTACGCCCAGCAGCAGCAAAATGCTGACCCGTTGCGCAACCTTCAGCTCCAGGAGGCGCAGATCAAGGTCAGGCAGATGCAAGACCCTAACGCGAATATTCCAGACGCGGTTAAGGCTCTTGATCTTCGCGCTCAAAGGGCGGGATTGCAGCAGGGTACTCCTGAATACAATAACTTCTTCATCACGCAAGGCGTTCGTCCTCCTTCGAATGTGGGAGCGCCGCCCGCTGGCTTCAAAATCGATTACGACGCCAATAACAATCCTGTCAGCATGTCACCCATTGCAGGAAGCCCCGCAGCCCTTGAGGCTGACGCGCGATCGCGTGCACTCGCTAACCAGCAAGGCGGCAAGGAAACCATTACCGGCGTGATCACCGATGCCGCAACAAAGGCGCGACAGGCTATAGATAACTCCACTCTCCCCGCCACGGGCACTATTGGTGGGCTTCTAAGCGGTATTGGAGAAACGGGAGCCGCTGAAGTTAAAAGACAGGTTGATGTTCTAAAATCAAACGCCACTATCGAGAACCTGAACGCCATGCGGGCATCGTCCCCTACAGGTGCCGCTCTTGGTGCCGTAAGCGACAGAGAAAACGCAATGCTTGCCGCAAAGGTTGGCGCTCTAGACCCATCCAGCCCTAACTTCAAGTCAGATCTTGAGGATTATGAAAGGACTATGCTCAAGACCATTCATGGCCCTCAAGCGGGTGAGAAGATATTCAACTCTACCCGCAAATCCGCAGATCCCGATATTGAGGCGGCTAGGGCCGCAATTGCCAAGGGTGCCAATAGGGACGCAGTCATCAAGAGACTTAAGGACGCCGGACTAGATACGGAGGGCCTCTAATGCCCGTTTCTTTCGATGATCTTATTCCGCAGCAAAAAAAGTCAAACCTGAACTTCGATGATCTCGTTCCGCAGGAGGGCGTTGGCGGTACTGCACTTGATATTGGCGCGTCCCTTGCCTCTGGCGTTGGACGTGGCGTTACGGGGCTCGCCGGACTTCCCGGCACTGTTTCCGATGCGTTCAATAATGGCATGAGCTATATAACCGGATTGCCAAGACTGCCTCAGAGCCCACTAAGCGGCGAGGCCATTACGGGCGCTGCTAACTCGGTATCTGGCGGAGCTCTTGCTTATGACCCAAAAACAACAGCCGGTAAATATGCAGGAACTGTAGGGGAATTTCTACCGGGAGCGGCATTGGGCGGCGCTAACGTTGGCAATCTGGCTCGATTTGGCGTCCTTCCTGGTTTGGCAAGCGAAGCTGCTGGACAGGTAACCGAAGGCACATCGGCTGAGCCCTACGCTCGGATTGCGGCTGCATTAGTGGCCCCTGCCGCCCCAGCTTTAGCCGCTCGGGCAATCTCTCCTTTCTCTGGATCTGTTTCCGGTGAGCGGCAGGCTTTGGTTGACGCACTTCGTGCAGAAGGAGTTAATCCCACGGCGGGCCAAACAACGGGAAGCCGTGGCTTGAGGTTCGCAGAGAGCGAGCTGGGTGGCGCTACGGCACGAAACATGGCAGAAGCTCAGGGAAGGGCTTTCACTGAAGCGGCTACTGCTCGGGCTGGTCAACAAGGGATAGCATCACCCCAAAACATGGCTGCTAATGCGGATCGCTTGGGGCAGGGATTTGAAGCCATCTCTGCACGTAACTCTATCGTTGCAGATCCGCAATTCGGACAAGGGATTGGCCGCGTACTAAACGAATATGATAGGGTCTTGCCGTCTGCTCAAAGAGAAATTGTAGGCAATATGGCTGATGATATCATCGCAGTTGCAACACAAAATCAAGGATTGATACCCGGCCCGGTCTATCAGGCAACACGGTCAAGGCTCAGCCGCATGGCTCAATCAGCCCGCAATTCAGATCCTGAATTTGCAAACGCATTGCGTGGCCTTAGGAACACTCTTGACGACTCGATGACGCGCTCTGTCAACCCTGCAGATGCGGCAGAATGGGCCACATTGCGTAGAGAGTATGGCAACATGAGAACTCTGGAAAGGGCCGCAGCGGGCGCAGGCGAGACAGCGGCAGAGGGATTTATATCTCCAGCTAAGTTGCGGCAGGCCGTCTCGACAGGAAGGCAGGGTCAATATGTTAGGGGCGCAGGAGACCTAGACGAGCTTGCTAGGGCCGGGCAAATTCTTACGCCTTTGCCAGACAGCGGAACGGCTTCACGCTTAGCAGTTCGCGGCCTTATGAGCGCCCCCGCTGCTGCTGGAGCAATTGCTGGCGGGGCTAGCGGAGACATCCTGACGGGTATTGCTGGAGCCGCAGCAGGCGCTGCTGTTCCGGCCTTAGCTGGAAGGGCGCTGATGAGCGGACCTGTACAACGATATCTCACCAACCAAGCCGCACCAAATATGAGTGTTATAGACGCTCGTATGCAAGCGGTTATTGCGGCCCTTATAGCTAATGGCGGTAAATGATGGTACGTAATAACATTACTAGACAAGGATATCCAGATGCCACGTGACTCAGGTGGGAATGTCGTTGTTAACCGACAGCCAGCGGTCTCCGGTCAGACTGTATTGGCTGAACAGGTTAATGTGCCATTCGCTGATATTCAGGCAATGCTTAACCTTGTCGATTGGCGGGATGGTATCAGCCCGTGGACAGGAACGCACAACGCTAACAGCTTCAAGCTAACTGGCCTTGCTGATGGTGTGGCGCTCACTGATGCTGCGACGGTAGGCCAGATTGGCAATAAGCTGGACAAGAACGCATCTGGAGGTGTGAGCTTTGCCTCATCCTATGCCGCCTCTGCGACTGATCTATCCAAGCATATAGCCCTGTACGGAACCACATACGGGCTATCGGTTACGGAAAATAGCCAGAATTACGTATCTGTTGCTGCTCACTCCTATTATGCAGGCTCTACGCTCACCTTTTCCATCTCCGCTTCTGGGGTTGCCAAGTCACTAGGCGATCTACAGGCCAACACAGCGGTATTCAGCACTGATGGCAACGCTACAGGGTCTATCTGGAGCGCATGGGGCTCTACCTCTGCTTTTGCGGCTATTGGCGCTCGTATCGAAACCAGGGGCGCTGCGCTATCTCGGGATTTCAACGCCAATGCAAACGCGGGCGAGGTTGGAACCTATGCGATGCTCCGCAAGACGACCGCTGGAGCCGTTGGACCTACGGCACTCGTAGCAGGCGCGGAACTTCAGTGGACGAACACAGCCGCAGACAATACCGGGCTTAACGTAGGCGCTGGGGTATGGATGTGCATGGGTTATAGCGCAGGGAACGGCGCTCCGGGTTCGGCAACGCTGTTCAAGAGGAATTCGTAATGGATATTCGCATCAAGGATCTGCCATTCAATGCGGCTCCGACAAAAAACCTTCTTATCCCTACTGATCTAGCATCGGCTGGCGCGTCTACGGTTGAGGCTCTTGTTCTTTCCGGTCGCCCAACTGCCTCTCAAGCAGAAGCGGAAGCCGGTACAGAAGCCGTAAAGGCGATGACGCCGCTAACCACGGCTCAGGCTATCGAGGCGCTTGCCCTTGTGCCTGATGATGTAGGGGTGCAGGTTCAAGCCTATGCTACACAGCTTGCGGATCTATCTTCAAACCTGCTGAAGACGACTAAAACAGGCGGCATTGATTATGGAATTGATATTGCCAGGACCGTGACTGGAACTTCAGCGATTGGGGTAAACTCCAACCTGATAAACATCACGGCGGACAATGCCGACATTACCGGACCTAACTTCCTTAATGGCATGACTATCCAGCATACTTGGGGAGGAGGGCAAGGCGGCAGACAGGCTCAATATGTTCTGTCAAATCAGACGTCTGCGACCAAAGCAGAGAATGAAAACCGCAATTACGTTGCTGGCGGTGCTACGATTACCACCACTGGAGATGGCGGCGTTTCTCTAACTGAGGTAACGTTCACAGGAACAACAACAAATGCCTCGGCAGTTGTCACTGTAGCCAACACAACTGGCTTGATAGTTGGCATGACTGTATTTGGCACAGGAATGCAGGGCGGCACGACAATCCTTAGCATCGTGGCCAACACTTCGATAACATTGAGCAAGAATGCCACTGCCAGCGGGGCGACTTCCCTTTTAGGCAGAGGTCCAAGAGGGGCTTATTTTGCTTATGCCTACGTGGCGCATGCCAAGCCAGGGGCGACCAATCTTTTGCAGATGGGCTGCTCAGAGGTTAATGTCATCATGGACCCTGGGTCGTCTACCCGTCATAAGGTGGGCTGGTCTATCGTGGGTCACGAAGCGGACTCTGTAGAGGGTTTCGCAACGAACGCTATGCTGCTGTTTGGTAACCAAGGGCCGACCATTCTGTGGCGGGATGGTATCCTATTCAGCGATATCAACGGCTACTTCCCGATCAAGTCAACCGGCTCCCTCCTGCGGTCTGTTACGGGCACGGTTCTAGACGCCATCGATCTATCAGCCGTTACGGCCTCAGGAAGTCTTTTCAAGGGTCCGTCTGTCCGCATCAAGGATACTATCGGACTGGCGATATATGGCGGCTCCGGTACTGTGGTTGTGCAGCCGAACGGCGCGAATGTTATGTCGTTCACTGGTACGTCAGGCGGAGATACACAAATCGTTTTGAACGGTCAGGGAGCGGGTGCGCCGCCATTCTTCGTTACATCCGGCCCCGCAACTGACATTGATTTTATCATCAGAGCCCAAGGCGCTGGAACGCTTGATGTAGACTTTCCCACGGCTACCACAGTGGGTGCGGCTGGTGCTGCAACGGCGCTACCTGCTACACCAGTAGGATACATTACAGTGAAGGTTAGCGGAACGGCTCGAAAGATACCGTTCTACAATACGTGAGGACAAGGGATGGACGACAATAAGGCATTAAATGAGCTAGCAAGGGCTAGGCTTGCTTCGGAGATAGGTAGTTTGGTCATCGCCGCAATCGAAGCGCAGGCTGCTAGAGATCTAGCCCTCAAAAAGCTTAACGAGAAAGAGAAAAGCGCCGATGTATGAGCTTCTCCTCCAAAGCCGTCTTTCTGGCCAGATATCAGATATTCAATGGCAAGAGCATCTCAAAGATGAGGTATTTTGCGCATGGCTAAAGAGGAACACATGAACCGCACAGCCTTCTTTGCATCCATTCGCAAGAACCCATTCGGAGGAAGCCTCACTCAGCCTCAGGTGATGGGTATCGACGCCATCCTTGACGAGTGCGAGAAACAGAACGTTAAGGATCTTCGCCATGTCGCCTATATCCTCGCCACCCCTATGATTGAGACAGGCGGTAGCTTTGAACCCATCACTGAAAGCCTGAATTACAGTTCAGACGCCCTGAGGGCCAAATTCCCCAATCGTATCTCCGCATCTGATGCCGAGAAATATGGGCGAAACTCTCAGCATCCCGCCAATCAAGAGATGATCGGTAATATCATCTACGGTGGAGAATGGGGAAAGAAGAACCTTGGGAACACTCAGGCGGGAGACGGGTTCAAGTATCGTGGCCGTGGCCTTTCCCAGGTAACGGGCCGTCGCCTCTATGAGATCTTCGGATATGCGGACAAGCCGGATGAGATGGCCCACATAAAGGCCAGCGCATATGCTATGGCCAAGGCTATGAAGGAAGGCACCTTCACGGGTGTGAAGCTTTCCGACTTCATCAACGCGACCAAGGAAGACTGGAACGGGGCTCGCAAGACTGTTAACGGAACAGACCGTGCTGCCGATATCGCCAAGCATGCCAAGACCTTCTATGCGGCGTTGAAAGAGGCTTCCTGATGTTCGGTATCCTTGATGCCTTCAAGCTCGGCTTAGGAGCTATTGGCGGGGCTGCTGTAGCGGTTCTGTTCTGTTATCTGGTTATCGTTCCATCCGCTAAGAACGACGCAAGGCAGGAAGAGCGGTCCGCTCAGCTTCAGAAGAGCATGGAACTCATTCAGCAAAGAGGCAAGGTAAATGACGCTTTGGAAAACATGGACGCTGGTGCTATTTGCAGGGAGCTTGGCGGGATGCTCGTCAACGGTGACTGCCAGTAACAACGGTGCGGGCTTCGAAAAGCTAGCCCCTTCCCCAGCCACTAGAACCTTTATCGTCAAGAACGATCTGCCATTTGCTCGTCAGGTAGCGGGGCATAATAAGACGTGTGAAGCTCAGCCAGCCTGTAGAAAATAATGGACGCTCTACTAACCTCTCTAGCTGCTATTGGCGGTCTCCCGGCTATCATGCTGGGATTCATGATATTGGCCGTTGGTTATCTTTATAAGCGCATTGAGGCTCTCCAAAAAGAGAATGTCGATACGCTGAAGGCAGTGCTTCCTATCATTGAGAAAGCTCAGACTACTTTTGATGCTACCCTTCGCGCTCTGTCGAAGAAAGGAGGCGGCGAATGAGTGTTCTATCGTGGCTGTCACCTAAAGTACGCAGGATAGAAGAGGAGAAGAAAGAGTTGAAACTTGAGCTAACTCAGGCCCTCATGAAACTTGACCGGCGTAGAGGTGAGGTCGAGCAGGTCGCGAATGACGTCATGAAGCTTATGCATAGGAGGAGAGAAGACGATGGCAAGGATTAGACGTTCACTCGTCGCATGGAGCCTAGCTGCCGCGCTAATCTCATTCGCCGCCCTATTCTATACGCTGCCCTATGAACGCTTCTTAGACTTAGCTCTAGCGGTTGCATTTGGAGTTTCCTTCGCTGGAACGGTCAAGTATGGCCGCGATGCTATCCTGTCTATCCGTACCGGCAGGGCTGGTGCTGAATTCCTCATTGTCTCCATCTTCGCCATGATGGCCACCATTCTTGGTCAGCGTATATGGGGTATTGTTCTAAGGATATATGACCGTCCCGATTGGCTGGTTAACTCTCCCCTCGCCATCCTTATCCCGTGGCTACTGTCTTGGGCGATGTCTCTTGCCCTCGTTGCGCCTGATATTGATTTAGACAGGAGCGATGCTAAATCCGGCATCTGGAGGAGCGCCGCTCTATTTATCGGCGGAGCCTTGGCTGGCTTTGTCGTAGCTTCTTCCTTTGGCATGAAGGAGGCCGTTAACCTGTCTGACGTGACTATATGGCCTCAGTTCTCTAATCGGCCTCCTTGCCCCGCTGATAAGCCTGTATGGGTGTCATCCAAGGGAATTTACCACATGCCAGACAGCATCTATCGAAGTAGCATTATTCCCCGCTGGTGCTTTGCTACGGCTGAGGAAGCTGAGAAGGCGGGATTCAAAGCTACCAAGAAATGAAACGGCCCTCACAATGGAGGGCCTAAATCAAATCATGGATCGCTGGTAGCGGCTTCAATTGGCATCACCTCCTTCCTTGCATCGGTCAAGTCATCACCAATCATCTGATAAAGCTCAAGGAGAGCCATCAAGGCTTCCTCGACTTTTGCAGCGTATCTTTCGTCAGACTCGATCACTGGATGACTGACTAAAATAGTATCAATGATCTCTGTGCATGTGTGCGAACGGTCTAGTGCCTCATGCCAGTAGAATTCATCCCATTCCGTTGCCTTACCTGTCATCTCATTTCCTCCTGATGCGTTTCAAACCTACCCTCTCGACCCGGCAAATACGTATTCACTGCATAAGCTCTAGCTGGAAGAGGGTTTCCGTATATCGAGTCTAACTCATCACACTTAGAATGCAGTGCGCTCAATACCGGATCTGTAGGGTTCCGAATGTATGCTGAGACAATCGCACTCCGTAGAATTCCTACCTTAGCTCTATCGTCCGATTGCAGTTGGCTCATATATCGATCTGGCGACCAGTGGCCTAAGTTGACTCGTCTCTGCGCCTCCTCTACGAATTCATCGTCAGATATTGCGGCCCAATCGGTCACTTCACATTCTCCACAACACCCCAAGCCAGAACACCAGCCGTTAGGATCAATACCCATATCCAGAATATGTTATTTCTCATTGGGTTCATTTCTATCCATCTTTCCTAAAGCTGCATTTATGGCTTCGACAAATGCCACTCCGGGCCCAAGTTTACCACCGTGCCTTGAGTGCCATGCGGCCCAAGCCGCCGCAATCGTTTCTGGTGTAGCCTTCACTTTACTCTCCTAGCCTCACAGTATTCCTGAACCTTGCCAGACTCTCGTAGATCCCTCTCCAGAGCCGTTCCGACCTCTGCCGCCACTCTGACAACCTCACGAGCCGTCATGTTGTATTCCATGCTAGCCCGCATCAATGCCCCGTCTACCCATGCCTGTGATACGTAGAGCTTGCACGTGGAGCGATCTACTGCATAGACAGCAGCCTTCTCCAGATCGGTTAGAGCCATGGCTTGGGAGGATGATAGAAGGATTAGGAGTGTGATGGCGTATTTCATTTTGAACCCAGCCCTTTCGGTTCGGCAGAGGGGGCGCGGCGGTTCCATTTCTGGACCCGTTCGAAATCCCCTTCGCGGTCTGATATCGCGACCATGATGCCTTCGAGGAAGCATGTATCTTCAACCGCGTCGGCTTGGGGGTGGATGAAAGTGTCGCTACGACGGTTTGACAGATCCGCACTGCGCTCGAGGCGCTTCCCACAGAACGGACAGGATGAGAGCTTATCTGTCATGGCTGCATACTCCTGATGAGTTTCCGACCGGTGTTGGTGATTTCGTGATGATCGTAAAAGCCCTCGCGGGTGTTGCGACGGAGAACAAGGTTGGCCGCAACGAGGCGCTTGCACCAGTTTGCCGCGATCATCGGGGTTGCGCCGTTTGAACCCTGGACGT
>Ga0247807_10000385_pt1 | contig 27855 bp, 25 predicted proteins | sample UWRJL074202C1_FD_179931 | JGI IMG/M metagenome (GOLD analysis project Ga0247807, IMG submission 179931) | Plant litter microbial communities from Arlington Agricultural Research Station in Wisconsin, United States - UWRJ-L074-202C-1 | ecosystem: Environmental > Terrestrial > Plant litter >...
CTCGCCGTCGCCGGCAAACTCATCAGAATACTTTCTACCCTAGCATTCGGTGTGTTGAGACCAAATGATGTCCCCCTATCATGTACCAAGTTGAACTCCACATATCGCCCTCTGCGGATTTGCTGCCAATCCCTCTCTTTTTCTGTATATGGCATGTCTTTCCGCTTCGTAAGAATTGGTATGTAGCTGGGTAGGAAACATTTAACAACACTCTGTGCAAAAGAAAATGTGTTTTCCTTGTCTTTTTCTGCTTCATCAAGGTCATCAAAGAATATTCCACCAATTCCTCGTGTTTCGCCACGGTGTTTGTTGGAAAAGTATTTGTCACACCAAGTCTTGAAGCGTGGGTAGTATGCTTTGTCGTGCTGGTCACAGGCGTCCTTTAGTGTTTTGTGAAAATGGATCGCGTCTTCATCAAAAAGGTAATTTGGAGTGAGATCAGTTCCACCCCCAAACCACCAGGTGTTTGGTTCTCCCTTGTCATCCATCGTCTCGAAATATCTAACGTTCATGTGTATCGTCGGTGCCATGGGATTTATGGGATGAAGAACAAGACTCAGCCCTGCGGCGAAAAAATCTAGAGAGTTAACTTCTGGGTCGATAGCCTTGTGATTAACTCTCATTGCTTGAATAGCCGGTCGAGGAAGTGTTCCATAAACCACACTGACGTTCACACCAGCCTTTTCAAACACATTTCCATCTTGAAGAACACTAGAAATCCCTCCGCCACCATTATCTCTAGTCCAGGTATCGATTCTAAATTTCTTGCCATCTATCCTCTCAAGTTCCCTAACGATCTCTTTTTGTTGCGTCTTTATGAATTCTTCGACTTGTAAGCGCATGGGCGAGTTTTCCGTGACACCTGATTCTCTTTTCGTCAAACTATCCCGCTCCGACTGGGTGGTCCCATCGAGCTTAGATGGCTCTTCTGTTACCTAAAATATATCAGCATATACACGATTGACCTAGAACTATAATTGGATATTTACCATTGAGTATATCAGAGTTCCAATGAACACGATTCCAACCGCAATCCTAGTTTTTGGTGCCCAAACGGTACCGCGCTCCAAGCCGGGTCCTGGAGGTTTTGGGGGCTTTGGGTAATCCGCGTAAGCCCTCCTTGACAGAGGCTGTATTGATCGAGGAAGAGTATTTGATCTATGAGTGATCTTCTGCAAGCTTGGAAAGCGTAGGTACGGTCTTATTAAAGAAGACATATTTATGAAAGTGCGGCTGCTCTCGCAGCAAAGAATTCAACTATTGTACGACGAACATAAGACCACAAATGAGGAGATGTCCTAGAGAAACGAGCTTCTAGATTTGGATTGTCGAATAAGATTTTTAGAGAATGGTCAGATCGAATAGGTGGGATGCTTTTTTTGAATGGATAGACAGGGATGAGCTGGTTACGGTACGACTACTGTACAGGTGAGCTTGCCTCCGAAAGGGCTTAACGCCGATCGCGATAGTGACGATAGCATTCCTATCGCAAGCGTTCTAACAGCTCATTGCACCGTATCTAAGACTTAGAGGATTTCGAAGAGTCAAAACAAAATACATACAAGGAAACTCATCCGCTGACTATTTCTTCACATGGTCACTCAGCCTGTCAATAGTATCCAGCGTGTTACCTAGCTAGCTGACCAGGCACCAACCGCTGATTCACCGCCGCCTTTTAGCGTGCTTTCGTGCTCAGCACCCCTCCTCTCTCCAGCCTTAACCTCACCTCCATCCAAACCTCCACCCTCAGACCAAACCAACAGCAACAGCATCGTCATCCACCAACTTACTCTTGCAGACTTCAAGAAACCACTCCACCTACCTCCCTCATCGACCATCAATATGCGATCCAAGTTCAAGGACGAGCATCCCTTCGAGAAGCGCAAGGCTGAAGCCGAACGCATTGTAAGCCCCTCCCAACCACCACATCCTATTATGAATCATCCAACTAACAACCACTGCAGCGTCAAAAGTATTCCGACCGCATCCCCGTTATCTGCGAGAAAGTCGAGAAGAGCGACATCGCTACGATCGACAAGAAGAAATACCTCGTTCCAGCCGACCTCACCGTAGGCCAGTTCGTCTACGTTATCCGCAAGCGTATCAAGTTGTCACCAGAGAAGGCCATCTTCATCTTTGTCGATGAGGTCCTGCCACCCACTGCTGCCCTCATGAGTTCGATTTACGAGGAGCATAAGGATGAGGATGGGTAAGTTCACTTTTCCGCTTTCGCCTCTCCCGCGGTTATTGCGTGGCGTATTTAAGGCTTCCAGCCATGCGTTCTGTTCGTGGAACAGATCTAGACTAACGTCTTTTTGCAGTTTCCTATACATCTCCTACTCGGGAGAAAACACTTTCGGTGGGTTCGAAGCCAACTAAGGTCATCCTGTCATATTTCTCGCGTTTCGTTAAGGCGTTTTTGGGAACACACGGCGAACCTTCATACCTGAGAATATGTGCAGCACAGCTACCACCCACTCGGATCATACGGCAGTTTTGGGTTTTACCTTTTTCATTATTCCTGGTTATGCAATAGAAGTTGCGGAGCGATACTATAGGTGCAGATGAAAGGAGAGACTCGATTCGGGGTTTAGGGGAATAGGGAATAAATCCAATGCTTTCTGCCACACTGTTTACATCCTCCTACGATCGGGACGATTGTGCTTGTCGAGTCTTCCGTATTGTATTAGCTTACGTCTCCTTTGAAGCAGGCCATAGAATCAGTATATGAGTATGTTCCTATCGTGTCAAACGTGTGCAAGAAGTCTATGGGGCATATACATTTAAGATCTATGGGACTGACCAATAAACCTGCAAACCAATAGAGCCGAACGAGTCAATGAAACGAGTTTATTTTTGCGCTTGAACATAAATTCTCCATTTTAAATTTTGTCCGAAGTGAGTTCTGGTATATCGAGCATCTCGCAAAGGTGGCGATATTCTGGATCGCACTCCGACGTATTTTTGCCTTGCCACCATTACTCAGAATTGCACATGAGTAAAAAGAATCTTTGAAGTAGGCTGTTCCAAGTAGTGGAATCTAAACAGAAGCAGAAAGTGCACCTGTCAAACATAATCCTGCAGGTGTATTATATCAAATTACTGTACATACAACTCCAGATTTTGAAACTCCAGAATCCAAAACCACCTTGACGTCCCGAGGTGTCGCAATATCTTACCCCATAATCTATCTTAGTAATAACGGAACCCCAAATGTATCCAGATAGAGCAAATCGAGAGAAAGAATCAATCAAGGCATGAAGCGCTTCTATCTTCTCGCACGACGAGTCGGTTACGCAGTCATCGGTTCGCCATACCTAGCACGCTGCTGGCAGTCATAATAGACAAACTACACGTTGGGTTTGAATAGCGACGATTCAGGAGCTGGCAAAGGGCAATATAGAGTAGACGTAAACAGAAACTACCCCAAGAGAAGAGTCCGATGTTTGAATAACCGCTAAATACTGTAGCGAGAGAATTAGATATAATCATTTATGAATGAACCCTTTCGCCTAGTTTAAGCTCACTTTGAGCATATGTGGGCAGAGCCAGTGCTTGCTGGCTGGGAATAGATGGATCAAAAACGATGCCGGAGCACCCATGTAACGTACATGGAAACGAAGGATTCTTAGAATATCAATATCTCACTATAACTCATTGCCTAGCTCCAGCTACTTTCGAATCTCCTGATCTCGGTAATCCCAGTCGTCTATTAAAATTAGTCTGAATTCTTCTCTATCCTTCGGTTCTCTGACGGCCCCATCCTTCCTGGACCAGATTCCAGAGGCAACAAGCAGGGGGTGAAATATGAGAACATACCTAAATCCAGCATCTATAGTTTCTTTTGTTGAGTGCCCAAGCTCCTTCTCCTCGCGGTTGATACGTGTTACTGCTGCAGAAAGACCTATGAAGACGGCGAAGAGGGGGTCGCCGATTTTAGAGATGAGGTGGGCGGGAGGCGGCATCACTGTCTTTTTAATAGGACCAGATGGTCTGATGATCGATAAAGGGAGTTCTAAAAGTGAGGGCTATTGGAGTTGGCGTAGTGGATTGAATGATAGAGGATGAGGCTTTGAGAGGCTGCGTGAGGGTGATAGGCTCCACTATTTCTTTCCCTCACAAACCTGCATGTCGTTGCTCAACATATTAAAATATCTGTCCCGAGATTTATTTTAAGCAGATGCTGGATTAAAGAAATACTTAAACATAAACTCTCACTAGAGCTACACCTTAGCATTCTATGATTCATTGAAGAAGTTGTTATCACATGACACATATTCGTCATCTTGAAAATGCGATCTTAGAGTCGAGTTTGATTTTTTGCAACTCTACGTACTACTACTCCTAAATGCTTATCTACAAGGAACTCATTACAAAATATCTACCTGTACCATGAACGCCATACAGTCCCTTATCTTGACTACCATCAAAACCCAATATTAGACTCCATTGCCCCGTCTATTTCTTAGCTAATGCGATATCAAAAGCGGGAATCAAGGTCTGGGCAAGCCAGAAGGAGAAGACCAGCTTTGGTCCTGTCATGAGTAGCTACGTCCTATTAGTAAATGACAATCACGCTTGGATTTACATGCATACCTTGGGTACTAATCCCTTAAAGAAACTGGTGATACCCTCGTTCCTAGCCATGCTTCGAACAATTTTGAATCCACTTTCTGGGTTCTCAAAGTTCTTGTTCTGGATACGGGTTTTTATAACGTCTAGTGGTGCTGAAACGAGCAAGGAAGCAGAAGCACCTGCAATGGATGCGATGAAATTCTGGAACCAAGTAGCAGAGTTATAGTCGGTCAGGCCAAAGAGGTATCCTTTGGTGAATGCAGAGCCTCCAAATAGCTATAATCAAGTTCAGTCGTGGAGTCTTCGTGAAATTAGTGTGAAACTTACAGCGAACGATCCTGGAGCATTTCTGGCAGCAGTCCATCCGGCACCTCTGTATAAGCCCATTCCTTCATCACGAACAATCGCAACCACACCACGTCCTCGGAATGCGGCAGGGTTTGTTTGGCGCTTGATCTTGAGGACATCGAGGGGAAGGAGTACGATTTCACCGATACCGATAACACTGGAAATAAATTATTAGCGATAAGCTCCTCTCTTCTCCCATAGTTCTAACCAACCTTCCAGCTAAGGAGTGCATCATTGCTTTTCCAGTCTTCTTGCCAAACGTATTGTCGAATGTAGATCCGTGGTTCTTCGCTAGGTAATCACGTACAAATGGTTGACCACCATACTTGTACACACGTTGGAGGACCTGTTTAGAATAAGCACCAAGCAGGAAAATAGAGAGAAACTCTAACTAACTTTATATCCCGCAGCATATCCAAGACCTGGAAATAAAGAAGTGAACTTCTTGCCGGCGGAAACGTTGGCAGAATCTCTGAAGATGACCTTGTTCAATTCCGAGGCAGTTTTTATCTAGCACAATCAGCGACTTTATTCCGAAGCAGCGCCCTCTATGGCCCCGAGTATAAGATATACCTTTCCCTCATTGCTCATTAACCGCTTTGCAATTGTATCAACCTTTCACAAGTCAGTGCATATCCTTATCGGGAAATAGCTCGTTCGTACTGGGTGGAACACAGCAAGCTCAGCAATTCCAGCAGATCCTGCATTTTGTTAGAAATAGCTCCGCCGATATGGGAAGAAGCACGAAATACCAGAACCGAGTAATCTAGCCAGCGTTGACTCTGCTTTGAAGTCTGCCTTTGCACCAGGTGCAATTGGTGCGATTGGTGACATGATGCGAATATCGACGGCAATTGGCCAGAGAAATAAATTGGAGATATTTCTGCAACGGGAGAAGACTCGGAACTCTACGTATATTCACAGAATATGAATTATAAAGAGACAGAAAAGTTTTGAGCAGAATCTGTTGAACGCGTGCGATCTTTTGAAAAAGTCGAGCTGCTTGCTGCAAGTCAATTAATTTTACAGGGATCACTGTCCGAGCTTCGGCTTGACCAAGACTTTCGAACCTCCCGCCCCTTTTCCAAGAACTGGCATTCCAAGATAAACGTAATACAAAGCATATACATGAACATACTTGATGCTTTTCGAGCAGAATATGTTGGCTTCTCAACTTGCGTTTATTTTCATGTGGGATTAATTTAACAAGTTTTGACTATCTATAAGTTATGCTACAATTCTGTGTGAAGCGTGCTCTCCTACAACCTAGCAAGGTCTTTCAAGGTATCATACATAATTGATATGAATATATTTTAACAGGTACACAGAGGAGGTCCCCAAGGCAGGTAATACTTTAAAATTTCGGGCGGTTTCGACACGCCCAACAATACCATTCTATAGGAGATTATTTAGCACCCTAGCGACCATGATTTCTCGTGATGAAATCTCAAACAGCGCAACTGCCAGACGCCCATTATAAAGCCTTAGCAAATAAGAGACCTTTGCTAGTTTTTCTCCTCCTTGTCCAGTCAATATTTCATCACTACACTCGCGTTCGTTCCACCACATTTCCAAGGACCATTGGCTCTCACTCTAAGTGCAGCCACTTGATATTTCCATACTATACACCTGCATCAAACTCAGACCAACGCTTGATTTACCTTGACCGAGTTATTTTTGGTACTCTAATCGCTCTAGCCACTGCCCAGAATCCTTCTCGACCCCGTTCTAGTATGTCTTGGCAGCCCTTCTCTCTCTTGACTGAGAGAATGTAAAAAACAGCGTGCTTCTGGACAACTTGGCAGAGTGTGCGATATGCAACAGAAGCCTCGTCTAGCGAAGTGTACGGATTTGGAATGCCAGTTCCAAAGCTTTTAGACTCTTGGCAGGATGTGAGATGTGCGCCAAAGTTGCTTCATAAGTTGACTGAGAAAGATAATGAAGCCACTAACTAACGTCGAGTCTCTTGGCAGAGAGTGCGATATGCAACAACACCTTTGTATAGTGCTTGAGCCATTCGAGTTACATCTCTAAGCTCTTGGCGTGGGAATGAGATGTGCAACAGAATATCTCCTATGGACACTATTGTGATTGCTAACCTACTTCGCAAAATTTATAGTATACACCAAGCAATTTGAGACCAAGATTACAATTATATTGAGAAGCGAGCTTTGCTACTTTGGGCTGTAGTGTATTGATCTGTAAAACATGAACACTAACTTTGCTTGCCAGAGAATTTCCATAGAACACCATCTCATTCGTGGGTATTCCAGTCTTCAGTTCATGTAGAGAACTTATAGACCAAACGCCAGGCCTGCAAATGCATTCCAAAACTCCAATCCATGCTTTTTGTGTTCCTCATAATCGTATCAGTCGTGAGCCTTGTGTACATGTACCTAGTAGTCACGGAAAATAGCTACCAATCCATCAAGTCTAGCTAACTGAACTATAAATTTTGATTCCTTATCGCGAAACTCAGAAAGTAGCTTCATCTGGGTATCGGTTAGAGCTACCCTACCAGAGAGTACATCTGAGCGTTGTGACAAAGCAATAATGCCACTGGCCCGTCGTCTTTCGATATCAAGTCGTTGTATATGGCGTGACATGGCTTTATATATTTTGTCCAAGAGAATGGCCTTGACTCGATCTTCATCAAAGTGCCAAAGAAAGATCATTCGTGCGTTGGTATGTCCAGCATCTCTCGGGATACCCTGAATATCAACCATACCTGCCATCTGCATCTCAGCCAGCTTTGTGCGTATATCTTTCTGCTTCATCAAGGCAATGTATGGAAGTTGCTTCTCTTCCATCTTTCCAAGCTGCTGCAAAAGTCTGAGAAGACGATGGCCTTCTGGTCCGAATGTCTCCAGAAGATAAAAATTAAGCTCCATGTCTCTCATGAATCGAATTAGTTGAGGAAAGTCGACGATATACTCGTTGTACACACACATGCGTAAAAACGGCGCATCCTCTGCGATAAGTACTCTGAGATGGTTCTTAAGATGTTCCATTCGCCTCTCTATGTCGTCCTCAGATGTGATATGGTCACCAGAGGTGATATGGTCGGTCAAATGGTCATCGGAACCCACCTCATGATGGTTTGGCGGAAGTACCTGCAGCGTGTTGGCCTGCGATAGTTCTGCATCTTGCGCTCCTTTCATTTTCAGTACCCCTTTCGGTTTTGGCTCCCCCTTCACTTTCTGTAAACCCTTCCCTCTTCGGACGTCATGAGCTGGCTGCTCTCCCACTATGATTCCATCCATATCAAGATCATTGATGGAAGGCTTATCTTCCTCCATATCACTGTCATTACCATCAGCACCGTCATTAGCTTTCCCGGTAAGCTTGGAAGCATCTTCGACCGTTAAATCGCTCACGATGATTTTGGGCATCTTGGGATCTATTTGAGGCTGGTCAAGAAAAGTTGTGTCGATTTCATCTTTATCACCTAACTTTCCAATACCTAGCGAGACGTTGATGGTATCAGGAATTGCTTCATATATTTTACTGGCTCTGATCGTATGCTGGACTCCATGATCGCGTCCAAGATCTGCATGGCAATTAGGAATATTGGTTTCTAGTGATTTGAGAAGCTCCGCATATACTTGAGATGTAATAACACCAGTCCGAGCCCGTGCAAGGTCGACAAGTTCCTCAGTCCGTAGAGCAACAGTGAACTTTTCATAGTTGAGGTATACAATCAGCCCATCTGCTAATGGGATGTCCTCATCTTCTTCAAGATCTTCTTCTCCATCATCCCGATCGTAAGCATCAGTTGTTCTCCTCCGCTTGTTATGTCCGTTGGTCCCATTAGCGTTGTGATCAAACGCTCTCTTGTTGCCGTCTGGTACCCAACTAGGACGTTCTGACCTCAACTCTTCTAATTCATCTTGAACATGATTTTTCAGTGCTATTTTCTGTTTGGGTCCTTTGGCACCACCCTGGTATTCGCCACCCTCTTTTAGCAACCGAGATTCTATTTCATTCCGAATATCTTCAGCGCTGCGGAACATCTCTTTGTGGACAGGCATGATCAAGCCAGCGATCAGAAGTGTCACCAATGTTGAACGTAATCTGGCGGCGGTAGGTTTATGCCCATTTGTATCTCCATTGGCTCCATTCGCGGGCGTCCCATTTGATGTACCCAAATCGCCAGTTGCAAGGTGGCTTCCCTCCTCATATGCTTCCAACAGATCGGAAATTTTAGCATGTCCAATTAGAAACAAGTTGTGAACAAGATCCCTTGCAACAGTGCCATGTCTGCTAGTTACCACCTCTAAAATTTTCCCTGTTCGAATCAGACCATAGGCCGCATCCAAGTTGGCCTCGTAGAACGTAGAATTGGAGCTCTCAGTGAAGTAGACGAGATGCTGTTGGATAAGAATTGACAAGCCATGCTTGAGCTGCCTCTTAGTTAGGTGAGTATGACGGCCCAGTGGTTGCATTTGAAGCCGGCCACGACGTAACAAGATCGTGATAATTCTCTGCATAATTTGTGAGCTTCGGTTGCTTGCTTATCCTAGTGAATCCTAGAGAAGCCTTCAAATCCAGTACTCGCAACCTGTAGAAAATGACAAACTTACAGAGGCTAATTCACCATAGATCTCATCAACGAGAAGAGCGCATAATTCTACGGCATTTTTCGACTGGTTAGGGTTAGTCCACATGTTGCACAGGAGCTTTCGCGCAAGCTGGACGGCGAGGAATCAGAAGCTTCTTAGCAGATTTGAAGTACATACTTGAGACATTTTTGCTACTAGAGAATATCCAAGTTCCCTAGAGCTTCACAAGTGCTACCGGTGCGTCATTGACGAATATAGGTATTGAGATGGGGCGTATAGTGGACGGAGGGTAAGTAGATAATTGTGGTTAAGATTCTAAGCAATAATTTTGGGAGAGGATCCAAGGAAAAGTGGAGACTTAGTCAAGTTAAATTCGCTAAGCCCGTTTAGACTTGGCAGGACATCACCTATTCCGAGAACTGAAGAAGGAGCTTCATCGACGTCTCTATAACCTGCCATTGGAACCCACGCACATTATCAATCCTTTCCAAGCAATGATCTCACGGTCGGCGATTGGACGAAACGCGCAGCTTGCCCTTCGTCGGCAACGCTGCGCTCAACCGGCTAACCGTCGTGGTCTTGCAGCTGCTGTCTCCGGAACAACGCAATTTTCATATGAGACTGCAGATGCCGGTGGCATCAAGATTGCTAGCAGAGATATTGCAGGTCCGACTACCAAGTTAGCTCTGGTTGCAAAGGCTGGAACCCGGTATCAATCCGCCCCTGGGTTGACTGTTGGCCTGGAGCATTTTGCATTCAAGGTATGGAAGGATAAGTTAGCAAGGCTACAATAATCGATGCTAATGATTTGACTTCAGAATACCAACAAGCGATCAGCCCTTCGAATTACAAGAGAGTCGGAGCTTCTCGGAAGCCAATTGGTTGCTTACCACACCAGAGAAGCCTTGGTCCTGGAAGCCAACTTCCTTCGCGATGATCTGCCATATTTTGCTGAGCTGCTCGCCGAGGTTGCTTCCGAAACTAAATACTCAGGTATGGATATACTTATTGCCACGACAATTTGTCTCTAACAAGTCATATAGCACATGAATATGCCGAAGAAGTTGTAGAGAGTATTCATCTTCAACAAAAGCGATTGCTAAGCGACGTGTCTGACCTTGCTCTTAACTCTGCGCACGGTGTTGCATTTCACAGGGGCCTAGGAGCACCATTACAGCCTACTTCGTCGACGCCATTGAACAAATACGTGAACGAGGAGTCCATCAAGAACTTTGCAAGCAGCGCCTACACCAAATCCAACTTTGCCATCGTTGCCAACGGTGCTAGTCACTCGGAGCTATCCAAATGGGTTGGAGAGTTCTTCACTGATGTGCCTAGCTCAGGATCCACTTTGTCTAGTGAAGCAACCAAGTACTACGGTGGAGAGGAGCGAATTGCTCATAGCTCTGGTAACAGTCTGGTCATTGCCTTCCCTGGATCAAGCTCTTTCACTGCTGGTGGATCATACAAACCAGAAATTGCTGTTCTAGCAGCTTTGCTAGGAGGACAGTCTACCATCAAATGGTCGCCAGGCTTCTCCCTTCTATCCAAGGCTGCTGCGTCCTTCCCTGGAGCACGTGCTTTGGCATCTCACTTTGCTTACTCCGACGCTGGACTTCTCACAATCCAATTCAGTGGTTCTGCTGAGGCCATCCGTGGTGCATCAAGTGAGGCTGTCAAGGCTCTCAAAAGCATTGCTGAAGGCTCTATCAGCAAGGAAGACTTCACCAAGGCCGTTGCTCTTGCTAAGTATCGTGCTTTAGAAGAGGGTCAAAATACTTTGGCCGGTCTAGTTTCAACTGGTTCTGGGCTCGTCCATGGCGGAAAGGCTTTCCAGATTGACGAGGTTGGAAAGAGTGTCGAAGGTGTGAGTGCTGAGAAGCTCAAGGCAGTAAGTCAAACAGTTACCGCTACCCGAAAATAAAAATGCTAATCTGTACATAGGCAGCAAAGTCTCTCTTGGAAGGAAAGGCGACAGTCTCGGCTGTTGGAGATTTGTTTGTACTCCCTTGGGCGGATGAGTTGGGTCTCAAAATATAGATGTAAGTTGGGAACTCTGGGATGCTAAAGTGGTAAATGGAAGGGTTGTATCAACATCTTCTTTTTTGTAGATATCGCAATAAGCAATATAATTTGCAATCGTTCCTCTTGTCAGTCAGTCCTCGTGAAAAGTAGACCTTTCAATCTCCTTCCATACTTTTCTTTCACCCGACACTTCCCTTTACACGGGGATCACGTGATATGAATAAAGTGGACCGGCTATTTCAGATTGGGAGTTCGAAGCTTAAGCCGAGAAATACTGTCACTCTCAAGAACAGTCAAACTATCCCAACCCAACCAACCACCCTCTATCATATAAAAATGGCATTCGCATGGAAGGCGTCAGGTCTGACGTATGTCAATCTCCATCCTCAAATCTGCGAGCCTTGCAAAGAGCGTTCAATGGCTAATCAAAAGTTGCAGCTACAACAAATACCTCTCGGTCGCTGCGAGCGTAGTCCGACGCAGCCTGAAGGATACCCAGCGACTAGCAGCTGAGAAGAGAGGAGTCAGCGAGTTGAGGTTCGCGAAATGGAACGTGAGTACCCCGCTGGGCTGTAGAGAAGGAAGTGCCGTCTGGGTGATGTAGTGGCTGACGATGAGAAACACAGAAGGGAAAGCAGGGCGAGAACAAGAACGTTGCTGATGCGAACGCTGCTGCTGCTGCGGAGGCTACTTCATCGTAGGCTGGAGGCTACAATGGGTGGCGGATGGGAATGAGATTGGTTGATGAAGAAAGAATCTCATTGGAAGGGGCCGTTGGTTTGTACATGTGTATTATCAGTCTCCGACGTAGGAATCTAGACCTTTGATGAATAAGAATACTCGAGCAGACGCTTTTCTTTCGACTATGTGTGCTTATGCTGATGTTTTCGAGGCTGGGCGTGCATGTATGTGGGCTATTACTACGGATTGTTAAAGATACCGCTCAGCGGTCTGTCCCATAATACCACAACGAGAAAAGAAACCCCGATACTTTAGTTGGATTCAGCTTCCTTCAATGGACTGAAGAGTAATCAGTTCCAGCGTTTTTGTTACAAGTTACTAACCCTGGTTAATGCACGATTGCTGTACAGATTTAGCATATTTTTCTGTTGTTCTTCACAATAATCGCTGTATATAACTATTTTACAAAAGTTTGAATAATTCAAGAAGAGCCTTAATAGCCTTGAGATTTCTCCATCCATATGAAATCTTATCTACTGAGGTTTGATGCTTGTCTCAAACATAAGCCTGGCGTGCTCTCGATTATACGGAACTCACAACTTTAATACATCATCTTCCAGTTTCCTATTCCATGTATGCTATAATTCACTTTTGGGCTTGCTGTGTTGCTTCTCAGACTGTGAAGTAGGAGTGTAAGTGAAAATGCTTTGGTCGGCGTAACTTTGTATTCATGTAAATACCTTATTCAAATCACCGTAAAGGGCGGCTTCCAAGCGAGATATCCCGAAGCCAACCAACAGCCACAAAGAAAGACCTGCAAAGGCGCTACCTCGGGCATCAGAAGCTACACCATGAACCGTGATAGTATTTCTGCCATTTCTGAGCGTAAGGTAACTCTGAGTATCCCTCTGCAGCCATAATTGACCAATTTGCAGAGGTCGCAAACTTTGCTCTCAACATCGACGACCACGACGACGACAATGAGAGTAGACAACAATCGGCCTTTCGGGCCTTTGAGGCTGATCCTCCTCCGGCGCCAAAGTTGCATAGTCAAGGCGTGATATCTACGGATATCACGGAGCAATTTGAAAATGCTGCTCAAGGTGAGATGGTTTAATAACGGTTTCTCACTCTGATTTATATCACGTGCTGATCACTGTTCATTAGAGCTCGATCTGGGACAATTGATAAAGGATCCGTTCTTCACCCTGTTTGAGTCTGTTGGAGCTCTGGAGGTAAATATAGAGTGAAACCCTTGTTCTACCCCCTTGCTAATAGATATGGGTAGATTATGGACCGTAAAATGGATAGTGGATATCTTGAACCTGGAGAGACGATGGATGATGACTATGATTTCTCTCGGGTGCTTCTTCCTGAGGAGATTATTGGCATTATTGATCAACTTCTTTGTCACGAAGTAAGTGATGTTTGATTCAAGGAAAGATGTGGGTTGAATGTCACAAGTAGGGTAGCCAGGCTTGGATATGTCTGTCATAAAACAGGCAGTGCCTTGGTGTATTGATTTTCTATTGTCGGGTCGGGCATTATCATATTCTACTTATGACAAGACCAAACTTTTCCGTTAACCTCAATCTGTTTTCATGTACTCTCTTTGTACATTAGAGTTGAAAGCTAATGATGCATAGATGGCCTGGCACCAAGGTTACCCACTTTCGCAGACAATATTTACAAGTTTATACATCGAACGAATTATGATGCCGGCCCCTCTGGACTTGGATCAAACCTACTTTGATCGCAGTGAAAGTTGTCCGGATGAAGAGCCTCTAACAAGCCAAATCTTACGAGCGTACTGCCTTGGCCTCATCAAAACTTGCGCCTTTGTAAACGATAGGGTCAAGGCAGAGCACTACTATGAGGTGAGTAACTCAATTATCCATGCGATTGGCATCTAACGGGCTGAAATATTAGGAAGAAGACTTTGTCACTCATACTTACAACAGAAACCTTTTGGAGAACGTAGATCACACACTAATCGTCGATTTGTTGGATAGAACTGTAGAGATGATTTTCTGCGCTGATTCACTGCCTCATGATATGAGGAAAGCTTTAATCTCTCGTCTTGAGCTTCGAAGCAGACTTTTAACCGCAGTCGAGGTAGCCAGTTCGAGGACGTCTGCAGCGTTGAGGACGGTGTGGACGAACGTGAATTCCTGTATACCCAGGATTAAGTCGTCAGTTGGATTAGGAAAACCGGTCCCGGAGTCCTTCAGTGTTAAAATACAGAGAAAACTTGCCAGCACTGCCCCGCCTCGTCCTATAGTACAGCTTAGTCAAGAAACTGCATTTAGACATCTTGAGAATCTCTGCCAAGATGGCTCAGTGGTTGTGGAGGTGCTCGACTATTATGACAGTCAAAGCTTATTAGTAAGTAATACTACCGTTTGATCTATATCTCGCTGACCAAATTTCAAGACATTTGTGACTTTGTTTCAAGCACGGAAGCCACAGCCTACCGTCTATATCCGGACACTGCTCCAACACTACTTATTTGGTGATATGATAGTCCTTGGTACAATGTCTATTCGTCAAGTCCTTGATGAAGATTTGGCAACTACCACTCTGCCCGCCAGCCCTTTACTAGATGTTATCAACGATGAGGTTGAGGTACCGAGTGATCCACGATTCAATATGGCAACTAGAATGGAGGTATTCCGTCAAAGAGCCGCCGGAGCATACATCGACAACTTACGCACTATTTGCCAAAATCGATGTAGAATACGAAGAACATTATGCCATGCTATTGTAGACTGGGATAATCTCCAACTGGATGCTGAACAACTGGATGTAGAACTACAAGAATTTACTGGGGAGGTACCCGTCATTGATGAGTCAATTTCGAACGATCCGATTTACGCTTTTCCTCTCTCTTCTTGGGCATACTTTTATAAATTGCGGCAGATGGAGTGGATTGTTCAAATGGGATTTGAGCTTGAAACATACCAACCGGATGAACTAGGCGAGATGTATTACTACTTGTCATATCTGGGTAAGAATCGGAGCACGCACTTAGAGCGTATCAGAGGCTTTTCGTCACCAGATAGTGGACTCTTCAGCAGTGATGAGTCTATTCATCGAAAGGTCGAATTCAATAAAGCAGAGGCCTTCATCAACTATTCATCGTTGGAGACCGCAGCTACTTATGGTTTTGCTGACGCCTTATCAAATCTCTTTACTGTACTCGGTCGATTATCACTGTTACCTACACTTCCTCGACCATACGGAAATGCCAAAATGCGTTACGAGGTACGAATGAAACCATTTCTCGGTATTGGTTTACCAAATCTTGTCTCCATGGAGGATCTGAAGTATCTCGTCGAGCAACCGAGTGTGAACACATTAGCATTGCTAACATTTGCCGCCGAATCTGCCGCCAGTGCCAAGAAGGCTTTTGAAATTCTAGGTAGACTCACTCCGGAAGAAGCGTTCTGTCAAGGGTCGCATGTGAGTTGGTTGAAAAACATTAAGGATTGTTTGAAGGCGTCCATCTTTACTAGCATCACGATTCAAGCGATTAAGAAAGCTTACCAAGCTTCAGGAAATGCGTGCGGCTCAGGTATCAAGATTGAGATACCTAAACCAGGCGAGGGATATCATGATTGGTGGGTGGTGCCAAAAGTCAGTCCAACTCTTTAGGTATGAAGTTGTAAGGGATGACGATCAAAATAACTATAGCTGTAGTTTAAATAAATAGGCTTTTCGAGTTTCCGGACAGGATAGAACTGTGTCAACTAGACCATCTTAAGTCGTCCTCTTTTTATAATGATTATCTACTTAGACCATGAAATAAATAGCCATGTATTCATGTGGCGTATGTCTCAATTACTACGCCACCAATGTCTCTGCGTTCTTTCATTTTGCTTTCCACAGCTCTCCTTACCCCGCAACATAATAGTATTGCCAACCTGTATCGCTCTCCCCTCGAATGTGAACGTCTTATTGGTACTATAAACTTATTCATGATGCATTTGTATAACTAGTAAAATGTATGTTCAGTTTTCGTAGAGGTCGACGACAAAGTGTTTTCTTCGAACAGGTATCGAATAGGTGAAATCTCAGCACACAGGTAGGTAAGTCAAATTTATGATCCTAATTTGTTCACTAGCTTCACTTGAGCTATGGGTTTGATCATTGGTAAAGGTGTTGCTCAAACCTCAAGGCTGGTCTCTATTTTCCCCATCCAAACCAACTCTCACGCTGATGCACCGATACTAGCTAATATGGAAACAACGAATTTAGCTGAGCGAATACTGTCGAAATCTCTCCTCCTTCTGTTACCGGAAATTGCGAACAAGGTCGCCGAGAACAGAGCGCAACTCGTCGGACTTACTAGTAGCTTAAACACTGAGCACAATCCGCACTGTCAAAAATTTCAGACCTTTAAAACTTCGACTGATGAATTAGAAGGCATATCCCGGAGTGTCTTCACTTCGACAAATATGCCTCAAATTCTCGAGGTAAGGGGAACATGAAGCGAAACAAACAGCTCTAGCTAATATGAGGTCTTCGCCGACGCTCCGAGAACATTGAGCACCAAATGTCACGATACACAGGGGCATTCAGGTCTAGAATTATAAGAAGTGAAACCTAGCTAACCAAAAACGTGGGGTCATCATTCGAAATGTCAATGCACTAATTAGAATGTTCCAGCGTACCAAAGACAACTAATGGTAGAATCTAGACGGAATTGGTGGTGGAGGGAAGGAAGAAGCGAATAAACACTCTCGTTCCGTAAATTATGTTAGTCACATGTGGTAGATGGACATTTCACAACGTTTGAGGGGGGATTACTCGTCACAGAATGTTGATTTCGCTTAGGAACAAAACGCTGGCTACGTAACTCGCCATCTACCTACTGTTGCCAAGGCGTTGATAGAAAGAGTGGTACGATGCGCCGCACGTTCTCGTCTCAAACTTCGAAACAACCTTAACCAACAAGACTTTTTAAGCATTTGAAACGAAGCCTGCCAGAACCTTAACATGGGGTGAGTGCGCGGTTATAGACCAAGACTTCGCCCAGCCAAAAAGCGTCGGCGTCCAAGAGTCCAAGACGAACAAGCTTATTCGAATTTGTGTTTTCCATCCTCGGCAAAGTCAGGGGCTGTCACCTTATTGCGGACTAGCGCGGACATGTCAAACTCCAACCAAGCAATTTCTCTTGGAGTCCCCAGGGCTGGAAACGATCAAGACTGAAGCAACAGCGGTTGAATGGTAACTTGGCGGACTCAAGCCTTTATTTCTGCTTCAGAGTCACTTGAATTGTCAAGTTGTTCAGGTGACTTGCCCAGGAATGGCCGCAGTACCAAGCAAGTAGCTAAGCAACGACCAAGCTATGGAGGTTTATTCGTGGCTCACCTCGAATTGCTTATGTGTTCTCGGCGTGGAGACCAATGGGCTTTGACCAAACGTAAAAGACACGCCTCGTAGGAGTCCACTCTCAAGCAGAAAGGGGCTGTCTAAACCGCTCGGCAGTCTCATTAACGGGTGTCGGAGGTGTATTTGGATGCTTTTGCTGTTAACCAGCCGGAACACCAAGACTTCAACTGCCTTGGTATGCCATGGGCATGAAATACATAATAAAAGGTAAGCTTCGGAATGGTCTGATTGTTCTTCATCCATTCTCTAGCCTCTTGCTTCTTTATCTACAGTTTCAATACATTCTATTCTCTCTCAGCGCCGGCGCTCTTTTTCGGCTTCATTCACTTATTTATATTTCACATACCATAACCATTAATAAACCCTCTTCTCAATCCCAAAATCGCCATGGTTTCTATCCGTTCCGCCCTGGTGGCAATTGTTCTCTCTAGCATCTTTGACAGCGTTCATTCTTCGTGTGGCCATGGAACTTCCCTGCTCAAGAGACAAACCCATATGAAGCGTCAAGAAGGTGGTGCAGCTCAAAAGGTTGTTGAGGTTGGAAAGTTTGGATATCTTGGATCAGATGGACCGTAAGTTATTAGATCTATGTATAAGAATTAAACTAACAAACATCAGAACACAATGGGCTAGTCTGTCACCTGAGTTCACAGGCTGTGCAACCAACACAATCCAATCACCTATCGATGTCACCAACCAATCTACAGTAGCCGTTGCCGGTAGTACTTTGACCATCGAATTTCCCGACACCGCTACTGCTGAGTTCGAAAATGTCGGTACTACCGTCGAAGTTGTCATGGAAGGCAAAGGAGCCAAGACAACCATCGCTGGAAAGGAGTTCGAGTTGAAGCAATTCCACTTCCACTCTCCCAGCGAGCACACCATAGATGGAGAGTATTTCCCATTGGAGATGCACATGGTTCACGAGGCAGCAGGTATGGTTGAGTTATATCATGAATTCGTACACGTGCTAATGGGGTTTCAATAGATGCATCCATCGCAGTGCTCGCAGTACACTTCCAACTCTCCGAGAATGGCGAGACAACCGAGCTTGTCAAGGGGATAATGGACAAGATCGATGCCATCTCCACCGCCGGAACCGTGACGGAAGTCGGCCCTCTCGTCTTCACCCCAGTTGTTGATGCTCTCAAAGCCCAGAACCTCCACCAATACACTGGTAAGTCCATCCCTATGACCACACGTCTCCTTTGCTCACCAAATACCCTTCAGGATCTCTCACTACTCCTCCTTGCGCTGAGGGCCTTACCTTCCTCGTTACTTCTGTACAACTTCCACTAGATGTTGCTACCTTCAACAAGGTCAAGGCCGTTGTTGGATTTAACTCTCGCTTTATCCAGAATACTCCTTTGACACCCAACCTACTTTCTCTCTCCTCTGCAGCCGTCAGCGGACTTGCTGGGGCCGGAGGAGCCGTAGCCCAGCCTGCTGAGGCAATCGCTGAAGCACCTAGCGCTGAAGGAGCCGTTGCCAGTGGCGTACCAACCCTCACCCTTGCACCTGTAAGTCAACCTACCTCCATTGTCACTTTAGCATCAACTGACATCCCTTAGCCTGCCGCAACCAGCGCAGCAGTCGTTGCAGAGGGTGCCGAAGCCGCAAAATCGGCAGGAGGAGCTAGCGTCGAAACTGTAAGCGGAAACAACGGTAACGCAGCAGAGATCGTGAAAGGGCTGACAGGTTTAGATCTAGGCGCGATCTTAGGCCAGGTATCGAGGGATGTTTGAGGCGATTTTTGGTTAAATTCAATGTTCAGTAAATAATATAGAAGGGGGCCTTTACATACCATACAATACAGGTTAGATTTAAGATTTTAAGATTTTTTTGCAAAGCATGCTTCCCAGCATTCCCGGTGAAACTGATATGAGACTCCACAACTCTATTCCCCCGCAAAACTGAGTTCTCTGGGATATATCTGGGCCTGATGCATAGTGCACACTCCTGGCCACGATTGTGAAACCCATCAGCGACCCACTCCGTCTGAAGCGTCAACATGGCTCTCTCCCCATTTCCCTATTATCTTTCACGGCCTTTCACCGGCAGCTATGTTGCCTTACTATTTCCGAAAGGTATGTTTCTTTCCCCAAAAAATACACATCATTCCTACCAGCCTGACTAACTCGTGCAGAAAAACGTCACAGGCACATCTCAAATATATTTTCTTAAATCAAGCTCAACCCACTATGGCAGATCTCTCAAAGCTTAGCCCATCGCATCGTCGTCCGAACTGCGCGCTTTTGTTTAGTGGGCTGGGAGTGCTATGACTTCCGACGAGAAAGTCAAGCATTCCCAGGGACATGTTTAAACTTATTTAAACTATTTTAACCTTTAAACATTTAAACATTTAAAGTTATTTAACCTTCTTTCTGCAAAGCAAAATTTAGAAATCGTCCAGGCAAGCATCAGCATCACAAACGTGGAGTCCTGCTCCACCCTCCGCGTCGGATTGCATGTTCTAGACAACCAAGCTTTCAGTGAAATTCGAGACAGGAAATGAGAAGTATCTGGGGGTATCGGTCGCCATGGTAAGATTGAGCTCTTCAGATGTATATTTTGGTGTAAAGGAGGGGTAGAATACCATGTAGGATCAAGATTGATCTTGTACGTATAGGTTAGAGTAGCACCGATAGTTCCGAATGAGGTCTGGGGGGCCAGGTGTCAATGCCAGAACCATGGTATTCTAGGAGACGTAGGATACTTTTCAATCCATCGTAAGTGTTCAGGCTGCTTGTTACCTACCTGCCTACTGGAGGACGCTTGACATATCGCCATCCATACATGTCAAGACCACCTAGTGAACCACAACAAAGGCTACTCCTTAATGGAGCCTTGGGCATATCAAACATTGTTAGGTTTACCTGACAGCTATTGATCGCCGCTTCAGCCGTTACCCTTACTCAATTGCGCATGTTAGAATCTTGTCGAATTTCGGAGCCCTAGAGAAGAAACATTGCTCTAAGTTTTTAACACATTCAGAGAGGAAAATAATGAAGTCCGAGAGTTACGCCGTGCAAAAGAATGGACGCAAAATGCCGCTTGAGGGTCGATTGCTTCTGCTTGTATTATCGTCATTGTTAGCCTAATTACATTGTACCGTAACTTACCACTGTAAACCAGGGACTTGCTAGATTCATATTTCATTCGACGACTATTCCAGACTTGGTGGCGTATTGTGGCAGGTTTCTCGAAATTTGCATACGCATATGCCTAGCAATACAATCTTTGGCACTGTAAACTGTCATTTTCCGAAGTGCGATGCAAGCTAATCATTCAATCTATCCTTACTGCGCTACGCCTACACGCCTGGACACTGTGTTACTGTTGTCCTCAGCTAGAAGTATGAGCGCCCATACAGTCCCAAATGGATTCCAACTGCACTTCCACTTTGCGATCTGAAGGTAGCTAAGTCGGGACCGGTCTCGTGCTTTTCGTTTTTCGAGGTCTGTAGCTTGATGTAAAATATCCGAACCTTCGTCGCAGGAATACTCGGCTTGCAAGAGAGTATCAAAGTCGCAGATAACTTTGACGGACGAGTCTTGGACGTAGTAGTCGCTTGATCGAGCACTCCCCGTGTACAAAGCTGAACGACCAATTTTGTACATGTATTTGGCTGGATCGCTAACTACATAGTATGGCATTCAGTGATTGTCCCTGAATAGAGTGTTGGGCGACCTTCAATTGGCCGTAAGGATCGTCAGTTACCAGGTCGATTTCGATTGGGCCTATGGCATCGTCGTCCGTCTCTTGACGCAGGAATGCATGTTGGTTAATGGAGCTCCATTATAGATATGAAGCAGAATGCTCTTTGCATTTTCAATAAAGGTTTTTTGATAAATATATCGTTCATCTCATAGGGTATAAACAAAATCCTTACTTTTCACATTAATCGTGCCAACCCCCAACTCCACCCACCCATATGCGAATCCAAAACTCCTTGCTCGCAGTTTCACCCGCTAGCATATTCCAGTGTTGTCAATAACTGATTCCAGCACCATTTCTCGGCCCCCTCCTCACACTTTCCCGTACCTCTGGTGGCAACATACCCGCTCCGTCCGTTCGGCCCTCTCTCATCTCCACCATCACCTTCTCATTCCTCATCAGTTCGTCAATCTCTCTCCTCCTTCCGTCACTACCGCCGGGCATTAGATCAAAGCGATATAACGGTTCTAGCTGGACTTTTTTCCGCAATATGTATCTTCTAAACCACCATGGCAATGCCGTGAACACCTGATAGCGCATGTGCTTTCTGACGTGAACAGCAAACACATAATCCAGCTCCTCGAGCGTCCTCTGCTTGGTCTCTGGCACAAACAGAAAGATCATAATGAACGCCAGAACATTCAATCCTGCATAAAACCCAAAGGCACCCACGATACCAAACACATGGATCATGCGCGGGAGCGTGATACCCAAAACGGCAGCCCAGAAGAGGCAGGTTGCAACTGCGAATCCCATGCCTACCTCTCGATGGGAGAGGGGGAAGACTTCGGCGCTGTAGGCATATGGAACTGGCCCTTCTCCGGGGGAGTAAAACATGGCAAAGACATAGATGAAAAATGCCATGAGTCCGAGTCGCAGTTTGGAGTCACTAGAGCCGGATGCAATGAGGGAGCAGAGACCAACTACTAGCAGGGACCAAGCCATGTTAGGGAAGGTGAAAAGTAGGAGGGAGCGCCGTCCGTAGGTATCCTGTGTACAATTAGCTATTAGATTAGATGGAAAAATTTCGAGGGGCGTACAATTGTCCATACGGCGGGCCAGGCGAAAACAAAGTTGATTAAACCGAAGCCAAAGGATGCATAGAGGGCAACATTGGCAGAGGCCCCGGCTTCAACAAAAACTGTCGAGGAATAAAACGCGATGACGTTGATGCCGCACATTTGCTCTATATATGACAACGTCAGAGTCAGCCTGCTTCTTGTAGGGAAGTCTTGACATGTGTATGCATCTCACAACACATTTAATCCTTATCTGCAGAGTCAAAAGTCGCATGTTTCTGGACCAAGTACGACTCGAGACTCGCTGATTGGAAAATTGGCACTTTGGTAATATTAATACTTACGGGCAAGCATCACAGTACCAGCAGCAAGTGTTGCGCGGCGAACACGGGGCTACCCAAAATCAGCTTCTCTAATGGCTTATTAGGCTTGAGGTCTTACAATAGTAAACAGCTCAACAAATCTTTTGGCGTAGGTACTTTTCCCAATGATATCGGCTTCAAGTTCTAGCTGCGAGTGTATATAATACAGATCTCGGGCTGCTTGTATGGGGTTATTCCGTAAACGAATTAGCGAGGTGTAGGCTTCTTGGTACCTTCCTTTTTTCATGTACCATCTTGGTGACTCGGGACAGAACCATATTCCTATTACCAGGGGGACGGCGGGGATGAAAGCACTTCCGAGTTGGAGGCGCCAGGAAATATCTCCCGTTCCCGAGACTGCGAGGTTGGCAGAGAAGCCGAGGAATATGCCGAATGCTGCAGACGTATTAGATAGATAATCTCTCGCTCGGAGAAATAGAACAAGGCGTACCGGTCCACATTTGCCAACTCATGACCAGAGCTCCTCTGATAGCTAAGAAGTGTTTGTTAGTATGACAAAATGCGCAATCCACTGGCACTTTCAACTAGAAGTGCCCTGGCAATACCGAAGCAACTTCGAAAGATCAACCCACCTGCGGGACTGTTTTCAGCAGCATAGATCGGCACCGTTGAAGCTTTCGCTCCCATCCCTATACCAAGAAGTAAACGACAGACTAAGCATTGCTGCCATGTCTGCGCAAACGCGCTCCCAATCACAGGCCATAGGCAGAAGTTCGCGGATACGAAAATGGCGCCTCGTCTTCCGAACCAATTATTGAGAGGATCAGCAGCCCAACATCCAACGAATGCTGATCCGATATACGGAGCTGCCTGGTTTGGAAGTTAGAATAAGATAGCATTCTCAGAGTTGGGATATGAGGATTTGCGGCGACGACTTTAGGAAGAGTATGTAGAACGAAGAAAACGTACGTTTATCAGACCGAGTAGATAGGAATCTCGAGCACTATTAGGATCGCCAATGCCCAGAGCAGTAGGAAATTTCAGATTGGCCCCGTTGGAACCTGACAATTTGAATCAACAACAAAATCCAGTGCTGAGGAACTCTGATTTTGGAATGGTTTTGAGCGAAAATAATTTGTGGAACTCATCGCACCTGTTTGATCCCAACCTTGTACAGCTGCTCCCACAGAGCATAATATCATAGTCCTATTTTTATTCTGTCAGCTGGTTGGGTCTTTGTAGATATATCTGAAATTTTAAAGTATTTCCAATGAAAACTGCCTTCTAATGATGCCCCCCAGCAACCAAAATTACTCCTAAGCACGTTTGATAGGACTTGATAGCCTGAGAAATGTTCTTGCAATATAACTTACATATACAACGCCCTAGGCTGTCTCCACTTGTGTAACACTTCGTCTCTCAACGTCTCAATTTCATGCTCCTCCAGCTGCTCCTCGCCAGCAATATCCTCATAGTTCGTAGGATCCCTCGCGACCAAAGCGCCCTTCTTCAGCAGCAAAAGTATATGCTGTAAGCCCGTGTTCTTCGCAAAGAGCTCGACGCGGCTCAGCAGCGCAGTATGTGGGATACCTGCGAGCGGGTTTTGTATTCTGAAGCAAACGGAGGATTTAGAACTTTGGGAAGACTTCGATTTATCAGAGGGGGGAAAGGGAGTTGTCATACTTTGCTTCAGGATTGCTATTCAGATTTACATGCTCATTCAAGGGTCGCGATTCGATATCGCTCCCAATGTATTTCTCGTTATCATGTCTGTAACCACCATGTTATGTTAGCTGGAAGGGTTCATTTCCACCACCGCATTTCATTTTTCTCGTCCGCAAATAGCCCCTCTTCCCCTCTTTCTTCTGGGTAGAGGTTATACCTGCAAAGGCAACCTACGCTAGATTATTCCCCACATGCCCGTTCCTGTCACTCGTCTGTGGTGGTGGTGGTGGCATGGAATTTGTGACAGGTGAGGCTACACCGTCTTCCGCCGCAGAGGGGGAGACATGATCAATTCGATGTGCAGGCCTATCATCATTCGACCCCGGCAGCGGCATCTTCTGTCCTCTTCACGCAAGAATCACATCTGCTCCGTCGTTTCCTTCGGGGCGAAACAGAAAACCAAGGGTTGAGAAATGGAAGAACAATAAGGCGAGCTGTAGAAAGGCACGCAACCAAAAAAGCAACCCCCCCTCCCCGGAAATCATAAACGAGAGAGCTGAGCTAAGATTTCATGAGATCGCCCGGCCGCCTGTCCTGACGCTCATATACGAGTGGGGAGCGCACGGGCGGGGGATGATGGTTGTCAGCATGCAATGCCAACCCCTGCCTGCACGTCGCCTCCATTCTGGGGTCGTGGCCCGCCGACTTGGACAGAGATGTTAATAGCATGAGCGCCTAAGCCAGATGGAGTAGTCGGTGGGGAGGCGAAAGCACTGATTGACAGATGACCATGAGAGTTGCTGGGGATTGGCATGTAGACCATCTTATCGATATTGAGATGCTTGGGGGGGGGACGAACAAAAATCGTCAAATCAACAAATTCAGATAGTAGAAACACTTGCAAGATCAGAAATGTTTTGCTACTTTAATAGTAATAAAGCCTAGGTTAATGCATTAAGAGTCATTCTTTGTACACAAAACTTGCGCAACCGATATCTCCCTTAGTCGCGAATCTCTATTATCTTAAACTTTTGACCCTATCGCAGAGTCTCTTCCGCTTCTGTATTGCGTTTCCACCAGTGCTAAGTCCTAATGCACTAAGTATAGGATTTGAAGTCGCAGCTGAGGCGTGGTTGAGCTCTGAAGGGGTGGTAAGTGCTAGTTGTATTCGGTGATAATCGTTGATTGTATTAACTACGTACGGGGTGGTGGTGATGATATACTGTTTGAAGCTCAAACGGAGCACGTGACTCTAACATTCGAATATACCAACAGTGATTAAGGACTTTAAATGCAGTCAGATAATATCCCTAATGATTACCGGCCCCCCCCCCCCTCTTTTCCGCTTTAGTGCCGGATTAGCCATTCTTCCAGTGATATTTGGAAATACGACTCAATTCTTACTCATAGTTGGTGATGCTCTCTTAACCCATCCGACAGTCTGTAATTGGACCGTATTTGTATCGACTAGCCTACTAAGAGCCGTTGAGGCTTTGTTATTGGTGAGGGCGTCAGCAGGGTTGCCATCAGTACTAATCCATTTGACTTCAGAAATCAGCGTACGTTTGTACAATTGTCGTAGGCATAATATGTCAATCATTAGACGTTTCTCCTGCGTTGTACCTAGCTTGACTAGGCAGTTGTACAACGACTTCGAATCGGTATAAAGGACCTGTGGAAGGTTGATTTGTAGTGCCTTGTTGATCGTAGTCTTGATTGAGGTTCCGATATCAAATCCGTTGGTCATTGTGTACAGTTCTGACGCCAGTACGCTTCTCACGATACGCTTGCATTTGATAGAGGACCAATGGACTATGTTGGCGTCGTCTTTGCTGTTGGTCAGTATTAAGATGTAGCCAATCTGGGACGAAAGGTCTCTGTTGTTGGCGAATGAGGAATCTGTAAATATGAGGAGCTTCAGACTTTCACGATCTAGCTTCACAAATCGCAACCTTCTAGTTGAGTTGTCAAGCTGCCTATTGCTCCTTTGTATTGAAGCCATCACGGATCGTACCTCGAGAGCTAGTTGTCGTAGTCGGGGTTGCCTGTACTAGCTTCAGATTCCTACACTGTCGCTCCTGGGTGAGCGTGATACTGTCGACGTCAAGTTGGATCTGTCAGTGCCCTTGTTTTTGACCTCATCAATAAATCACGAATTGAAGACTCCAGTGCCCTTTGCGGTTGGTGCTTCTGCTCCTTCTCATACGCAAGGTTCGCTGATTGAAGCATGTTGATTAACTGACCTTCCTCACTAGGAGGGTCGGCGATGGCGTATCGACAGGCTTGTATGCCCTGATAAGTGTCAGTAATCTTGTGAGTGAGGAATTCCGTAGTCTGAAATTCAGGAGGAAGGCGGTATCAAAGTGTATTAAGCTTCTTAATCATGATTTGAAGGCACTCAATAGTCGATTTGCTAGCGTTGTCGCTATCGGCGATCATCTGTTGAAGGTTAATACTGTTCCATATATCAAGGGTTTTTCGTTGGTATTTAGGCCCCTCCAAAGAAGCTCTTAATTCTCATGATAGCTTCCTCAAGAGTGCACTTCATGAGCCTATTGTTATAATAATAGTTCTCAGCTATACCTTTTAACAGAGCAGGGAAGGCCTTACTGTACAGCTCTAGGGGTAGTCCGACTTGGTTATAGATATTATAAAATATCACGAGTTATTGATGTAGAGCGTCAGTCATACCGCTGTACTTTTGATTGCTTGTAATCATCTTGGTGATATCAGCGATCTCCTTGCTGTATCCGCGGTTTTGACCTTGGGGTTAACCTTTGTCTTGGTACGCTACCTGACCTGGTACAGGTCGGTATGGAGCCGTAGGGGTTAGATTTTTGTTGATATGAAGTTGAGGTTGGAGGTAGTTGGGTTTGTTGCAAGGGAGCTTGTTGACATTATGGGCGTCGCTTGTGAATATCACATTTCAAAAGTATTAAGGCAGGTTGGTTATTCTTCATAGTGTAAATTTATTTCAATATTTCCTATATCCTATCGCAATCATTGTGCGAATGAAGATCTATCTCTCCGAACACTCAAGTCCATATCCTATGGAAAAACAAGCAATCATAAATACATCATCTCCGGGTCACCCGTTGAGAAAATTCACATATTCCTATTCCCTAATGTTATCATACCACCTATCAGTGGCTGTCGTCCTCCCAATTATTTCTTCTTTGTGCCACATGAAGCAAAGAAACACAACTGAAAGGAGATGACAATGAGGTGAACAAACGCCGTGCTAATAATATGACATGTGTGTGTTTTTGGTGTTTTTGGTTGTTTGAAAGTGCGAAGAACATCTGCGACATCCCGCCAGTCCAGCAAGCGCGTGCCGCATTTTAACAGCCACCGCACTTTATGCAATTATTGAAAGCCGGAGTATTGGTTATCAGTGGCCCAATCCATTCCCGCGTTCATATTGTTATGGTTCCCTTGGATTGCTGCTTGTGTCGATGTGGTGTAAAAGTCCAACAGGTCCTGTGCAGTAACACCCGGGAAATTGAGGGTTGCGGCGCTGAGTGTAGGTTTTTGGGTTTGAACCTC
>Ga0247807_10000388_pt1 | contig 27713 bp, 44 predicted proteins | sample UWRJL074202C1_FD_179931 | JGI IMG/M metagenome (GOLD analysis project Ga0247807, IMG submission 179931) | Plant litter microbial communities from Arlington Agricultural Research Station in Wisconsin, United States - UWRJ-L074-202C-1 | ecosystem: Environmental > Terrestrial > Plant litter >...
TTATCTTCCAACGCCTCACGGATGGCAGCGTAGTCAGAGGTATCCAACTTATTGTCAGGGGTGTCATTATTTCTATACATCATGAGCAGTTCAATATCCCTAACAAACAGTTGCGGCAATGAGGGAGAAAATCTCCTTAGATGTCAGCTCGTCAACCTGCGCACCAGTGTAGAAAATTTCCAACGGGTCAGACTGCTCGTACTGTTCACCATGAACGTAAACGGCAACACAGATGTCAGTAATGGTCGCACTGAACTCAGTAACGTCATCATCGTCTTCACCCCAACCGTTTAGGTAGCCTGTACCATTCCATTCGCCGTTCAATGGCTTACGGTCGTCCATCAGAGAGAAACCTTTATGCTTTGTCCGTAAAGGAAGCTCTTTGGGGTTCCGCAGGTCACGGAAGTCTGAAATCATAATCATAATATCAGCTTAGAGAAAGGAAACTCACTTGTCAAGTAGAGGCTTCCAAAGCCTAACCATATGTTCAGCACGAATGCGCAGCCATTCACGGACTACTGGCTCATCTGCATCTGTAACACGAATGCTGATGTGTACCATCTTTCCTCGACGCTGCTGCATGATGTAAAGATGCAAAGTATCTTTACGAGATTCTTCATCCCAGCGTTCCTGCTCTTCCGCATTATCCTCAGCCGCATCCTCATCATCACTGAAATAGTAGTCTGATAGCTGAGCCCATTTCCAATCCCAGCGGTAGACAAGGTTGTAGTCTAAGTCCAAATCATCTGCGCCGTAATCAGTTACAAAATCTTCCCAAGTTTCGAAAACGGGGTTGTCATCACGGGCTTGATACCCGTTAGCGTAGTAACTCTGCTCAGGACCATAGTAAGGGTGGTCTGCTTTCAAGGTGTTCACTGGTTTATCAAGGTTCATTATTCAGCTTCCTCCCAGATCCCAGTCTGAATTACAGTACGGATTGTTCTTTTCGTAAGGCTAGCACGGTAACCGTCTGTCGCTTCATGATGTTCAACCATGCGTCGTGCTGCCTCTTCACTGCCAGCTACATGAACGGAACTGTCATGATGAGTGGTGAGGATGAAACCCCATTCGGTGTCTTCCTGAACCTTTTTATGAGGGGTGGATGCCTGTAGGATGCGGGTACGCCCTCTGACATGAAGAGTTTCCCGTATATTTGAAGAATTTTCCTTGAACTGGCGTACCCTATGTTCCTGATTAAGACGCCAATCAGCGAGTTCAGTCTCAGTCAAACCTTCAGGAGGGCGAAGGTAGACTTGGCAGGAAGCTCTATCGAAATGTCTGCCGTTGACCACAATGGCAATAGCTTTCTTTCCACCATATTTTCGAAGCTTCTGAACAGGACCAATCACTGTAGGTCCGCCAGAGGAAGAGTAAACTTCCACCAGAACACCTACAGTGAGGTCACCGAACTCTTCATTATTCAAAGACACTTTAGTCAATTTACAGACCCCGTGACTTGCGCACCTGAGAAACAGCAGTACGAAGACGAGCTTCGGTAACTCCCCGCTCACGGTAAGGGTCACTTACCATCTTGAAGATATCCTCTTCGGTAACTGCACCATAGTTGATGTCATCTTCCTCAAACTCAACACCATCAGTGACAGAAGCACTTCCATCCTTCACAGTGACCTCAAACACGAAGTCAAGCTCCCCACCCGGCTCAGAAGGGCTTTCGCTGTAATACTGGGCGGTGAGGCTCAGGAACGGGAAGGTTTCGGCAATGAGTGTCCATTCATCAAGGATGGAACCCTCATCAGGCCATTTGCCAATGTTGTAGGGCTTGTTCCCCGAAATGTTCCCGTTCCAATCAAGCCAACCATGAGGTCCACCAATGTAGGAGGAGGCGATGCGTGAGTTGTACAGGTATTCCAGACGAAGGATACCTAGTTCGTCAAGGAGAGCGTCATTACGCCTCATCAGGGCAAGTCTTTCCTCGAAAGTGGCGTTACGAAGAGAGTAGTCATCTTCTTTGCCGAAAATCTCTCGAACTGTAGCAGCCCACTCATGGTCGTTTGTCATGTCAAAATATTCACGAGCCATGGTGCGAATAAGAACTTCATTCGCCTGCTCCTCAGTAATCTTGTCACCCAGAACAACCATTGCAGGCCATTTTCCTAGATCAGCCATTATTTGTCTCCTTTGAGTGTAAAAAGTCCGTGAGTGTTGAACTCTGGGATAACGGTGTATCCGAGAGGGGAAAGTATCATTTCAAGTAGCTGGTGCGCTCCAATGGCGGATGAGTGGACGATGAACGTACCGACATCAACATTTCCACCATCAGCATGAAGCTCTCGCACCCATTTGGCTACTGTGAGGGTGTCATCTCCCACAAGAACGAAATCAAGCCAGACTTCATCCCATCTACCATTCTGTAGGTGTTCGATACCGTCCTCGCTGGTGCGAGCGATAACAGCTTCACGGTTATCTGCGAAGCAACGCTCATCATCAATCATAAGAATTCGTTTTTTTGGCATAAGAGTAGAGTAGTCCCAATCTCGGGGGTCGGATGCAGGATGGTTCGTGAAAGTTCCTGAGGCAGCGTCAACGATGATGAACCCTTCTTTGGTGCCAGGGTCAACAGCGAGAATGAACTTCTCCATCAATGTAGCCTTTCAAGACTGTGAAATAATAAAATACTTACACCCAGTCTACTGACTATTACCTAAAAGTCAAGAGTAGACAAAGAAAAGAAGACCTCCATTCATCTGGGAGGTCTTCTTTTCTGAAAAACTTTTTTAGCTGGTAACGAGCTCTTCGTTCTTAGGTCGGGAAATGCGGATATCAGTTGCATTCCACCATGTGCCACGAACATAGGAGCCGTCTGGTTTCACATAAACAACATCTGATTTACCTGTAGGTGTTTTAGCTCCACGGGTAACAGACTGAACAACACCTCCGCTACCGATGACATCACCTGCACGGAGCTCGGAAGTTTTTACATCAGCAGTCTCATATTTATCTGGTTCAAGAGTAGCTGGACTTGCTGGACTGTAGAACTTGAAAGCCACCCCGCCGACAGCGGAGAGGCGAAGAGAAAGTTTTTTAGCAGCTACTTTATCAACGGCTGCATACTTCTGGTCATTCTCTTTGACATTTTTGACATATTCGCTTTGAGCTTTCGCTTTAGCAAGAGCGGCTTCGTTCTTTGCTGCGCGCTCCGCTTTGATTTTTTCTTCATGCGCTTTCAAACGCTCAATAGCGGATGGTTTCTCAGTAGCAGGTTCTGTGACCAAAGCTTTGGTAGCTTCTGTAACCTTAGAAGTGTCAATGGTGTTCAGCTCAAAAGCTTTGTCCCTGATGATTTCATCCATCGCGTTGCGGATGTAAGAATATTCTTCATACTTGCCAGCTTTGGTGGCTTTGTCAGCTTCTTCTTCAAGTCGTTTGAAGCTGTAGCCTTTACCGTGATAAGGGCATGCCGCAGGGTTCTTGGAGCGACATGGGGTTTTTGTGGTACTCATAGTTATTTTCTAACGAATGAAAGCAAGAAAAATACGTTCCACAACCCACAAACGCACATTTGTTGCAAAAACTCAGCTTCTAAACAATAAAACCATCGAAACTATGTTCTAAAGAGATGGTTTCAGTGGTACTTCATCAGTTATGAACCCTTCCTGAGGTTCAAAAGTCACAACAGCATGGAGACCTTCTCTGGTGAAATCGGATGCTGCAATTATGCATTTCAGCTCCACTTTCGTTTTATCACCACGAGGAGTTACACCGTCTGGGAGGAACTCCTCGTAAATGAAGGTCTCCTCGCATTCAAGTTTGTTAGCATCGCTGTAAATTCTCACCGTAAGGTCACCTGTGTATATGGTGCCATCATCCAAAATTTTGCGGTAAAAGCGTACCTGAGTGAATTCACCCTCATCATTATCGAAATGAGTGAAATGGGTTTCGTAGATAGCATCATCCTTCAACACCCCCGTCTCTCCTCGCTCAATCATGCCAGAGGTGTCAGATTGGGTGGGGTTGATAGGCCAGTCTCCATAAATTTTTGTGTAAGTCACACTGTTCATGTAGAACCTGTCACCTATAACTGTAGCTGAAGCTCCATCTGGGTATGCTTCATCAATGGCTGTTTCCCAATGGAAGTTTTGGTCTATGCCACCTATAACTTCAATGTTGATTTTACCTTTAGGCGAGTTGTTGTTCACCGACCAAATTGTTTCACTCAAAAATCTCAGGAGTTTAACATGGTCTTTTACACGGTAGCCATCTTCAATAGTTACTTTGAGGTAGAAATCTAGACCGCTGGATGAGAACATTCCTCCTTCTCCGGGGCTGTACCATTCGCTAACAGTGAATGACGCATCTGAAACACCTTCAATAGCTTCAACCTGAGCTTCTGCAACCTGATAATCCTGTCCACGCCCATGATTAGACTCGGGTTTATACGGGTCGCTACAGGCAGTCAGCAGAAGTGAGGCAAGAAGCGTGATGCCTACCATTTTTGCGATACGAGTTTTCATGAGGATGCCTATTCTAGTGTTATGGGGTTTGTGGCAAAGCCTTCTTGTGCTTCGAATGTGAGGACAACTGTGTAGTCTTTATCATCTGTTTTCTTTTCGCCCACTTCATATAGAAAATATGAATGTAACGCATTATCGTCAGGTTCACCCTCATCATCCAGTGGTTCATATGCATCCACAACGGTGGCTACTATAGCGTGTGAACCTTTTTTGTAGAATTTTGCTGTTATATCACCAGTGTAAAATTCACCATTTTCTAATGTGAAACGTTCAGCCGATACGGTGATGCAGTAGATGGGAATATTCTGATGCCATCTGAAATCTATTTCGCTAATAGGAACAGCGTCTACAGTTTTCAGCTCACCTTTTTCAATTAATCCAGCAGCATCAATTTTTGTAGGGTTGATGGGCCAATCACCGTAAATTTTCTTGTACACTTCATGGCTTACTGAAATCATATTTTTATTAATGTATGCGTAAGGGTAACGAACGGTTACTTTACCGTAAACAGATTTTGCTGCTTCTGCCCAAGAGTAGTTTTCGTCAACCCCACCTAAAACTTCAAGAGTAATGGAACCTTTAGGCGAGTTGTTATTCACCGACCAAGCAGTTTCCGCTAAAAGTTTCAGGAAATTGTCATGGTCGGCTACACGGTAACCGTCAGTGATTGTCACGCGCAGGTAGAAGTCCAGTCCACCAGAAGCGAACATTCCACCTTCTCCGTGGTTGTACCATTCGTCAACTGTGAAAGCAGCGTCTTCCACCCCTTCAATAGTTTCAATGGAAGCTTCTGCTTCACTGTAATCTTGTCCGCGTCCATGGTTGGACTCTGGCTTATATAGGGAGGAACAGCTCGTGAGAAGCAGCACGGCAACGATTGCTAAACCAGTAACTTTTATGAACTTAGATTTCATTGGAAGGTTTCACTCCTGAACTTTTACGGCATACGTTGCAGTTACTGTGATTATCTGTGAAAAAGTTAGGATGCAACTCCTCGGCTGTGAGTTGCCCGCGTTCAATCATCTGACGAGCTATTTCCTTATGCGTATCAGCAGGGGTAGGAAGACTTAGAGCGTAACGGAACTCATCAACCATTTCACGATCATGGTCGCTCAAACTCTCATAAGTGTTCTTGTCAAGGATTGTCATGGCGCAATCATATCAACTTTCCACAATTGAGCTGAGTTAGGTTTGCTTGTAAGTGCCACTAACTTCATCAAATTTTAGTGTTTTGGCGTTGTAACTCATTAACCATTCTCTGTCTCTTCTACTTCTGTCTTCATGCATGAAGGAGTATCCGAAATGAAGCTGCTGTCTAGGCACCCAATGCGAACCAATTATTTCAAAAGAGCTGTGTAGCCCTTCCATCTGGATGTGATTTTCAAGGAATGATGTGAATTCAGGAACGGAGAACCATAACGGGTCGATGGAAGCTAATGGTCTTGTATCTTTATGAACAGCTCGATAGAAGTCAACTTGCAGGTTGTAGTAACCCACCATCACATCAGGTAAAGGGCGATAAGTTATCTTTCTCACTTCGCTGAGCTTGATGCGTTGCAGAGGTTGTTTGTTTACGTACATATCTGTTGGATCAATAAGATGTAGAGCTTGATGATGCTTGTTCAGTTTTCGTTCAGATATGTTAGGTAGAACGAACAGCTCTCCTTCGGGAGTGACCACCAGCTTCTGCGGCTGAGCTGCCTTAGATTTTTTCATATCAGTTAGATGGGCAGGAAGGCTGATAAGTTTCCCAAGCGTAAGTAGATCCTTGTAAAAGATATACTGTTTATCTAATTGCTCGAACGGCGTCAAAATAGTTGTTTCCATACGTTGATTATTGGCTGATATCTTCTTTTCCTTGACATGAAGCTTCCGTAGGCGGTAGGCTAGAAAGGATATTTAGTAATGGTCGGAGGACTGACATGAGTTTTGATACAGTTGAGGAGCGCGCTGCTCTTCTTGCGAACTTTGAAGTTGCTTTAGATGAGATGCATTTCAAGTCTTTACCCGATGGCTCTGTAACCCGGAATGATGTCATCGCTGCCATCCTTGCAACTGACCCTGCACTCACAACAGAAGAAGCTTATGAGTGGACAACTAAAATTGAACGCTCGGAAGTTGTAAATAAGCTTCATGCTAGCGTCTGGTATCGAATTGTTTACAGCATGAAGCGTTACTACCATGCACCCTTCACCCCAACTTTTGGCGCAACAAATTACCTCACTGTTGATGAGAAGGATAAGTCTATTCCTGTTTCTGAGCGTTACCTTGCGCGGCTTGCGAAGATTGGTGTTACCTCTGGTAAACCAGTAGACCCGAACAGCAGTGACAGCATTTATGGCTGGTATGACTTCGTTATGTTGAAGCACCTTGCACCATACGGTGACAATTGCGCCATTGCTGAGGTTACTAACATTGACGAGAAGGAGTGGAGTGAGTTCATGGACACATTCGCTGACCCTGAGGATGGTCAGTTCACTGGCTTTGAAGCTGACGCAAAATGTTCTTGTGGTTGGTTCAGCGCTGGTCGCATTCGTTGGGAAGGCTCCGCAGGAGAACTTCTCCGTGAAGTAACCAATCAGGATATCTTTAATTAAACTACTAAAGAAAGATACTTCGGCTGAAAAACCAACTGCCATCTGGATTATCTTTGAAAGTAGTTCCAATAAAACCTGCCCAATCCTGCAGAAGGCTGGCTAGTTTTTCGATGAGTAAATCTAATGGCTCAATGTCAATATCTTGAGATTTAGGCAGAGCTTGTAGTGTTACCAAAAAATCATCCCAGTATGGTTCTATGTAGAATTGCCATTCATCAAGCAACTCTATGTCGTCTGGTAGCTCATAGGTCAATGCATCTTCTGTATGTAATTGGGCAACTAAATAGATGAGTTTTTTCCAAAAAACGCGCAATGCCGTGATAGCTATGCTTGCCGCTTGTTCAGCTTCTTGGGAAGTTTTAACTGAAGGCATAGTTGCTAGTTCATCAAGTAAATGTTCAACTACTGAAACCATTTCTTCTGATGTGACATCCCAATCAGGTGCAGGTATTTCTTGAGCAATGTATTCTGCAAGATATTCTTCAATAAGGTAGGCTGCTAAATCAGCAAAAGTTGCAGCTATCGTTGGTCTCTTTTTGCGAGCATTTACATTCGCAATGATATCGCCGCTAAGTTTTAGGTTAGCGTGTACTGCTTCATGAGCTACGTTATGCAATAATATATCTTCGAGAACAGGCTGTACATAGCGTAGAGGGAAAACAATATCTACTTTTCCTTGCCCGAACAAAGTTACCGCTGCAACATCTCCTGAGCCTCTTTTCGTAGTATAGGGCGAGTTGGATGTTCTTTGCGTAACTGTTTTTTGTAAATCGCCAGTTACAATAACTTGCGTATGGTATGCATAATCCTTTTCCATTCTGGCAAGGAGTAATAGTCGCATTTTTTCTAGAATTATAGGTGAAATAGAGGTGCCAGCCGTAAAATATTCAAAGGCAAAAGGTACTTGCTGAGGGGAGTTGTTCATCTGTTGATTTTATCAATAGATGGCGATAAAGGCTATTTTAGTCCGCTTTATCAGTTCAAACATGATAAAGGAGAAGATAACGTAACTGGCTATGGAAGATAGACCGATGATTGCCCAGAGTTTATCTGTGGTGATGACCATGAGTAGGAGCGAAACAGGGAACCCTAGGAAGCATATGGCTCGCAGGAGGGTGATAATCAAACCTAAAGGGTCTTCAAGTAGTAGCTTAGCTACTTTAGTCATGCAGGCAGCTCTTCGTAGAAGCGAGACCATGTGGGGTTAAGAGCGTTCACGATTTGTGTAAAACGGTTCATGTAAGTATGCACTTCCTCGAAAGGGAAATCTTCAAAGTAGCCGTCAAGGTGGGTGAAGCTTTCATCTGCGAACTTGTAGGAGACGTAATACTGGTCTTCTTCCAGAATGATGCTCATGACATTACCCTGCGCTACCCAGTAAAAGCTGAGCTCCCACCCATCAATGAATGCGATGTTAGGGAAGACAGTGTTTTCTTCAAAGGTGGACAGAAGGAAGTCACCTTTCACAATCACTGAACGGTCCATGCTCTCATGCTCTTCGTTCATTCGGTGAACAACTTCATGCAGCCGTCTTTTAGACCAAGTTCGAAAGTTTGTCATAACTATCACCTTATCAAAACCATTCAAAGTAAGTCAGTTTTCGGTGACCCCTTACCTGTTCTTATCTGCTGGTTTGTTGAATGCTCTTTAAATAAAGTGTGGCTCCTGCCGTAAAACAGGAGCCACACTTTATTGATTAGAAGCTAAGGTGAGTTTGGTGAATTTGCACTCGGGTAAGACCATCCAGCGGGTGAGAGAGTGGCTGCTGGGAAAAGAGTTTGCGAAGGACATTCTTGACATGCATCCTCTTGATAGCTTTAACTGTTTTATCTGTCTGCAAAGACGCCTCCTTTACGTCAATCAGGGAGATAAGGTTAACTGCCATCCAAGCGTCCTCTTGGTTCCGTACTCCAACAACAAAGTTGTTGTTCTCAATGGCGATGAAACGGAGACCGCTTTCGCGCAACATGCCATGTATCTCATTACGCAACCAGAAGCCTGATACATGAATGGTAGGTGTTCTAAACGGGTAGGTGATGCTTTCCGGGCGATCAAGCAGTCGGTCTTCCAAGTCAATGTAAAACTTAATGGGGTTAGTCTGAGTAGCCATTGGTGCTGTCTCTTTCTCAAAGGTGCTTCTAGCAATTGCTACTTTTTAGTAGCTTAAATAGAATTTAGCATAAAGGTATGACTTTTTGCAAGCGAAAAAGAAAATACTTCATTTGTAACATTCAGAGGTTACAAATGAAGTATTAGATGGCGAAAAATAGCCCTATGAGCATTCCAATGAAAGCTCCAACCATCGCGTATGTTCGGTAGAAGTCCCACTCATGAACAAAGATGATAACAGGGCTGACAATACGCTGTTTGTAGACGCGAAGGGTGCCCGCAACCACGCCGAATAGAAGGCCGGAGATGATACTGCAAGTCATCGTGAGAAGCATATAGGGAAGGAGCACATTTTTGATAATACATCATTTACTACAAAAGTAAAGATATGACACACCTTTTTGCTAGATTAAGCCTCTAAAATGTTCTTTTCTTGCTTAAAAGCGGCAATAAGTGAATTCTGTAGCAAATACAGGCCATTTTCAGGCATCGTACTCTTCTTCCTCGGATCATCCCAAGGGGAACTATCAGGTTTGATTTCGCCTTCTGGATACCGTGGTATGAGATGCGCATGCACATGTGGTTCACGGTTACCTAAAATGGCAACATTCACACGCCGTGACCCTGTTACCTTTTTGATTACATTGACTGTTTCCTGAATGTCTGTCATAAAACCAAGAAGCTTCTCAGGAGGAAGGTCTTCTAGAAGCTCATAATGTTCGTTGAGTACGACTAAACTTCGACCAATAAACCGCTCATCATCATAAAGACCTACTGCGCTGTGGTTCAACTCTGTGATGGGGTTCCAGAGTTCGAATGAACAGGTAGAGCAAGCAAGAAATGACATTTGTTGTTTGTATCGGCTTTAGGAGCTTAATGAAGCACTGGCACATATTCCAGCTAACTCGCCATCACATTGGTGAATGTAAACAAAAATGGAAGATAAGCTGTTTGTACAAGAATTTATTACACTGTTTTCAAAATCTGTTGTGCACACCTAATATTCGGCGTGCACAACAGATGATAAATTGAATAGGAAACTAGCTAAACTACCTAATTGCCTATTCATTTTATGTAGTTTAGCTAGTTCTTAGCATCTTTCTAACTACTTAGATATCTTTTCTAAGCTTTCGTTAACATAAGGCATCAGCACATCCTGAACCAGAAACTCCTCAACAGGTTTACCTGCTTTAGCGGCTTGTTTCTCAAAGAACTCTACAGTTCCCACAGGAAAAGGTAAACTATCTTCTGTTCCATCAGGATAGTATAAAATGATTGTATCTTGTTCAAGCTCATTTGTTGACATTGCAATCTTTCATTTCGTTTAAGTTATTTTGAATGTGCTGGCAGAACACGAACAGTACGTCTACCTATTGTGTTACCTCGCAGTAGTCCAAGAAGGCGCTGCACCTCTGCTTCATCGCGCACAGGTGGTTCAACAGAAGCTAGATACTGAGCTTCTTGTTCCGCTTCTGTCAATAGCTCATCATCTGAATGATTTTCCATCATCGTCTACTTCTGGTATCCACGTACAACACTGAGAGCTCCTGCAATTGCGCTGCTGTCAGAAGGCCAAAGTTTATTGTTAGCTTCCGCTTCCGCATAGAACGCAGAAAGTGCCGCATCTGCTTTCAATGCCAAAAGCTTCAAGTTGTCTGCCATGTCTCATCATCTCCGTAGGTTTATATTACCTAGCTTACCGGCAATAAAAAATATCAGAAGTTTTTACTGCGGGAGCTCAAACGCCAGTGTCTGACCCATTCCTCAACCACATCATAATATTCAGCAGCCCACGCTGACCAAACCTCCCCAGCCCAATCTCGAAGAACAGTGTGATATGCCGGAGTTCCAAACTGTTCAAAAGCATCCTCCACAGTGAAAGCTCCACGGAAGGATGGCGGAGGTAGGTGATCAAAAGCTATGCGGTTCACCATCATGCTTCCATGCAGCTCTGCCCCGAACTCAGGTGAAACTCCTTCTTCGAAGAATAGGAATAATGTCATCAGGTGAAGAGCTAACGACTGGTCAGCTTTTCGATCATAGTTCTCAAAAGGATGCTGAGCGTTCCATGCATCAACAAGAAGCTGGAGAGAACCTCTTAGTTCCGCGTCCCCATATGTCATGGCTAGTAACTCACCATATAAAGTAAAACATTCGGCGGAGGTAACATGTGTTTCATCAGGCAAGGCTATGCCTACATGAGGTAGGTATGAGCCACAACCATCACATAGCACAAGAGAAGGTTTCACAGCTTCACCTCCTACGGTCTCAAACGTTTGAGAGTAATCGTATCAGTGAAGCTGTGAAACTTGCAGTTTTAGAACCCGTATAGTATGCGTTCCGCTGCAATGATTTCAGCTTGCTCAGCAGAAAGCTTGTCATCCAGTGGCTTTAGAACTTGGAAGAGCGCGTCATTACTTTTCCAGAACACCCGATTGTCTGCATCATTACACGGGGTGTTGTCATCCATGTGCGCATACTCAGGTGGTCCAGGAATGGGGCTGGTTCGTACCACAAAACGACCATCATGCTTTGTACAGATCAGACCAAGCATTTCTTTCATAGGGATGTCATCAGGAACAATGAGACCATCTACAACACTTACTGCATGGGCTGTGCCGCGCTGCAAAGTGTACTCGTACTCTGTGAAAAGGTACTTATCATTGAACTTCTCGCGGATGCCGATGAAGCCCTCCGTCTTCGCATTCCATACACCAACATAAAGGTTCCGCGAACGCAGAAGGTACACCTGACGGTCAACAAGTGTTTCAGGAGCTAGGAAGGGCTGGAAATCGTTCATGATTACAGTCTAACGCGGCTGACACTCATAGTCAAGGTGTTATTTACGGTATTGAGATGTACGAATTTGCCACAGCATGGGCTTCCACATTATGTTCTTCTGCATGATGTAACGCATCTGCAATGCGGTCTTCGTAAGGGTCAGACTCCCATTTGCATTCAGGGCAGTACACGCGGTAAATCGGGAAATTCTGGATGAATACTACTCGGGTCTCTTCATGGGTTGCAGCATGAGCATCAAACTTCATATGGAATTCATCCATCTCCCATTCAGGAATAGTCTCCTCCAAAGACCAACCGCACAGGATGCAGTCAGCAGTAAACCATTCTTCTACGTTCAAGCGGGCAGTCATCATGCAGTAACTCTATTCGATGTTCAAAAATGAGTTCATATTTCAATAGTTGATAGTCTTTTCCCATCGCATTAAGCAGTTATAATCACCTAACGAAGGAAGTACCCTATGGCTCTACTGAGTAAGCCTAAAACCGTAACTATTCCTCATTCTTCTCTGAATGTTTCCTCTTTGGACATCCCACGGAAGTATTCAAGGGAGATTGACCTTTCAACCGTCATGGTAGGCGTCCTTGTTATCGGTATTATTGGTGGCGTTTTCGCTGCGACCATTTATGCATACGATGCATGGGCAGAGGATAGCGGAAAAACTGGCAAAGAGACCAGTCAGGTCACTGAAATTGACGGTAAGTAATTATACTCAAAGAGTAAAGTAATGGAGGCTAACAAGAATTCTTGTTAGCCTCCATTACTTTTAGTAGCCGTCTTTACTGCGCCTGTTACGTCTAGCTTGAACTTCGGCATTATATTGGACGTTCCTACGGTACTCTTCATCCTGTGCATTACGTTGCTTGTTCTGTGCAGCGCGAACCTGTGCCTGACTTTTCTGTGTCCCATTCACAGCGACATTCGCTACTTTGCCAAGAAGACCGAAGCCGAATGAGGCTACCGCACCCGCAGTTTTCAGGGCGGCTACCTGTGCGGCGCGGTTAGCGGCTGCAAGCTCCTGACGCTCAGCTTCTACTGCTATAGCTCTCTGCTGTGTGGAGACCTGCTCAGCCTCAGATACCTTCTGCGCCTGATATGCAGCTTCTGCCGCCTCATACTGTTTCGGAGCTTTGATAAGACTGTCAGGGAAACGTTTCTTATTTACAGCTTCACGTCCTGTCGCAATCTGTATGACATTACTATTCACATACAGAAGCTGCTCATATTCTTTATAGGTGTAGCTGGTGAGGAAGTTATTGGCAGTTTTCTCAACGTAATCCTCAACATCGCAGAACCAACTGGAACCATGCACATAGTCGTTGTTCAGGAAGTAGTTACAGTCCCACATGAGAGTAAATGCAAAGCTGAGTAACTCTGTAGTGGCAGGAAGATTACGACCCCATTTATCTCCTGCGTCTTCCCATGCGGCAAGAGCGGCATCCTTATCCCTTGAAACATAAGGGGTTAGGGAAGCAAGGATATGTTCACGGAGTTCTATGGCTTTTTTCACACGGAGTGCATCATCCGCAATGTCGAATGTAGGGAATTGACGATAGGCACTGGAACGGGCTGCTTCTACAAGCAAATCTTCCACCTGTTCCCAGATGAAACTGTATCTGCTTGTATAATTTTCTGGCTCCGTTCCTTTACCAAATACGGAAGACAGATCATCTAGGGCTTTTAAATACCCTCCAATGTCTCGTACATAACCGCTTACATCGTTCTCAGGGGTAGCTCGATGTTCGATGCACAGCCCGTCAGTATTTCGGGTGTAGCCGATGTGATAGCCGGGAACACTACAACGAACGACAGGTGCTACATCTACCATAATTTCTTCCTTCAAGTAAAGATTATCTAGGATACCATATAAAGGTGAGATGTCCTACAGTTTTTGGGCAAAAGTAAAGGCTCCGAGCTGCTCAATTCTCGAAGCCTTTACTGTGACAGTTTTTATTGAACAGAACGTTCGGATACTGTCACCCCTTCACCACTCACAGGGTCTACGTTGGAACGTGTTGTCTCAACTGATTTGTTTTTGCGCAAACTCAGTACAAGACCCAACAGGATTCCAAGAACTCCGGCACCCATCAGGATGTACCCGGTTGTTGTCAAATCTACTGCATCAATCGAATCTCTTACCGCGAAGGATAAGATTGCTCCTACTACAAGGAGGAAAATACCTGCTCCGAAACTCATGATGTTTCCTTTCGTTGAAAAGAGTATCGGCCACTTGACACCCAAAAGGGGGTATTTTTGGAAAACTTTTGAAAACCCCACCTATCCTCTGCCAAAAGAAATCAGTGGAGGGCAACAAAAAAGCCCTCCCGAAGGAGAGCTAGTCTGCTACTGCTGGTGTTCATGTTCCCAAGTACCGTCAGCAACGCCTTCAGTAACTGCGTGCAGCCTTGCAACTTCGTCAAAGACGACCCTGCGTGCCTGCTCCTCAGTGGAACCCTGCGCTCGTATCAAACCAAGGTGTGATACTCGAACAGGCTGGGGAAAGCTGGTTATACCTTGGTACGTATCCATATTCTCCACATCTACAGAGTATCCGTGGGTCTTATAGTTGTACTCAGCGAACCAGCTTACTTTGTCATACGGGTTAGACCTGTAATCCAAAGCATACTTTTCCACTCGGTAGTTCTCAGCATACTGATACCCCTTATTCAGGAGCTCGCATACGCGATTAGCTTCTGCCTCGTCAGACCAGACCGAAACAATTCCATAATCGCTGTATTCACCAGAAGTGATGATGTAGATGTCATTCATGATTGATGCCTTTCGTTAGTGTTGTTCAGATTCTTAGATCATCACTACGTCCCAGACATCTAGAACTCTATCTACTACATGTTTAGTTATAACCACGATTCTATCACATGCTGTTATCTCCTGCAACAGGAAGTTCACATTCTCCGTCTTTTGTCAATATAAAAAGGGTAAAATCCCTGTATTTATAAGGGATTTTAGATGTGCTACCAATTATTCTTATAACTTTACAAAAGCCACCAACAACCGTTTCCGACCGATACTTCCTAGGTACTCCTCTCCCCCAACCACTTTGAAAGTAAAACATGTTACAGAAGCTCGGCTTCGGTGTTGCCAAGCACCCCATCATCACCATACTCATCTGGCTATTCCTCACCATAACGATAGGGATTTTCGCCATAGGAGGAGTTGCAGGGCAGTCACTGTTTGATCGTCTCGAAAGTGGACAGCCAACAGTGAACTCAGAATCCAGTAAAGCAGACGACATACTCAAAGGAGATGGGAAAGATAAAACTGAACCAATCATCCTCATCGTTCACGCTGACCCTAACGACAAAGATGCAGTTGGCATAGTTTCTGGTCTTCAAGAAGACATGGAAGACCAGAAGACGGTAGCTGATGTGGTAACAGCAGCCGGTGTTCCAGAGGAATACCTCACCCAACAATCTGAACTTGCTGACATTATCTCTGATAACGGGAACAGTTTCCTCATCCTTGTCAACATTGAGCAGAACGGCACAGATAAAAAGAACACAGAAGACATCACCACCGGCATTGAAATGCTGAACCCATATGTTGAAAAATTCAAAGATGCAGGTATCAAAGCAGACCTCGCTTCTGCAAGCCTCGTAACTGCACAAATAACCCACCAAGCCTCAGAGGATTTAGAGAAAGGTGAAATTATCGCCCTTCCCCTCGCACTCATCGTAATGGTGTTAGTCTTCGGAGGTTTCCTTGCTGCCGGTCTTCCTCTCATTGGAGCGATTGTATCCATTGTTGGTGGAATGGGAGCTTTGTTTGGGTTCTCCTTCGTAATGGATATTGATACTACGGTACTGAATGTTCTCACCATCATCGGATTAGGATTATCCATAGACTACGGACTGCTTATGGTTTCACGGTTCCGTGAAGTTCTACGTGAGCTGCCAGAGAATGCAAAAAGTGTTCGAATTGCTGTGATGAAAACAATGCAGTCAGCCGGTCGAACTGTTGTATTCTCCGGTCTCACTGTTGCAATCTGCACCTCAGCTCTTGCTTTCTTTGAAGCGACAATCATGAAATCTGTTGCAGTTTCTGCAGCAGCAGTCATTATCATCGCTATCCTGTCTTCAATAACCCTTCTTCCTGCGATATTCACGCTGTTAGGCTACAAGCTAGTAAAACCTTCCTTTTTGACAAAAACAAAAGTGGTCGGACGTTTCCTCCGCGCTTTCGGTGATGTCGCACCTAAAGAAGGCGTCTTTTCCCGGTTAGCTACGCACATTCAGAAAGCGCCGGGATTGGTGGCGGTAGCTGGAATACTTCTCCTCACGCTCCTAGGTGGAAGTATTCTAAGTCTTCACGTATCCAGTTACGGTTCACCATACCTTGCAACCTCTACTGGCCCAACAGCATTGTTTGATGACTTGGCTGATAATTATGGAGCTTTCAAAACCTCAGACTTCACTTTAGTTATTCAAGGAGAAACGGATGCTCAGGTCGAGGAGCTCGCAGCAATATACAGCTCCGCCCTTGACAAGATCGCTCATGTTAAAAATATGTCTGATTTGGTCATCTCAGAAGATGGTTACGGAGTCCTCACTGCAGACTCGACTAATATTAGAGAAGCACAGCAAACTGTTGCGGAGATTAGAGATGCTGTGGCAGTCAACGGAGATGAAGGCAATGTTCTTCTTACTGGTAACCCGGCAAAGGATGTTGACTTCAACAACGCATTATTAGAGAAAGCGCCAATAGTTGTCGGTCTTATCCTTCTGACAACATTCATTCTGCTTTTCCTTATGACTGGCTCCATTTTCATTCCCATCAAAGCAATCATTCTGTCAGCTCTCTCCCTTGGAGCTTCCATCGGTGTTATTACTTGGGGTTTCGAGGGAGGTAACCTTGCTGGTCTTCTGAACTTTAATGCAGAAGACATCATAGGTATCAGCCCGATCATCCTTGTCATGATCGTAGTCTTCGGTTTTGGTCTTGCGATGGATTATGAAGTGTTCCTCATCTCCCGCATCAAAGAGGAGTATGAGAAGACAGGAGATAATCGTCTGGCGATCAGGAACGGTCTTCAAGGTTCAGGTCGTATTATCACCTCAGCGGGTCTCATCATCGTTCTCGTCTTCCTTGGTTTCACATTAGGTGACCTCCTGATGATTAAACAGATTGGTGTGGCGTTAGCTGTAGCCATCCTTGTAGACATGACCATTGTGCGATGCATTATTGTTCCAGCCGTCATGACACTGTTCGGTCGAGCTGTCTGGTGGACACCTAAGCCGCTACGTAAGTTCTACGATAAGTTCAAAATCGACCACTAAAATGAGATGGTCACACAGTTTTTGATAAGTTAGGGTTATGAAAAACTCCCTGACAAAACATGCTGAGTATGCACCAGCAGATTATCTTGTTCCAGACACGAACCTGAACTTGAACTCCCTCAGTCCCATTAAAGAGGCCAAGGATGTCAGTAAGGTACAGGAATCCAAAAAGAGTTTGTACCCTTATAATCCTGACGCTGTGATGCAAACAATTACTCTTGTTGTCGCCGTCATCCTGATAGCATCAGGGTTGATTGTTGCACCTGCTCTCATCCTGAATGCACAGGAACATACGGAGAATAATCCATCAGGCACTTCCTCCGTCCATGAGAACAGTAACCGCTAGCTCCTATTGAAAATGTAAGAAGCCCCGCAGATTAGTTTCTGCGGGGCTTCTTACATTACTTAGAGTTAACTACTTCACCGCAAGCTTACCAACAGCACTGTGGGTAGGAGCTTCCTCAGGGTTATCCTGCGCCCATGTTGCTCCTTCATTGAAACCAATGAGGCTCGCTTTGTGCATGCGAGCAAGAACTTCCTCACGGGTGAACGTTTCCTTCTCAGGGAGCTGGTCCGTTGCCCGCTTCTCAGCAGCAGCACGCGCATCCGCATAATTCAGGGTTGCCATAAAATCAATCTCCTTATTTGAAAAACAATACGAGTACAGCCTAACGCATCCGCATAATAAAAACAAGCCTCCCAATGTCTAATTGGTTCGATAGTTGTAGTCAAAGGAGGTTGAGCTGATGAAAAAGTTTCTGATATTTGTCTTAGTGCTTATTGTTGTTGCCGGTTGCGTTGTAGGCGGAGCTGCTGCATACCGGTTCAATGATGACCCGAACACACCTCTGGGTAAAGGCTACAGCCTCATAGACAGCCTCTATAACATTCAGATGAACTTCTCCAATCGCCTTTTCCTCAACGGCTTATATGGCATCAACCTTACGGAAAGTCAGACTAACGCTCTGTTTGAGAAGAACTGGTTGCCTAAAGCCGGTTATGTGGGTAACCCTGTAACCATCCGCTTGTCTAATGGCGCTCCCGCTGATGTGCGTCTTGTCATCTCCGCTGACCCTACAGATGAGGATAAGATTTCAAAAATGCTTGTTCTTGTTGAAACTGGCGCTGAACTACCTGTAGTGAACTAGTTTCTGACCAGTAAAACTGTTCAATGATAAGCTGGAACTTATTCACCGGGATAGGAAAGTAAGCTTGTACACTGTAACAAAAATTGGGTTAGTATCTGGTTTCCTCATCGCCATCCTTGGTTTGATGGGCTCCACCGTATATAACACTCTCACTGACACCCGCCCTCCGTTGGGCGAAGGGGTTACTGATGCTGACTATGGCTACATCACTGAGATGGCTCACATCAATCAGAGTCTATTTCAAGAACGATACAACTTGACACTCAATGAGTTCGAAGTTCAGGAAATCTTTGCAGGTAACTGGCGACCATCCATCGGAGAAGTCGGGAAGCCTGTTCTGGTTGGTCTTCCTGACAACATTACTGAGGTGAACTATATAGTTGTTGGAGTGAACGGCATTCCTGTAACTCAACTCGTCTATTCTGAAACTGGGGTTGAACTTCCTGTTTTCGAAGACCAGCCAGCTACCCAATAAGTAGTTAGAGAAGGTAAGAAGCCCCCGCAGAAACTAATCTGCGGGGGCTTCTTATGTTTGGTTTAGAACTCAGCGTCCTCGTCATCACGGTCAGCGCCGAGACCAAAGAACTCAGGAACAGTTCCCTGTTTCATCAGAAGAACCTCCATGTCCTCCGCTGAAACCTTCTGGAAAGCATCAACGTTCACGGTTCCAGAAAAATGACCGTCAGTGAATTCACGTTCGATATCTGCAAGAGACCAACCGTGCAGACTAATCTCATCTTCAGAGAGAACTTCGACAGTGAGAACTGTGCGGTAGAAGGTCTCTCCTTCTTTAGCATCCTCCGAAGGGGTTTCAAGAGCAGCGTTAGCGAGAACAGCTCGTGCTTCATTGATGAGGTCAAGACGCTCCTCCCATGGAACATCCAAAGCTTCAACTGCTTCAAGAATGGTGTCAGCGAAACTCATATTACTTACCAGCTTTCTGTGCGTTTTGTGTGTTGTTGTAACTGTGTGTGTTGTGTTGTTGTGTAAGACAATACTAGCATAAAAACCCCGTAAATACAAGGAAGTAGAGGGTTTTTGACACTGTAAAACTTCTTATTTTCTTGTATTTTGCGCCAGTTAGAAACTAGACAAAGTGTATGAAAAGACACATAAGCAGAAGAAAATTTTCGTCCCCGCCGATAATAATAGAGAACTTTTTGTAGGAGAACTAATGCTTAATATCAACCGTCTAATACGCTCAACCAGAGCAGCTATTGACCTTGCCTCCATCATGGTAGGCATCCTTGTCATTGGTATCATCGCTGGTGTCATCGCTGCAACCGTTTTTGCTGTCATCCCTTGGGCACAGGACAATGCGGCTAAAGCGAACCTTGATGCAGCCCAAACTGCTCAGTCTGCTGCTTACACCTATTCAAAAGATGGTAGCTATGCTGGACCGAAAGGATATCAGAGTTTTGTGGAGCTGGTAGGCAATAAGTGGCTTTCTCCAAGTAACGCTGTTTTCATTGGAACGGGAACTGACCGTGAATGTTTCGTTGCAGTCGCTAAATCCGATTCAGGTAGAGTTTTCTACTCCTCCAATAAGGATAAAAAAGCAAAACAGTATAACCCCGGTGATACTGTAACTGACTGCCCTGTTAATATCCCTGACCTAATTGATGAGACACCTCCATTGGCTTCTGGACCTTTCAATACGGCAACATTCCAGGCTGATGAAGCATACTCTTCTCGCCCAGGAACGGCTGAAAACCTAACACTTCAAGTTCCAGGTGTTCTGCCTTTACTTGACACCGTACTTGTTCAAGACACTGCTATCCCAGCTAACACACCCGGTTTCGATGAATTTGGGGTTGACTTGCTGCTTGACTACTCCCAAACAGAAGCCGGAGGAGCTTTGTATGTCGGTGCTACAAAAGTAGCTGATGTGACTGGCACTATCACTGCTCTTGTATTCAAAGACGCAACTAATGCAGATAACCGAGCAACACGTCTGCAACTGAATTCAGTGACAATGACTGATATCAACAATTACGCGCGACTGTATGGTGGAACAGGTTCCCTTCATGTGGGAGGGAACGTATTACCAATTCCAGCATCGCCAGACCTTGCCGAAACACTTCAGCTTACAGGACTGAATTTGACACTAAATGCTGGACAGACTAACTCTGGGTCAACTGATCCTGATCTAATAGATCAGAATAACCTGACCGTTGCTAATGGTGGAGACTTCTTCGCCGTTCGTGCAGTAACCCGCAACCCAGTATCCTCCAACAACCTTCTATCTCATTACAACAATAAAATTATTGGAGAGAACCCACACGCATACAGGGCAGCAGATGCAACTTACTATGCTGAACGGGTTCCCGGTTCAGGTAATTTCGAGCAGGTAGGAGCAGGCCCAGTCTGCATGGGAATAGATGAAGACGCTAAGCTTATTGTCAGCGTCAACCCTAGTTCAACTCTGTGCGGTGACGCTGCCAACTCTATCAGCAGCAGCGTTGTTGAAGGGCTTCCAGCTATTCCTTTGAATTGGAGAATTGTTGTTGACTTCCGTGGTTCACAAACAACATTCGAGCTACCTAATACTGTAGTCTTCCGCACTTAACCGTTGTAGGACCAGAGCAACCAAGCTGGTTCCGCAGCAGGAACATATAAGTCAAGGAAAGCTTGCAAAGAAGCCGTCTCTTCGTCAGACGGCTTCTTTGCTGTCAGCTCAGATAAAGAAATAGTTTGATAGCCGTAACGATGGGTGACGGAAGATTTGATTGTCACGATACTTGGGTTAATGAACTTCTCCCAATAGTTACCTGACAGATGGAATTCAAGGAGAGGCCATTTTGCTTCGATCTCTTCCCATAGGTCATACCATTCGTTACCTTCTGGCTGTGCAGCGATGAAAGCGTCATCCTGCACTTTCGGAATTTCTGCACCATAACCGATGCTTGTGCTGTTCGTTGAACTCATAATTAGATGTACCTCATTGTTGGCCGTGTCCACTAAAGCGCGAACGTTATCGTTTACAGTCATTCGTTACCTTCCTCAAAGCTAATAAAGGTTTGAGGGGTCAGTACGCTGGAAGCGCAAGAGTGTGTGACTGACATAAACCAAGTTTACTCCTAAAAGTAAAATGACCAGCGTTTTATAAGGCGTGTAAAGTCAGAACGTCAACACCTTTATAAACGTGGGATGTTTTTGTAGGGAACTGGTCAGAGTAGGAGGGGAAGCCTGCTGTCACCTCAGAGTTCTTTACAAAAGAAACAACCTCATACTTCTCACCTCGGGGAAGGAGGAACTCATACTCATCATCTTCAGTGCGTACTGGCGCACCTTTAGAAGTGGTTATACGTAGCAATAGAGGTTGAGCGTTATCTTTCGCAAATTCCATGGCTTTGGTAGGAGCTGCGGATGTGGAGGTAAAACTTTTCATTTCGATGACATCGCCTGCAGACAAATTCTCCCATCCTTCTGGCGTGTGACCGGAACCTCGGAAGAGCTCCTGCTCACTGGAGTTCTTGTATTTAGCGATACCGCTGTCCAAGTTTTTAACTAACTCGGATAGCTCAGGAGAAAGAGGGCTACCAGCATCTAATGTTCGGTTCATACGGATCGAGCCAGAACGATCTGCATAACTGTGGAAAGCCCATTGTTCATCAGAAGATAGGTTTGCAACATGCTCCTTTATAAGGATGCTGAAATCGAGCTGGGTGAAACTGGGAGTGAGGTTTATTTTTGAAGGGAATTGCTTCTCAGCGCGGCTAAAAACATCCTGAATACTACGGAATATACCTGTCTTTTTCCCGTGCCTCTTGCAATCAGGTCCGGAGTAACAGAATTTACCGTTACCGAGCGCAATGGGAGTATGAGATGTCATGCAATATACCTAACATGTCGTTCAAATACGGAAAGCGGAGGATAACGTAGGCGGAAAGGAAACATGTTGACATCAACAGAGTACGGAATACGCTACGAGACATGGAAGCTTGGAGGACATGCTCCTCTTCTGTCTCGGACGCTCTCATTAGGTGAGATAACAGAAGAGGAAGCCCATCAAAAACTTGCCGAGTATGTGGAAAGAGCTCAGCTCACCGGATATACCAAAAATGAGTATGGACCTTTCACCGGTAAAGAAACTAACCATAGGAACCACCAACTTTTGACCCGTGTACAAGAAACAGAACAATGGCATGAAAAAGAATTGCAATTGTAGATGAAATCCATTTAGCCCACCAATACCATGAGCTGGGGAATTCATCTAAAGCGCCAAAGCCGATTTATAGATAGAATTATCTTTCATCCCTTCAGCGTTAAGGAAAAACATGGCTAACGTTCCATCCGCACCTAAATCTTCGAACCGAACTGCGATCATTGCTGTCATCATTGCTGTCGTTGTTGTAGTGGGCATAGTAGCTATATCCATTGGAATGTCTGTTGCCGCTAAAAATAACGTAAAAGACAATGGCGTTACTGCGGTAGGTACACCAACAGGTAATGTTATTAACTTCCGCGACTCCGGCACTCGTCACAACTCTGATAACTGGCGTGTTGAGTACAGTTTCGTAGTGGACGGGGAAAGCTATTTAGCTTACGGAGAGTCATCAGACCACATTCGTAAGGACGCTCAGAACCGTGCAGACCAGATTGGCGATGTTACGGTCTACTACCTGCCAGAAGACCCCAGTAAGTTCTACGTCTATGATTACGGAAACTTCTTCTAAACTTTAAAAAGAAGAGGGCCCACACTATCAAAAGGAGAGAGAAAATAGTGTGGGCCCGAAGGAAGAGCTGGAACGAATAGGAGAGAGAACGCGCTCCGGCTCTGTGTGTAAAATTGTGGGGAACAAATAAAGCGACAAGAAAACATATTCCCAAACTTCATATTTCTTAGGCCACAAGCCTGAGCTGGGATGAAACTGGAAGCCATCTTCTTGTCGCTTCGTCGTTCTATTGGTAACACTAACACATGATGCGGGCAGGCGCAAGTCCAGAAGTCATTTTCTTCCAAATTTTTAACAAACCCTCACCACACAAGGCATGTTAGGAACATGAAGCCACCCAGAGGAGAACTAACTATGCCTAACCCCTACCATGATGTTGCTGGTCGTTTCGCTTCCCGTGATGAGCTGAATGCAAAAATTGAAGCAGCTCGTGCTGCCAACAACTGGGATGTTTACTACGCAGAGCGTGCCAACCTTGAACAGATTGAAGCAGCATTAGCTAAAGATGAAGAAAATCATGAAATAGTTGCACGAAAAGCCCAATATCGTAAAAGTTTTGGGAAGTTGAGTGAATACATGGAAGACACACTCCTAGAGTTCGAAGACCGAATTGAAAGAGGTGCCGCTGCTTTACAGAAGATGTCCGATGAGAGTGAACATGGCACCAGCGCCCGTCTTCAAGGAAAAGCCATCGCTCTACGCTCCTCCCTTTCTAGCTGGAAGATGATTATTGCAAGCCCTACAACTACAAGCGTGAATATCGCTGGGGAGAAATTTAGTAATACCATGGATGATATGGCTAAAGAAAGCCAGACATACGCTGACGATGAAGACCTCAGCGCTGGCGAGGTTGAAGGTTACAAACTAGCTCAATCTTACGAACGTAGCATTCAGATGGCGCTAGGAAGAGAAGCCCAGTATTCCAGTTAGCGTGTTAGTTCATTGAAGACGGTCACATAATCTGACCATTCACCAGTGTTCAGAAGCGTGAAGACCGCAAAAAATAGCATGAAGTAGCAAACTGTTTCAACAACTGGGTTCACCTGCTTTAGTTTGTTGAAAGCCATTGCAAAGAAAGCTAAAGCTGACGGGATGAATACTGCGCCGAAAGATAGTAGGGTGATGTGTTTATAGGCGATGAGGAACGATGAACCTAACCCAGTGCCTGTGGATGTTGTATATGTGATTGCGAACAGCATTGTAATGATAACTAGTGCAGCAAACAGTGACACAGCGACTGTGGCCAGCTTCTTTGCTAAGCGGTTCTGTGCATATGGACTGAAAGGGTTCTTCCTTGTATTAGGTGACCAGTCTTTACCATCCCATTGGCGTGACAAATTAGGGTCGTTCGGGTCAGTGTACCAACCTGCTTTTCGTCTTCCCATGTGCTTTACTATCGGAGTTTCCTTGTGGATGTCAGGGATGAAGAGTACACTGGTTATATCAGACAAAGGAGAACATCATGACCACCATGAAACTTGCACGGGATCTCACTGAGGGTGACCTTGTTGATTTGGAGTCCTACACAAAAGGGACTGATAATGCCATCATAGCCATGACCGAGTTTGCAGAGATTGTATCTGTCAACAACGGCTGGTGTGATGCGTTCGCAGGTGAAGATGAGGTAGTTCTTTACACCACCAATCTGGCGGAACCTGTCATCATTGCAGGTAACACTCCACTGCCTGTAGATGTCAACGGGTTTGAATAATAAACCATGTCTTATCCCATAACTTCATACAAATAGAAGAAGCCATCATCTCCCTAATAGGTCACAACACACAAGTTGGGAGATGATGGCTTCTTTACTAAACGCCTTTGTTTAGCTCTACAAACACGAACACACAAAAGAAACCATATAACATTTTTGGTGAAACACCAAATTTATGCGGCGTGTCGTCATATTTTCCTTTATTGTGGCAATAAGTAAAGCCTGTAGACTTGATTACACTTCGATCAAGTCTACAGGCTTTACTTATTATTGTTTCAACTCGTCTTTTTAGGACGAATACTAATTGGTAACCATTAGTTCACTGAATATATTACTACTAGTGAACGGAGGAGCCAAGCAGAAGAGCAGCAACAGCAGCTACTGCCGTGGTCACCACAGCAGTGCGTGCATAAGGGTAGTTCTGCCAAAGAAGAACGCGGAGACGAGCTTTCACTGTTGCCTCATCCTTCTCGTTGCCAACAGACTGAATCTGCGTCACTAGCGTGGGGTACGGGGTTGAACCAAAAGCGTTCGACAGTGAATCGCTGATAGGGTTCGAGGTTGTTGAAGCCATCGCTGGTTTCCTTTCTGGAATGAGAATAATAATTACTTCGAGCGTATCACACAGGAAAGAGAAAAGATAGAGCAGTTTGAGCTTGGTAAATAACAGTCACCCGTGATATGCTGACACTAACATTATCCGTACATTTAGAGGAGAAAAGAAATGGCTCTGCTACTTCGTTCTTTCGCAGGCTCCCACCTGTACGGTCTTGCACGCCCAGAATCAGACCTCGACTACTATGAGGTTCATGACCGATCCCTCGCAGGTAACCTTGGTAAGGAACGGAAGACTGTACAAACCATTGTGGATGGTGTGGATGTCACCGCTGTCGGTCTTTCCCATTTTATGGATTTGGCTATCTCAGGTTCACATCAGGCTCTGGATGCAATGTTCTCAGAACGCACTGCTGTGGATGAGATAACGGCGATGCGTAAAGGTTTCCGAGTTGGTCAGCATATTGCTCCCATCTACAACGGCATCATCATCAAGTTCGCTTTGCAGGACACCCCTCGTAAGCGTAAGCATGCAGTGCGTCTGGCATATAACCTTCATGACATGATGGAGACTGGTCGTTTCAACCCGACGCTCACCCCTGAAAGAGCGCAGCATGTGCTGGCGACCGCTGAGCTGGAAGCTGACGACTTCATAACGGAGATTGAGAAGGTTACCCCTTACCTCACCATATTCGCTTACAACCGCTCCTACCGTCAACTGCACGGTAAATAGGAAATAGAAGAAGCCCCAGTCATCATGACTGGGGCTTCTTCTATTCAGGGTTACTCGCCTACGTTATAGCTTTCCTCATAGTGGTAGCCGCCGAACTCGTAGTTGTAGCTGTAGGAGATGTTCCCACCGTTCAGCAGCATGTAGATGCCACCAACAAGCACAACGACAAAAACGATAGCGATGAAAACCAGTGCGATGGTGCGCATGATGTTGAAGTTGCGGTTGAAGTTCTGGAACGGGTCACGGTTGATGTGACGGTTGAACTTCTCAGCGATGTTGGTCATGTTATTCTCCTTAGTTTGGGAGGCTCTCTTCCTCCGCTGTACTAAGTGTATGACACTGTTTTGAGAAAAGTCAAACTGTAGAAGTCTTTACTTGCAACTCTTCAATGATGGAAGCACAAGCACCAGAAGCACCTAACTCATACCATGCGAGGCGGTCAAAAATAAACTCTTCTTCTGCAAACTTGGTTTCGAACTTATGAATGAGGTTGTCTGATATCTCAAACGTTTCCTCATCATGTCCCATAGTGAAATGAGGATGGAAAGCATCACCTGCATAACGGTAACCGTAGGTGAAATAATTATGCTGTTCAAGTTCTGAATACTGGGAGTAATCTTTCTCCCTATCAATCTCAGTCAAATCAATATGCGGTTCAAGCACTTTGAAAGCAGCACCCTGTGCGTACTTGAATTCCTTAGTTGCCTCAAAGTTCACAAACCACCACCCACCGGCACTGTACGACAGTCCTGTTGTTGGGGCAGAAATCACAGAAGGTATGTTCGCCGCGATAGATTTCAACGAAGATTGAGAAATTACTGATACAGGGAAGAAAGATTGGATGAGCGTTATATGCGGTAGGTTAGCTGACATCCCTAATGTGGGCGTAGGGAAATCGTAGCTGTTCTGAAAATCTACAACCTTCTGCATCTGCTTCTCTGCTGGAAGTAACGCTAGTCCATATCTCATGATTTCTTCTTATCTAATAAGAATGGCGTCCAACACAGACTTCGTGTTGGACGCCATTCTAGGTTGGTATCTCGGAGGAGTTACTTGACGGATGCGCGGTAGATTGCAACAACCTCTTCAGGGTTTGCCTGAGCGGGGGTATCGACAGTGTTCCCCGTCTCCCACCCCTGATAGAACTCCTTGAACTGAGCCTTACCGTCGCTGATACCAGTGAGGTGCAGCTCGGTTGCGGATGAGACCTTGATTACGTTTGGCATTACTTTTCTCTCTTTCATGAGAAAGGGGTGAACATAGGTAAGCCCTAGTCTACACGAAACTTCCATAAAGTCAAGTTGTGTGCATAAGAGCTATTTATTCTCTAACCGGCAGGTACAGGTTCTGGGTTAGTTGTACCAACTTTTTTCACAGTCAGGATGTTAGGGAGGATGGATAATGCGTCAACCTGTATGCCCATGAGTGTCATGTCGTAGATGTCGCCAGGGATAATCTGGTCATAAACTTCTTTAGTTGATGGTGAACCAAGAAGAGGGTTCAAGTCAACTTTCATGTCACCGCAGTTCTCGGTGTACACAAACATCTTCCCGTCTTGTGTAACAGACTTATCATTCACCAGACATCCTTTGAATGACTTCCCTGTGAGCTGCAC
>Ga0247807_10000391_pt1 | contig 27644 bp, 26 predicted proteins | sample UWRJL074202C1_FD_179931 | JGI IMG/M metagenome (GOLD analysis project Ga0247807, IMG submission 179931) | Plant litter microbial communities from Arlington Agricultural Research Station in Wisconsin, United States - UWRJ-L074-202C-1 | ecosystem: Environmental > Terrestrial > Plant litter >...
CAGCTCTCGAGCAGTCCTCGCATCTCAAAGAAACTTACTTAGTAGAATTAATTTCTAAAGTATCAGACCAAGCACTGTTAATTGCCGAATCGACATTTCAAAATGACTATTTGCCTTCGTAAGTCCTTCTCAACATTCTGTCGGTTCATATACTAATCATTTATATAGCACCTGGTGATAAGGATAATTTTTGGGAGTATTGCGGCTCATTCCCGGCGGCAATCGTGCTCGCTTTCCTCTTCGCTATCTCATTAGACCTGCATATATTCCAAGCCATAAGATACCGCAATACATATGCATGGACCGTCATCATGTGTGGTCTCTGGGAGGCCGCATCTTTTGCCGTTCGTGCTATCTCCATAAGACGTCCAAGATCCCAAGGGCTTTTTATTATTCACAGTGTACTTTTCCTACTCGCACCGCTGTGGATCAATGCATTTGTATACATGTTATTGGGGCGTATGGTGAACTTCTTTTTGAAAGATCGAAGGTTGGTTGGAATTAAAGCGAAGAGAATGGCTCTTTACTTCGTGCTATTGGATATCGTGTAAGTGTTGATATAGCTTTCCTAATCACTGTACTAATTGCGACAGGTCCTTTATTGTTCAAGCACTAGGAGGCGTGTTGATAGTCAGTAAAAACACCACCACTGTACAAAGAGGTCTGAACATCTACACTGCAGGTGTAGCTTTACAGGAGTTTTTTATCCTCGTCTTCATAGTTCTGGTTGTTTGTTTTCAGCGCAGGCTCAAGGCAGAAGAAGCTGATATGCTGAGAATTAAACAAGCCAAAAGATTGGTTCTCGTCACCTACATTTCTTTAGGTCTAATATCAGTGAGTCTATCCATTTCCCAGCTAAACTGAAGCAGCAGCTGACGCGTCTAGATCCGTATCATCTTCCGCCTCATCGAGTTTACTTCTGGCGCAGAAACTGCGATGGCAAAAGAACTGAGGGGAAAAGAGATATACATTTATGTGCTTGATGCACTGCCAATGATTCTTGCTCTATTAGCATTAAATGTCTTGCACCCTGGCAAAGTTCTTGCTGGAGATGACAGCAAGTTTCATAAAATGACGAGGGAGGAAAAAGAGCGAGAAAAAGCCGCCAGAAAAGCCGAGAAGGTAGCAAAGAAGGCAGAGAAAAATACTCAGTATGGGAGTTCGAGTGAGAGAGTTTCAAATGTTTAGAGAAAGGTGAAATGTGCTGGTAGCTGGTGTCTGGTCGGGATAGCTGTAGCGATTGAGGATCCCACAGATGTTCACTTGCTGCAGACATTGATTATCTTGTTTAGTGATAGAGGATGGATTGCCTTCATCATGTTCAGGCGATGTAGGTTCAGTTTGGTATGGATTTAGGGTCGAAGCAGAGTTCCTAGTTGTAAATCAAGCTATTTGAGACATAATTTAAGGCGTTTGTGGATGTGCATAGTTAGACAGAACGAGGTTTAGAATAAACCAATCTCCGAAATTCAAGTACATTAGTGTTTATGCTAAGGAAGTTCACCAGCTCCCATGTATACAAACTACAACCTTACTTCGGTTCTTGCTATCCACTTTGAGTAGATATATTAATACTTAAATAATCTCACCCCATCTAAGTTTCCTCCTGCGTTTTGGATGATTTTCTTATTCCTCCAAGCATAGTAGAGCCTTAGAGTGACACAGCCAGCTGTTACAAAGAACAACAGTGCTGCATTTGTCCAATGACCAGTAGGGTAGCCTATAACAGCTTCATTTGCTTTATAAATCCATACTCCAGCGATCTGACCCGGTGCTCCAAATGAGATATTCATTGCAATGGCGAGACCGACCGAGGCTGTGGTAAAAAGATTCGACGAGAGAAATCCCAGGAGAGGGGGAATACAAGAAAATGCACCCGAAGCAGCCACAATAAGACATCCATAACGGGCGTGAAATGAGGTTGCCGGTAATAAAGCTGATGCAAGAAAGCCAATGGCTCCAATGGTGGCGAAGATGGCGGAGTGGAGGGAGCGGCTAAGATCGTTAGATCGCGTACAGAAATCAGTTACAATAGAAACTTACGCATTGAAGTGATCTGCCGAATATGACACAGCAATAGTAACTACGTAGGCTACGGCGTACGGAGGCACGGTCATCAGCTGAGATGTAAGACCTTTATATCCTAGGCCCGCCGTGATACTTGGAGTGAACAGAGACAAGCTAGAGAACGGGACGGATATTCCAAAGTATACCTACAACTTATTAGTGAAGTATTTACACTAGGATGATCGACTTACTGCATAATGCGCATACAATCTCCACTCAGTCAAAGTGTCTTTTGCTTGTGTCCAGTTCAAGTTTTCACTATGGCTGTGAGAACCTTCTATAGCAAGACGAGCTACGGCATGTTCCTTCTCTTCAGCGGTGAGCCACGATGCAGTTTCTGGATAATCTGGAAGGAAAAAGTAAACTGCAATAGAAGAAAGGCACGATGGAATGCCTTCGAGAATTAGAAGCCATCTCCAAGCTGAAAGTCCGCTTACGCCATTCATATGACCAACGCCATATGCAATGGCACCACCAAAAGCACCTGCAAGAGTAGCAGATGCTAAGATGAAAGCTACGCGTATACTTCTCTCGTCCGTACGATACCTATAATAATTCCAGATTAGTTTTCAAAGGGGCCAGTCTTCTTTATTGAGGTGAAAATGCTGTTCTTAGGTTTACTTACCAGAATGTGAGATAATAGACTAAACCAGGAAAGAGTCCTAGAACCTTTAGCATGCGCTTCTCGCTTATGAGTGAGGTTCTCCAAACCTGCTTCAAATACTCCTAGTAGAAACCTGACAGCTGTTACACCAGCGAAGTTTTGTGTCCCACCAAGTCCAATGGTGATAGCACCCCACGAAAACATTAGGAAAGCAATCCATTTACTTGGGCTGAGCTTCTTCAGGAAATAATTCGAAGGAACTTCGAAGATTGCATAAGCAATGAGAAATACCATCAAAGCAATTCTGACTCAATCAGCTTCCTACTCTGAAATTAAGCATGGCAAAGTTCACCCACATGTATTGAAAATTGGACATTCCAGTGTCTGAAAGAAGATCATCTTGTGTTGCAGCATTGAGAGTCTTCGCATTTCCTTCCAAAAATCAGCCGAGGTTGCTGACAGCCATAATCAGACCTACCAATGTTTGACCGGTCAAGGTAGCAAAGAAGGTAGATACCAGCCGACAGCGGTATGATTCTCAAATCCTGTTTTCGTAACAGTGCTTTCTCTTCAAGAATCGTTGCTGGTGACTTCATCATTACAGTGTTGTTCCCGTCCTAAAACCAGCTGGTCAAAACTGGGGCAAGTTGTGATATTAAGCGAAAGGTTTACGGCGGAATATACTTACTTTACTATCCTCCGTATTGGAGATGACAGCAGAATCGGTCATCGTTCTTAGGAGCAAGTTTCCGAAATGAACAATAAAATGTAGAAAACAGCATTCTAAAAGATCCTTCAGATTTAATCTCCTTTTCCTTAGGTAACTCCTAAAGTGGGGAATTGATGTCTGTCGGTGAGGGGTGAAATGCCGAATCGATAGATAATGTGGGTACTCGCGGATCAATCTTTAAGCAAAAAACCTCCGCTAGGCATCGTTATAAACGTGCACTAAATGCTCGAAATTAAATTTATCAAATAGTTATTTATATTTGTCTTAGAATTTCATACAAAACTTATTTTTCCAAGTAAACTTTTGATAGGGCAATGACAACATCTTGTAGCTAGGTGGAGAAGACTATGGCGTGTTTGACGATTGCATATTTTGGCTTGAGTGAGCTTTCTGGATTGCTAACAGGTTGGTCTTGTAAACTGCAGCTTGATGCTGCTTACTATGTTAGTGTTTTTAAAAGTTCAAATCTCTTTTTTAAAAAAGAAAAAGGGTATGGAGCTTAGCATTCTATAAATGGTTATGGCCACCTTTTCAAAGAACCAAAACTCTAAACGCAAGGTATAGTACAAGTAGCCTCTATTTTAGACCTCCCACGACCAAGGCCGATGCCGATGCCATTTACCAAAATCTGTTTAACAGTTCCAGTATGTATCCATATCACGATGCTAAATCACCATATTAAAACTCAGAGTTAAAAGCTTCTTGACATAGATGACTTACAGGCGGTACTCCGTTCCTATCCCAACCCCCGACATTGAAGTGTGGAGTCTTTTTCTCATCCGTCATAGTCGTATCCCACGCCTGATCCCCAATCTTGATGGATATCAAACGTTTTTCATAAGAGAAGTTTGGTGGTGGAGTATGGTCGCCGGGATCGCCCAAGCCAATTCTTTTCTTCAGGTTGGGAGCAGACTTCGAGAAAGTTATCTCGACATCATTATCCAACTTACTGTCAGACTTTGAAGTCGTGATCTTCGTGCCCCATGAGAACTGGTCGTTTGTTTTCTTGGTCAACAAATTACCAGCGCCATCCTTGATCGTGGCTTCCATCTTCAGGGAGTCCAATGTCTCCACCAGTGGCAGACTCAAAGATATGCATGGAACATGTTCCTGTCTTGTAGGGCTTAACTGGAGGATCATCTTTGGTTGTAGTTGGATCAGCGCCCATTGTCGACCATGTGACGTTTGGACCTGGTGTTGCGGTGTACGGACAAGGATTGGCACCACCAGTAGCAACAGAGTAGTAGATTGCTCCATCGGGACCACACATACAGTATGAGTTCGGCAGACGTGTTCCGCGGGGAGATGCTCCATGAAGACACCATGGGCTGTCCTGAGATGTGGTGACCAATGACGTAGGGGTCGGTCTTACTCCACTGGGGGGTGGAGATACTGTCGTTATTTTCATGGCGGATATTGGACCAGATGGGGCTGCTTTGGAGGCAAATACTTCAGCAGAGACGTCGAAACCTGGACCCAAGGTTTTGATACCATCTTCCACTATTTCGGTCCAGTAGTCTGGATCCGGGTTCAGTTCAACGATTGGCACTCTTGAATATGTTTCCTTGATGCAGCGATTAGCCACAAGCCCCATCGAACGCATGACGAATGGCGAAAGGCTGCTCCCAGGAGTCGACGAGTCCGACCGTAGTACATTACCTATGTATACCTTTTACCATGCGAGAAGATATTTTAATAAATTTATACTACGTCCTGCCACTACAGAAACCCGTATACTGGCCGAAATGGTATCGATACTAAGTCTCAGAGTTGAGGCAGAGCTTGGAGAGCGCGTTAAAACTGCCGTCGTAGCTTCTCCAGACCGAAATAGACTTACAAAATACGAGATTAAGGACATCTTCGACTACCTCTGGATAGAAGACCTTATGAAGGACAAACATGACCCAATATTTAGCGTGATCTATTCATTGTCAGCATCGTTGGCAGGATATAGTCAGGGGCTTTGCAGCAACTATACTGATGCGTACTACTGCGCTAAGGAATACCACCATACGCCAACTCATCGCATGCTTCATCTAGATTCTAGTAATGATAGGCTGAGACTTTCCATGGATCGATCTAATACGGCCAGGCGAAGTTTCAATCCTGAAAAGTCAGAGGTTGATTTGACCTTGAGCAGCGATCACCGCCCTGACGATTCCGTGAACGACTTTCTCCCGATTTCAAATGGTAGAGACCCATACTGGAGCAATGTACAAAACGTATCTGTAACTTCGTGGGGTCGACACAGCCAGAGATACTTCTTCTGACGGGCGAAAGCGCATCAGACCCACGCTTTCTCCAAGCAGTTAAGAATGCTTTGGCGAGCCCAAGCATTCCCCTGCCCGCAATCATAAACAAGAGACATGGCTCTGAGGGAACGACGTGGTCATATACAGAGTACATTTGTTTTGCAACGGCTATGGGGGCAGCTGAAATGGCGAAACGGAGACAAGAAGGCATGGTGCGCTGCTGCTTGTCAGATGAGTGTCGGGATATAATGCATAGAGAACGAATAGCAGAGAACTCTAAAGAACTGTAATGGGGGAAAGTTGCCAAAATTTTATTAGCCCAAAGAATGGTACCCCATATAAAACGGCTAGTTTGATTTGGATTTAGATCATCTATTCCTGATGTGAACTTAGATCATCTCTTGTTGTTTAAAGTTCAAAAGTAGCCGAAGCAATATCATATTGTATATACAACATGTAAAGAGCTCCGCCTGAGGTTACACAAGCGTTGGGTTAGTTGCTACTATCAGGTGTTCTGAGAGCCTTAGACTCAATGATACTCTCGATATGTTAATAGATCCCCGAGCTAATATAGTACAGTAGGGATAAGCTTTGTAGAATGGCTGATAGAAATGCGGTGCTTATGTAAACAATACCTGATAAATGAAGCCTTTAGAGAGTACGCTTAGAGGACCGTTTTTTTAAGTAAGTTTGGATTTATGTATTATTATAGAAACATATAGAACTTTTTCGGCAATCGCTCAAAACTTTGATTCTATTAAAATCATCAATAGATACATTTCAAATACGTCATAAAGATTTCAAATTATACATAAGATCAAGTTTGGTAGGTACTCATAAGCATGAAGGTGAGAAAGTTAAAAGGTGGTCTGTAAGTGCCTATTTTGTCACAGCATTATTTTCACGTGATCCTAAAGCGATACTACACCATCTCAGGCCATAACTATAAAGTAGGATATGGCATATATACATTGTAATTTAAGTACTGCTTCTTAAACAAACTAGTGATGAATGCTTTACTCTTGATTACACAAATTCGTCCTTTACTACATCAAAAGCAACCTCTCCTACCTGAAAGAACATTTTTCTCGATGTTATGATTCAAGAATAGTTTGGGGAGTTGCTAGAACTTCGTCATAAAGCTAATTACACTTCTGGATTGAGAATCTTAGTGTATACCTATGAGACGAGAGTTTGCCATCCAATATTTAATATTAGTATGTTTGTAATCCAACATCAGGTTGTCAGGCCAACTAGGATTAGCAATACGTAATAGATGTTGTGCCTAGCTTATTGTCTCTAGCCTATTAATCCTTAGGCAGGGGTTGCCAATGTATTTCTAATGCGTTCTGGGCTGTTCTTGTTTGTACCAGCAAATTATTAGCGCTCTTTCATTACACGGCATTGACACCTAAGCGAGACACGGAGTTAAGTTATCTCCTGTCCCTCAAGTTCTTACGTCAGCTTCGCCATATAGAACACTAGGATTGAGGTACTTACTGGTACACCTTCCGCTAGATCATATAAGTAAAGCTCGCCATATTTTGTTACCTTAGTAAACAAACCTTTCATGAACATTCGAAAATAGTTAGCCAACTCGCCTTACTTAGCATGTCAAGTATCACTAAAACGATTATCGCCACCGGGGCATCATCCGGCTTGGTGAGTGTCAATCGACGGAAGTACCGTCTTTCAATAGCTAATGACATATGAAGGGGTTTGAGGCCATCAAGCAGATGTTAGGTCATCCACAAGCATATAAATTTGTCCTCGGTGCCAGGGATACAAAAAGAACTCAAGCAGCGTATGATGGGCTCAGATATGACAAGAAGCACCAATTGACCATCCTTCCTCTTGAACTTTCCGACCTCAAAAGCGTCAGAACATTCAGCAAAGATGCTCTTGACGTGCTTGCTCAAGACAAACTTGATTATCTCTTTTTGAATGCTGCCATAATCACCGAGAATGCGAAACCAAAGGATAACAGCTCAAAGTGGTGTGAACCATATGTTGTGAATCATCTATGTATGTGGTCCTGTGCCTTTAACGTGTGACGATACCTAATTAGAGATGTATATTAGCACAGCACTATCTTATCCACTTGCTTCGAGAGAAGTTGACGGCATCCCATTCACGAGTCGTAATTGTTTCTTCTGGCGCAATTCGGCAGGTATCAGATACCAGTGAGTTCCGCCACCTTTGCAAAAAGAAAAGTGATTGATGTGTAAGCAGGCAAATTGGATGTCGATCTCAAAGCCAATTCGGATGCAGGTCCCGGTGAGCTTTATGCTGAGACCAAATTTACACAGCTTCTTGGAGCACACTGGTGGCGTCGCCAGCTTGCCGAGTCTTGCAAAGTTGTTGCCGTATCCCCTGGATTAATTCCTGGAACTGGAATAGCTAGGTAATTCCATTTCTCGAAGATTCATACAACCTGTTGTCTATGCTAAGATTTGACATCACAGATCGATATTGTCCAGGCCGGACGTGTCTAAGCTGCCTGATGCTAAGTCGGTTCCTGAAGGCGCTGCAAGCCTCCTACGTGCTTTCACGGTCAACGAATTTCCCCAGGATCCCGAGCAGATATTCCTCACTAGTTGGGGCGAGTGGTGGGGGAAAGATGTATACGAATTGAGTCTTGACGAAAAGCTACAAGACAAGTGGTGCTTAAGTAAAGAGGAGATTGAAAAAGAAGAAAACACTGTAGCATAATAGGATTGAGAGCCAGTGAACCTCAGCATCTAGGCCTGCAGAAGGATAAGTTAGGGACATTAATATAGTTTAAACTCATGGGTCATTTCTCCTATGACGTCTATGTAAATGTAACCACTACCTACGTTTTGGAACCTGAATTTGTTTGCTTGTCGTGCGGCTAACATAAAAAGGCTCTTCGCCGGTCTCACGCGCTACAATTTCTTCGGACTCGGGTGGAAACTCTTTGTTCCTGCTACGAGGATCATAATATTGAATGATTGCTGTGCCGCGTGGTCCGTTACATCTCAGTCTTGCTTTGCTAAATCTTTGGCACGTAGGTATTATCTCATCTATAAGACAACCGTCAGAAAGATATTTTCTAAGTTGTTCGGGTCTACAATGACATGTCATAGGTACCGCATTTAATTCGTCTTCGACGACAATTGCCACAGGTTCTTGATCTACCGCCCACACCAACCATCTCAGCTCGATGTATTGATAAGTAATGGAAGTTAGAAGTTGATGGATAAAGTGGGACGCGGTTAGCGACATTAAACTCCCTTTCTGTAGCTTACTTAGCAGCTTGCGTAAGACTAGCTTTCCCAACATATACTGACTAGTATGATAAGATTTCCAAACAGTCAGACAAACACTAGCTGGAAAGACTGGTTTGAAATATTATTGAAAACATAAGTGGGAATGTCATACAACGCCTCGTCAACACAGTACTCTTATTTTTTGACATAGGGTTTAAGGACGCTCTGGTTGGTACGGCTGACTTTGCTCAACCCAAGGCCAGCTCTATAAGCGACAAAGCCAGGTTTATACATATGCAAACCCGAAGCTTGATATTCATGGAATGTGGAAGCGATTCTCTGGCCTTCTAGATGCCATAGTAAAAGTGCGTCCTACACCTGAAGATGGCACTGGCCAAGACTACAATTTCAGGGGTAAATCTATAATCTTCGCTTAGCTTAAAATAGATGGGCTGTGCTGTGTAGCTAGATCACGTTACATAAGATACACCCTTTGGCCTGAAAATAAAGACGTTGAAACACAGCTGAATGTACTGCATCCAGTCAATTTTGGCTATCATATTCTTAAACTCTGCATTTAGACAGTTTCCTGTGGAGGGTTTTATACAATATTGAAGGCAACTGTCGCTAAAAAGTCTTCACCAAATCCGAGTCGCACTAGAGTTGCTGCTACCATAAATGATTGCCACTGTCATCAGTTGATCCTAGGGTACTTTCTTCATAGCCATTTAATATCGCTTCCACCCGCAGAGCACAGAGCAGCAGTTTTAAGGGTATTACCGGCATGAGACCTACCCACTTTCGCTGGGTCTGTCCCCCGAATTCAAAACCCGAAGAAGTCTGGGTATATGTATGGCTCAATGGGCTAGATGATGAACCACTAGCTTATCGAATGGAAAGAGAGCATTCCGAAAATGTTTTCTGGGTTGACCTGGAACTCGAACCGGGGAGTGATAAAATCTTCTTCAAATTTAAGATTGACCAGCGGTGGGATATCAATACGAGCCTTCACATAGTCCAGGGGCCATTGCATAACGGCACTACTGGCTACAACATGATTAGTCTCAGACGTGACTTAACTAGAAGGTGAGTTTCTCACTTCCTCTCATATACATTCCTTCCAGATATCAATCTAATTTGTGCACAGAGAGTCCAGTATTATGATCCACCCAGTCTCCCGATTGAAGCAGCCATTCTTCGTTTACGATCCATTGGATTTTGACACTCACGAGATTCGTCTGTTAACTTTGAGCCCGCTTAGCAGAGATGAGTCGATTGTTTCATGCTCTATTAGTAATGTGTCATTGATCGACCCAGGGAATTATATTGCCTTGTCTTATTGTTGGGGAGATGCGACATCCACTGAAACAATCTCGTTAAACAACAAAAGAGTTTTAGTGACCATCAATTTGGCTTCTGCATTGAAAGAGGTTCAGAAACTGTATGGAAGTCACATCCCTATCTGGGCCGACGCTCTGTGTATAAATCAGCAAGACAATGAGGAGCGAAGTCATCAAGTGAGGAATATGCGTCAAATCTACTCCCGAGCTAAAGAAGTGTTTTGTTGGGTGAGTGCAAAATCTGATCCCACAATTCCTCCAGCCGTCGAATACCTACTTTGTCTTGCAACACAAACAGGGTCTAATCCGTCACGACCGGAACTAGACATCTCAGTCATAGAGAAATATTGGATAACTATCAATGACATATTTCACGAGCCATATTGGCGTAGAGTATGGATTATACAAGAAATCGCGGTTGCTTCAAGAGCAACTATTTCTATTGGAAGTTATACAGTTGGCTGGGAGGATCTTGCGTTGATTCTAAAGCTAATGAAAGTCAATTCCTTACTTCCCTCGGTAGACGAAGCAAATCATAAACCTTCATTTTCAAATGCACTGCATCTATTGGAAATCAGAGAACGATTTTTGATTAAACGGGAACCGCTGTCGCTTTTGAAGGCAATTCAGCTTACACAACATACCCTAGCTACAGATCCTCGGGATAAAATATTTGCACTTTTGGGCATGAGCTATGATGGACATGTTTTTGTCCCCGTCCCAAACTACAAGCAATCGTTCGAAACAGTACTTACTGAAATGGTCAGAGCAATGATGACAATGGATCGGTGTTTAGATCTAATTTGGATGAAGGGAAACTTCCCAAAAGATAGTACTCTTGTGTTGCCATCCTGGGTCCCTCATCTTCAAGCTGATTGGGCTAGTCGAATGACTTTCCAGGAATCTTTCCAGCGTACCTGGCAGCCATTGACAGCTAATAGCCCAGTCTTGATAGGTTCCACCAATAAAGATCTCAAGGTTGCTGGTAGGCATCTTGGAAATATAACTAGGCTGACAACTAAATTCGATTATGAAGGAAAAGTTGAGCTCCCAAGAAGTAGGAAGCCATGGATCCATCTAACTTCCACCCTTGGTGACAGCAACCAAATACTACAAAATCCAACCCAGCTTGAAGTTCAGATCCAGGATTTCCTATGGGAAACGATCACAATGGCGCAGCTTCCGATTGACCTCCTCCGACCAAATTTCTCAAGCCTGTGGAGATCAGAAGGACGGGGGCTAATACACAATCTAGCCCTTATCGCTTGGATTGACAACAATGCATGGTTCAGAATCAAAGACTGGACGTTGAGGGAATGGTCTCAAGTGACTTCCAGATTTGTTCTTCGCTACGACCAAGATGGTGTTGTTCTTCGAGTCATGAAAGGTGCACAGTGGGAATCACAGCCACAAGGGACCACCGATGGTGTGCTTGAACTGATAGCGCTGCTCGATCAAATTCTTGGGAGTGGGATGCGCTTAGCTGTTATGAAAGGATATCAATCTCTCGGAATGGTTCATCCAGATTCAGAAGAGGGTGACCAGCTGTATTTGATACGGGGCTCCAGCATTCCCGTGGTTTTGAGAAGAGGCTTCAAAGAAAATGGGGAGAAGATGTACTCTGTTGTGGGTGGTGGCTACACGCTTGCTACAGATGCAAACTCTCAGTATTACAAAGGAACGAAAAATATAGATGATGCTTTGAATTGGGAGAGCACGGAATTCGAGGAGTTGACTTTGTGGTAGAGCACTCAGCTATCGATACAGCATACGAAACAAACCGGAGAAGTTAAGTATCTGTTAACTCGCCTACTAAGCCTTTTGTCGCAATATATACCACATATATTAAAAATTTGCTTAGTCTAAAATTACAAATAAATGAACACCATCGCGCCTCGCCATTCACACCTTCTACCATCATTGCTAGGCTCAGTTGCTTGTAACACAAGTAGCGCATGTTCAAAACCCCTCTCCCACCACGCATTAATAGCATCTCCCATGTAAGAACCCAATCTCGTACTTCGGGGCAACCCTACACTCGACCTTTCCTACCGCCTTGCAATCTGCATGCGTGTCACATCCATAACTGTAAAACCCATACACATTGTAGCAATATGGATATATACACGTTGGCTACGTACGATTAGCATTGAAACCTGTGGCGTTCCTGTCTAACGAGGATTTTACTTACTGTTATATAAGTCATATTGGCCATGCCAAACTGATTCCAAGGAAAGCACACGGTCCCGGAAGGGGTTGGCCCCTCTACCCCCTTCGCACACGAGGTGCGGTTGATGGAGCGACAATCGCCATCAGACTCGCAGGCGTAGAAAAATGATTTTCCCGTGCTTGCACAGTAGGGCCAGCTGCAATCTGCGACGACCCCCGTACCTAATACCAAAAACGTGGCCAAAGCTTTCAATTTGAAGTGCATATTGTTCTGTCTTGAGAGATTTTGGCAGTTTAAACCAGTAAATTTTAGCTTGATTCACTTATAGCGCATTGATACGGAAAATGCTCCATTCTTATAACTTCGCTCTTGGGACAATTTCATGTAGTTGGAATCCTTCCACTGCAACTATTTATTTGGATCCTCGTGATGGTTCCCAATCTAATTTGTATCCTGTAGTGACTCCATGGATTCTGATGAGTTGGCTGTTCAACCAATTGGAATTTCAGTCATCGGAGTATTTGTGCGAAGCTTACATGCTCGAAGCATGTGTAACTGGTGGGCTTTTGAAATCCCAGTTACTCCTTTCTTGGCTTTGATGTAAAACTTATCAGATGCTGCCTTATTCAAATGACACACGACGATGCTGTCAGAATATTATTTAGCCTGAATACTTTACATCCCTAAGATCGGTTAACGGAATGCTTCCCCATGGGGAACGGAGATCACAACATACACTGTGGTATATTAGGACTTGGCGGAGGGGTTGGTACAAGATTCCAAATCTTGCGACGTACCCAGAGTAGTTTGCCCGTAGCCTTCGTCGTGATACATTATGCTATGACATCATAAAGCTAATTTATCAAGCCTTGAAACGGTCCCAAATTCTGAAAAGATGTTTTTTCATACAAGAATACTGCGCCTACCATTGAATATTATACGGTTTCTATAAGTTTTATTAGAAGATACGATATATAATTACAAATCTGCTACACACAAAGCAGTACTGAGCTCCTTGGCAAACGGTTTATTCACTCCACAAATGAACGGTCACCTGCCAACACTTTCTGCTTTCGTTAGAAAGACAAATCATATTAGATTAGCTATGCACTCAGCCGAGCTGGCGAGATGTGATACATTAGCTATGTATATCATTACGAGTAGAGAGGTGTTGCTTAGCACACACTCTAGCCAGTAGCTAGGATATGTGGGGTTACAAAATTAACCAAAGCTACAAATTTGATGTTGCGACGTTTTTTACATATTTAAGCCATATATTGATTTATATAAAAGTCTGGCATATAAAGATGCTACCCGGACCGTATCACATGTGGTTTTTGCTATTGGTGCGCTTTATTTTACCCATCCAAGGTCTCGGGAATCGTAATGATCTCCTCCCGCTTTGTTACTCGACGGATATTTCCTCAGACAAGATCCTTCCACATCAATAAACTATTCGGAGATAAGCAGTAAACCGTTAGCTGTGGCTGTGGTTTTGCAGTCAATCAATACCACCATGAAAGGCACCCATGCTTGTATTCGAACCAGACATTTGATGAAAATGATTGATTGATCCAATGTAGTTGTGGCTCAGCAATACGTCAATTGTATCGCTGGCTAATATTTTCATATGACTAAAGTATTTGGAATGAGGATGAACTCGAAAGCCGTTCGACGTTTGACATAGGAAATTGTTAGTGGAGCTAGTGCTACCACGGGTAGAGCACATTTGCGGATTCACAGTTAATACTAGAAGTTGCATGAAATATGAAGATACACCTACGATATGTAAAATCGGTCGAAAATCCGTTTGTATTTGCACACTAAGTGCCAAAATGTACAAAAGCCTAGGTTCTGCGACATTCGGAGTTTCTCAACTACTTTGAAGAAATTTGGCGTTCGAAGTAAATAGCGATATTGGATAATCTCAAGAGCGGTAACCAAATAATCAAAATTCGAGGGGCTGATGGTGCAAGTAGTAATTGTTGGATCTGTTGAATCGCTTCTGGCACTGATAGGGACGCCGAGCTGATAATGGGGAAACCAAGTGATGCTCTAGCTTAGTAGCTTCGTGCTCCATAAAATTCTGCGATCGCAGATCAAATATAACATGATCTTCCCCTTGTCTATGTATTACTCGCCACGTTTGAAGTCGGGATGTGATACTTGATTGGATAGGCATCATCACAGGTTTTTAATACAAGAATCACAATAGCGGCAAGTCACATTAAAAAGGAAGCCAACACAATGGAGAACATTTCTGTATGGAGGACCAATTTCATTCATCTATATTAAAGATAATTTCAATACCAAATCCGAGCAGCGTCGAAGCTAGCATTTCCCCTCCTTCAAGGTATGTTGACCAAAAGATATGGACCACCAAATCCACGCTCGAAAGACAGGACAACGCGGTGAGTAATCGGACAGAAGTTACTCTTCTTCTACCAAAAATAGGCCTATACCATAGATTGAACCAGTCCGTAGAGGAAAGGAGGTAAGGGCCAGAGTGTTTGAGAAGTGATTCATGTTGGGCAAGGTGTCGGTGGTCATTTGCATATTTTGCACCATCTGGCAGACATAAGGAATTGGCAGAGGGGAAAGATGTATGGAGCTTTATTATAAAGGGACTTCTGTAACGTGTTAGTAGATATCAAAAGGTTCAAGGAGGGTTATACGTACTTGCTAAAGACTCAGTGATTCTTCACAGAAAAGAGGCTATTACAAAGAAGAATTGCGAAACCCTACCTGCAGTCGTCTCGACTCGGCCAACCTGCGACATCGATACAAACCTACTTATGGCATTGTAGCTATGGCATCAATGAGCTTGCACCAAGAGAAGCTTAGAAGTTCGCAAATATGAACGTTCCCGCGGGACAAATGTAAGGAGCATGTTAACAGTTGCTTAACAGGTGTCCAGCTAGGAGAAGGATGGCCAACTCTGGCTTGACGCTTAATGGTGTGACGATGATTGAGTTGGAAGAGAGTGAGAAAAAAAGGTTTCGAGAGGTAAAGAGAAATATTTTAGCTTACCTAAGAACCCGCTTATATAAGCGAGCGCCGGTCTAGCGTCTAGCGTCTAGCTATGCTCGGGTGTCGGAATAAGGTTATTCCAGGAATGTAGAGGCCAAGCCACTTGGAGTCTTGGGTGTCGCCAAATTTGTCCCAAATTGGCCAAAATCGTCCAAACTTATGAATAAACAAATCAACCTCAAATTTGAGACCTGTTTGCCCTACAATTATTGCCATGCAAATTGTTATCTCTAGGCTCACCACATACAGTAAACTCTCAACACAATCAGTATAACTTCGGAGCACCGTATCATGTCTCGTAGCGGCCTCATTCCATCTTCCAGTGAACCCGTTCAATATCCGCCTCGGCCGGAGCCTTGTAGCGTTAACGTTTGATCTAGCGTGCGGCTGAGGCACCAATGCCACAGCATTCCCTAGAACGGTTACTCTCTACTGTACATCATTTCTCCTATTCGACAATGTCTTTTTACGTTACCAATAGTGCTGGGGATATCCTGTACGGTTATCCCGTTTGTAGCCCCGATATGCTGCATACAAGTGGGATACCTTTCTTGAAATGCTTTCTCTCCTATCCTCTGACTTTCTAAACCCATAACTGCTTCAATCACACAACATGTTGTCCTCTATCGCAGCTTCGCTGCTCCTTGCCATGCCAGTTTGGGCAGTTCCAAAAGTTAGCAATTTTGGGGCAATGGAAATCTTCCCTCGAGCAAATTATCTAGGTGGTTGGTCGCAAGGTCGTGATGGTACTGGGGGTGGATGCCCTACCAGCTCAACAGCATGCGACGCCGGGACCTATAACAATCAACTCAATACACAATGTTGTCCCAATGGCCAAACTTGCTTCGCGAGCTCCATTATAGCTTACTGCTGTCCATCATGTGAGTTAAGGTCTGAACGCGTCCAGGCCATTCATGCTCATTCCTCTAGCTTCCGACTGTAAAACAAGTGTTACGAACTTTCCGGTATGCGCAGGGCCGGGATTGACTATGTATTACTCACCAGGGGGTTATTTCTGTTGTGAGGCCAACGAAAAGGGAACAATTCGCGGGGAGAATTCTGTCACTTTTGATGGGCTTTGCGTGCCTGCTGACCAGCCGGTAGCATCAAGTATGCTTGCGGAAACGGTAGGATTACATTTACTGTATATGCAAAGATAGAGCTAATATTGCACAGCAAACTCAAATAGGAAGCCTACCTTCCGCAACTGGAGCGTCAGGGTCAGTGATTTCCTCTGTCTCTGCCATTATCTCCTCTACGTCTTCCCGGACAAATCCTGCGGCTAGCGCTGGTCTGACATCTGCATCTAGCGTGGGTTCATCTGGAGACTCAGATACTACTTCTACAACTACCCGGGGACCTTTAGCCACAAACCAAGCCAATACTGGAGATTCCACAAGTTCGACAGAAAAGTCAGGCAGCAATTCTTCCAAACTCGGAGTTGGAGCGATAGTTGGAATTGCTATTGGAGGAGTTGCCATCCTTTTGCTTGTTGCCATTCTATTTTTCTTAATCAAGCGTTCCCGCGCAAAGAAGCATCAGCAAACAGCAAATACTACGCAAGATTATGATCAGCCGCCCATGGGCGCTTATCCTGGCAGATCAGAGGTATCTGGTGTTGGAATAACACCTGGAATAGGCCGGAAAGCTGTCGCATCGACGACTATCAATCCAGCGTACAATACACCAGCAAGAGCAGGACATGTTTCCCCGATTTCAACTACGCCATCACCAGGACCACCAGGTTATGCAAATCTGGCAAACCAGCCTCAAGGACAACATGTACCACCTCCACCTTCATCAACTGCCTATAGCCCACATTCAAATTATGCCGAAATAGACTCGACTGGGTACCCAGTAAATAGGGTGGAATTAAGGGGAGAGTGAGCTTCCACGTGACACATTGGCTTTACAATAACCAAGTATGTTGGAAAGCTTCAGCCTGATGTTTACTGGAATCTCCTTAGATTACCGAGATTTTAATAGCCTAGACTCCTCGCATTACGAGCTTTTAGAAGTTTTCAAATCCAAAGGGGAAGAAACATCTAGAAAGATTACTTTAGCTTCAGTGTACGACAAGGAATGTGCGTCTAAACTGCGAGTCAACCTCTAGCTTCCCAAGAAGGGTCGGTAGCAGGACAATCAAGGATCAAAGACAGTAACAAAGTAGGAATGCTACACGCTTTGCTACATATCATATCAAGACAGACATTTTGTAATTGATACCTACAGAGCAGATATTACTCGCAAGCGCTGAATATATTGCTGTCCGATTGCAGAATACTGGAAGTTATATGTTGGAAATATAATATTCTCACCGCGAATGCGATACCTTGACTTTGTAGCTTGGTCAATTTCAGTTGCTTTGCGCTTGTATTTTTAATGGCCTTATTTATCTATAAAACGAAGTTTCCCTTATCTGTCATCAATGCTGCTCATCCTCATGATTTCCTGAACAAGCTAAGGGCGAGTTGAAGTGAAACCGATACTTAAATAGCTATCAATGATGCAGAGCTACTACTTACGAGATAGCTTTAGGCAGATATTTCAAGTTCATGGTATTCTAGGCTACCCCTCAGACATCCTTGTACGTGCATGAACTGAAGCATTAGTAATAGGCAGAAGTAGCAATTATGGCAAAGATCACCACTCTACTTCTGATACTTAAACACGAGTTTGTCAAGCAGTTTTACACTGGGCTAAAGGAACAAATTGGCTCATCATGGTGAACTGGCCAGTATATTTGACTGCTGAAAATGCCAGTGCAAAGGTGAGGCTCGTAGCTGCATGCAAATAGCAGGTACTAACACAACCAGGCATTGAATAAAGCATGGATCCAATTACAAGACTATGAATTTACAGACACCAACGACGATGGATCGTGGGTCCTGCTCACATCAAAAACACTTCCCTCGGAACCCCCGGCAGCAACTCGCCTACTCCCTACAGACGAGTCGTACCAAAATCACACGCTCGCAGGTGCAACTCTAGAAGAATTGAATAGCTTCATCCGCACGCACGAGCAACAGCTAGAAAAGCTCGACATCTCTGCCTCGCTCTGGGTCATCCTCGACCAAAAGGCCCTGGAAACAGCTACATGCATCCTCGTCGAGCAAATGTTCGATGGGGATAAAATGGAAATGAGCGACAGGTTCAGGGCACTACGGATTCCTCTCCCCGAGGCATGGGGCTACTATTTTAATCTTGATATTTCGAAGATGAGGTTTGAAGAATGTGCTGATTTTGATGCTGGGGTGCAGGAGGATGGACTGTACAAGTGGGTCGGTCCGTTTAAGCCCAGTAATGAGGGGTTGGAACAATGTAAGATTGAACGGGACAGAAAGATGGAGGCTGCGTTGAAGGCAGCAAGGGATTTGGGGCATATTGATTAAATTCGGGGCTACAGTGCTTTCAGTGTCTCTGGCGATGCTGAAGACATAATAGTATATACAGACGTCACTTTGTAGCGAGCGAATGACGTGATAAGATTACGGTTGCTCCAATCACATATCGAGGATTAGAGGCATTTTACTATAACCATTGATCCCTGTGAATAACAAAGTCCTTTCTCCAGCAATCAGTCAGATTAGACACTTTCTAGCTCCATAAATCAACAGATGCAGCTCCTTCTTCGCCTTAACTGGTTTCCTTCCTATTCGCCTCTACAACCTTCTTCTCCCGTTCCTTTATATATGCTACTACATTCTCTACAGTACAGGCTTTGCTAGTAGCACGCGAGTGACTTTCTTATTCCTTCTAGTATTGTTCTCAAATAGGAAGTAAAGCTGGCTTACGGACGTAGGGTTTGGGAGATGGGTAGTTTGAACGCTTTCCCACCAAAGACAAACAGTCAGCTGTGCAAAGGCCAAGCGGTGCAGATGAGCTACCTTCGGCAGTCTACCTTATGAAATCTCCCCTATTAGGTGACTGCAATGGCATATTTCATGCTAAATGTTATTAAAGAAGGATCCATAGTATTAGCTCTGAGAAGCGTGTCAAAATACTAAAGAGAAAGTCTGGTCTTGTTAGTGAATGCAGCTATTAAGTAAAGCTGGAGACGACTGCAGCAGTATGTAGCTGCAGAATCGAAAGTACTAGCAATCATTAAACTTTTAAAATGGAAAGGTACATTTAATAGAACTCTAATTATTAGTATTCCATAACGTAGGGCAAAGGCTCATGACCGATTTTTCATTAGGGATAATGCATAGTAGTCTCTTCAAGTAAAGCGAACTGTTGCACTTTGCTCCTCAGCTAACAACATAGAACTTGTTAGAGCAAGAATAGTAAAGGTCACTAACGACTCTACCACTCACTCATCCAGGATGCTTTGCTATTGATTGTACTCGAGCAGGACCCCTGCATGATATTGTCATGGTCTGTGCGTAAGGCTGACAGTCTTCGAGATAAAAAAGTCGTGCCCCACCATCACCTCTACGACTCATCTCCTAATTAGTATATTATCGACTAAACAATTAGGCAGGTCGAGAAAGTCAATGCGGTGACAAAATATACGACTATTTAGTGCAAGCTAGCGTCAAATCTCACCATGCCTCCCAAAGGAAGCACGCGGGGTAGAGGCTCTGGTACGAGAGGGAGAGGAAGAGGCCGTGGAAGGGGGGTTGGTTTGGATGCTTCAGCGGAGCCAATTGATCCTCCAACTGCTGCTCAGGTTCTGAAAGTCGAAGATGATGAAAGCCAATCTACGCTCTCCGGCTCACCGCACCCCAGTGTGCTCCAGTCAGCACCCGATGCCGTGGAGGCAGGAGAAGCACAGAATGATAGCCAGATGGATGTGGACAAACCAGACGTCTCTATAGACGCAACAATCACTCCCATGGATCCAAACACCTCCCCTGCAAGCCAACCTACCGAAACCCCGGCTTCCACGCCACTTCGTGTGGCCCCAGAGGTTCCTCTTGCACCAGCTGTACTAGGCGGGAAGGTGAAGAAAGAGAGTCGTTTTAAGCCAAAAGCCAACAGAACCTCGAAGTCGAAGCTGGATGAACTGGCCGATCAAGAAAGAAGAAGAAAAGCTAAGTCTGCTGCCGATGAAGCTAGATTGGCAGGACGTGCTGCACGGGGAATGGACTTTAGAGGGATGCGAGGTAGAGGGAGAGGTGATGCTATGGGACGGGGGAAAGTCCCTACATCTTCTGGTGCTGGGCTTTGGGGAGTTGCGCCTGAGATGCGTAAGTTTGAAGTTCTGGTTCTACGAACGAAATGCTAATTGTTCACAGAGAAGGGTCAAGCAGCTCCGGGATCCAAAAAAATACCTGGAATTAGCGGTGGAGGCGGCGAGTCGAGCAGATCTGGTGCAGCTACTGCCAGTGCCTCAAAAAAGGGTGTAGATGGTATTACATATAGAACTGGGGGAACAGGTGGTGGTGGAGGTGGGGGTGGAAGTGGAAGTGGAGGGGGTGGAGGAGGTTCTTCTGGCAATGCTTCTGGAGTTGCGGCATACGAGTTCGAGCCTGCCTACCCCGATGAGGATGAAACACAACGAGTGGATATCGCCCATATCAATGACTTTTCTTCGGACGAGGAACCTGTTGTTACTGGTGGGAGAGCTAGGAACTGGGGTCACGGTAGAGGACGGACTCAGGGCAAAGGAATGAAGCCTGTTCGATTGGATCGTGTCGAGCACAAGCCCAGGAAAACAATTGACGTCAAAGAAGAAAAGGTCGAGGATATGCTTTTGGTCAACGAAAGGCCCAAAAAGGAAAGGAAAGAGAGTGCAAGTCGTGTCAAGCCAGAACCTGGCCATGATGATGATTCCTTGGCCAATACACCAGCTGCACCTGTCAATCAGACCACTGATGATCTAGAGGCTATGGATATTGACAGCGAAAGTGACGAAACCATGGTCAAGACTCCGCCTTCACCCGAAGCGAAAAAGAAAATTGCACCACTAATCAAGAACAGCGATATGCCTTCTTTCCAATCGGAAGAAGATAAACAAGAGTATATCCGAACTCGTCAAGATCGTGCTGTTCTCGCAGAGGAAATCACAAGCATGTATAGGAAACCAACTGATGGAGATGTCGCAATGGATAACGATGACGATCGACATGCTGGTCGGACCTTTTTATTCCAGTTTCCTCCTCGTATCCCAACACTTTACGATCCACTTACAGCCCAAAGGCCATATCTACCTAGCGAGAAGGCTAAAATTGAATTGGGTGAAGATATACAGATAACTGGCTCAAAGAGCGGAGTCAAGAATCCTGTGGAAATTGCGGGCAAGAAGAAAGTCTCCTTTGCAGGCCCAGCAAATCCTGCTGAAAAGGTTATCGAAATCAAGGAAGAAGACATTGATGAGCCTCAGCTAGAAGCCAGCAAAAATGAATATGTTAACGAGAGTGGCATGGTCGGTCGTTTGGTTCTTCGCAGATCAGGCAAATTCGAATTGCTTTGGGGGGGTTCGAAAGGAAACCAGCTTGCTGTCAATAAGGGCGTTACCAATTCGTTCATGAGTGTCAGTGCTGTTCTTGAGCATTCTGATGGCAAGACACAGAAGACGGCCCAGCCGGCTCGGGGTTCACATGGTCTGGGTGGTGCTCAAGACGACGGTCCCCGATATGGAACAGCATCCGGTATGGGTAAAGTTATGGGCAAGTTTGTGGTCACTCCAGATTGGGACACGATGTTTTAGGAACTAAGGAACTCAACCTTGGTAGGGTTTATATGAGGTTTACATTTTGATTTTATGCATAGCAATTGGCGTTGATATGGCGGCTGGAATTTAAGATAAGTTTCGGCTGGGCGCATAGGAGAGACTTTGAAGTTTCCGCTCTGGAAGCCTTGGATATAGAATCGTCTTTGAGCTACATAACGGGGTGCATCAAAATAGAGCTTTTTGCAATTTCTTCTGAGCAGGTATATATGGCGGGGTGTCAACTGCGCTGAAAAGGTGGCGCTAAACATATAATAAATGCTCGCAACACGTGATCTAGTAAGCGAGTTTGAGGATCTCATCCATCCGATCCTCTGACGTCCTCCTAACTCCTTCATCAAGCAGTCATCAATGATGTCCAGTCGTTACCCTCTTTATGGAGTCCAAATGCATGAAAAGGATCTCTTGTCAATCCGCCATCTCCCTGGTTTCGATTTATTGATGCTTCTATGTATTTTGTGTCGATGTGACAGGCTTGTCAATCTCAAATCTCACTTCTCTTCCATAACCTCTACCAATTGCATTATTTGTTTTTAATCCCTTTTTAGTGCGGATATGTCTGACAATATCCAAGAGTAGCTCCTGATGGAAGACTTATTTCAGATTGAGGAGGCTTGGCACCTTGCATGACATTCTTTTCGGTCCTCATCTATAAACAAGCATAATCTGTGTATCCAACAACTAAATAATCCAATGTACCAAGCCAGCCAAGTCACTTACACACTATTAACAGCCTGATTACGGAGCCGCATAAAGCCCTTGGTCTACATTGGATGTTATCTACACAACCTTCCTTCACATCCCCCTTAGCGGGATTCACAATCCCATCACCATGTTCTAGACCTTCCTAATGCACGGCTCTCCTTAAGTATGGCCGAACACCCAAAAGGTGTAGATCGTCACGGATAACTTACGTTTTCCAAACCATTCCTTTCTCGTCTCGGCGAGCCGCATTTTGTTGTTTCTTTTATCACCAGACGTGTACCCCGAAGTGGCTGGGTTATCCTCTACGGCAACATGATTTCTTCAACTATGCTTTGGCTGCTTCTGGCCAGCGTTGCTGCTGCACGGGTTGTTGAGCCAGCTGTTCGTGCTCGACAGCTTTCTGATGGGGAAGAGGCATCAGTCACGCTTGATTCGAAAGCTGGCGAGGCGACTGGCAGTGCAGCCGCCGTCTGGAATCATAATGTAGAGCTTCTGACAGACATTCAAATTGCAAACAAGACCTTTAAAGTTGTTTTGGACACTGGGTCTGCTGACATGTACATCAAATTTCTTCGTCTCATCTCTCACTTTCCTTTTTCCGTTTACCATCTTTGATTTAGCAAATAGCTAATGGTTTTGTTGTTTAGGTGGCTATTCTGCACTGACGGAGACGACCACATGGAAAGTGGTCGGGATGTTTATAATCCAGTCACGGGCAAGAAGCTCAAAGGTAAAGATGGAAAAGACGCGAACTTCAACATCAAATATGGCAAAGGGTTTGCAAAAGGTCATGTCTACTCGGACCAAGTACAACTCGGAGGTGTGACAGTTAATCAAGCGATCGGATGCGCCACCAGCGTTAGCAAAGAAGACGTCGATGATCGCAATATGGATGGTCTCGTTGGTCTAGCTTTTAACAGTGGCTCGAAGAATCTGCCATCAGGCCTGACCCAAAAAGCGACTGCTACAAAAAGTGCAGTGAATTCTGGTAACTAATTTCCTCATTCCCCATTTTCATAGCATCCCTCCAACGCATAAGTCGGTGCCCCCTAACTTCAACCCAGTACTGATAGAAGAACCACCAGTAACCACGAAGGGCGGTGGGTTCCTTGGATTTTTCCAGAGTGACAAACCAGATGCCCAAAACACGTGGATCGAGAATGCATTTCCCCAACTAGCATCCGGTCTATTCACTGTTGATATCAAGAAGAAGGAAGATAGCATTTACCATTTCGGCTATATTGATAAGAATCGGTTTTCTACACCGATAACCTACATGCCAGTCAAGAGTTGGAACCACTGGGTGGTTGAAACTGCAGCATATAAGTTTGGCAATGGTGCTGCGACAACTGCTATTAATAAGGTCTTGATTGATACTGGAACAACCAATATCATGATGACACCTGATATGGCAAAGAAATACTACGACTTGCTCGGTTCGAAGGCTACTACTACAGATTCGAAAAACTGGTTCGTTCCCTGCGATGCTGGGGATTCTATGCCGGACTTGACTTTTACGTTCCAACCACCCTCCTCCTCAAACGCGAACCTTCCCGGAGGCTCCAGTGATACCGGCCAAAAAGCCTACAATGCAGTAGTTCCTGGGAGTTTCCTAATCGGTAACCTGAGTGGGAAAAACGATGGAATGTGTCAAGCAAGCATCACAGCCAGTGATAAGACTAAGAACTGGGATCTGATTTTCGGAGATGCGTTCTTAATGAGCCAATTAGTGGTATTTGATATGGGAGGTGCTAATGGGTATTCTGGCAAGGACTGGCCGGAGAGGGGACAGATCGGATTTACCCCGAAACCAGATTTAGATATTGGGGGTAAAGTAAATGGTGCGGAGACAACGACCACTACCACATCGCAGACGGTACAAATCAGTGGATCGAATCCGGTCCAAAGCGACGCTTGAGTGTAATGAAAAAAATGACTATGGCTTTCCTTTGGTTCTGTTTAGCATGGAAAAGGAGTTTAGGTTTACAATTTGATTTGGGGCTATTGACGCTTAGGGAAATGGGGTTCAATTTCTGCCAGCGTGTAAGATATGCGAATTATACCCCTTCTACTACTGCTTTTGATTATATCGTTCAATTTATGCTTGAGTGCACCTTCCTCCACGAGGAATCTATTGTTCTTTTCAGCGAGATAACGAATGATTCACAAACTTCACATTACACATCTCGAATATCTGATTCACGCTCCGAAGAATAACACCACCCCAGATCCCTATTTATTAAGTTCCTTCAATGTTCTTCATGAAAATACTCTTTTACAAGCTCATCCAAGTTTTATTAGATCTTTAAGAGAGATGCACATCACAATATCTTAAACTTATCTATCTCAAATACTACCTAACACATCATATTCCGTTCACTTGCGAATTTATCTTTACAATGCCACAGTTGTCATCCCAAATATCACCGCCTAGTAAGCTCGATGCTCGCTCAACCGAGCAGACGCAGCTCCTAATGAAAACACACCTGGCTGGTCGGGATCAACCTGCGTTCATAGGAACCAAACTTATCGATCGCGACCAGCGACAAGATGACAAGGGAAAAGCCGAACGAAAAAGAACCGAAGCCAACATAGAGGGAGAAATCGCTGCTCTCGAAAAAGCGGCAATGGATGAGAAGCTACGGGCTGAACGAAAAAAGACTGAAGCTGACATTGAAGCTCAAATAATGGCGCTGGAGAGAAGAAATTCTGAGGAGGAGAAGGACAAGAAGAAAAAACAAGCCGCTCTTGAACAGCAGGTGGCCGAGCTGAAATTGAAGACTGATCAGGAAGCCGCTAAGAGTATGAGAAAGAAGCAGGCAGCCGAGGAAGAACTTTTACGGAAGAATGAGGCTGAGCGCAAGAAGAAGGCTCAAGACTCTTTACAAAAAGAAATAAATACACTAGAAGCTAAGACTAAGCTTCAAGCCCGGGATGTCGAAATTGCACGCAAGAAACGCGAGGGAGATCGTCTTAAGAAAGAAGAGGCTGCCAATGCAAAACGTGAACAGATCAAAAAAGCTGAGGATGATCGAGCTGCCGCACTTACCAAAAAGAGAATGGAAGAGTTAGAAGCTAAAACTAAACTTGCAGAGAGAGATGCCGAGATCGCCAAAGAAAAGCTTGCTAAGAAAGAAGTGGATAACAAGAAGGCACAGGCTAAAGCAGCCAAAAAGCTTGAGTACTTGCAGGAACAGACACGACTAGCTCAAAGAGATAAAGACCATCAGAATGCTAGAAAAGTCGCAGAGCTTGAACAGAAAACTCAGCGATTACAACGAGAGCGAGATGAGGCACATCATAGAGAACAGGCTACGAAGCTTGAAAGAGATCAAAAGGAAAGAGAAGCAGAAGCTCTGCGTCGGAAACAAGAAGATGACATGCGCAGATATCATGAGAAAACTGCCGCGTGGTACAAAAGCCAACAACAAAAACAGAAAGAATCGGATTCGCGTAGACAATTTAATGACGATCTTCGTCAGAGACAAGAGAATGAACAGCGTAAGCAACAACAACATCGAGAAGATGATCTCCGCAAACAGAAAGAGGCTCTCGAACGGCAAATACATAATGATGCCCAAGAGGCGAAGAAGAAACAAGAGGATGATGCTCGCCGTGCTGCTGAAGCGAAACGACAGCTAGCGCAAGCACAGCTACCGAAATATGAGAAAACTAAAACACAAGTAAGTTCCAAATTTATCAAATAGTAATTGTACGTCTGGCTAACTTCATCACTAGGCCGAAAAACAAAAGGACTACGATAGCTTGCCTGCAGCGGAGAAGTTGGAGCAAGATGAATGGGTACGAAAACAAATTGAGCTAGCTGGTTCATGTACGATTGGCTACGACTGGTATAGAGTCAGTGGTGGATTTCGGTGCAAAGGTGGCTACCACTGTGTGACTGATTTGTCACTAGCTGCTGGAGCAGGGGGCTACTATAGCTGCTCTGTATGGGACAACGGAGGACCACGTCCTCCGACTGCTCGACCACGGGGGGAGGATGAACTCTTGGTTCACAAATTTCTTAACAATCAGTGTCCGCCACTGTCTGGAGATAAAGAAACCATTCAGCTTGATGGGTGGCTTTGGTATGGGCCACGTTACAAAGCGAACAATTTACGGGACATAATTGAAATGAATGAGCGAGTTGAGGCCATGCTGACAATGGAGCAAAAGAATCAAGTTTATTTGCTGAGAGCGAAAATCGGCAACGATCAATGGGATGCAGGATTCCTTGCAGATGCTCAATTGCATGGCTATGATATCGGCAACTATAGAGCTGGAGCTGGCCCTAGAGCCAGAACTGGAGCCGGTGCCCGTGGAGGTCTAGTCAACTATCTTGGTGGAAATCATCAGAGTCCATACTATCGCCGCAAGTGGTAAATGTCGAACCGGAAGATGTAAAACTCATGAATTTGCATTGGTTCTCTGCATGTTTCAAATACGTGTTTTGAAATTATCAATGGTCCAATTAGTACTTTAGCCAGATATTATCCGAATATTAACATTCCAAATCACATACTTCAAGATCAAATATGTTGGGCATTAGCATCTCAGTCATTAGCCCAGACCTTCTAAAGAACTTCTCCCATGGGGCTATAAGGGGTAGCAAGATCTCTCCTTTAGTAGGAGAAACTTAGTGATAGTACATGGGATTGAGTAAAGTGCTTTCTTAAACGTCTTCATAAAGCTTTTAATGCTTGGTTGTTGACACATTAAATCAGGATTGAAAACATATGCTAATTACCATTAGCTCTTGAGACTGATTTATAATCTACGATAATTCTATCAAGCAGAGTATGTTGTACAGCAGTTGATGTTAACATAAAGTTCACCTATT
>Ga0247807_10000392_pt1 | contig 27632 bp, 26 predicted proteins | sample UWRJL074202C1_FD_179931 | JGI IMG/M metagenome (GOLD analysis project Ga0247807, IMG submission 179931) | Plant litter microbial communities from Arlington Agricultural Research Station in Wisconsin, United States - UWRJ-L074-202C-1 | ecosystem: Environmental > Terrestrial > Plant litter >...
ACATTAATATCGCTTTTGTAAATGAATTAGCCAAAATATTCAATTTAATGAATATTGATACGCAGGAAGTATTAGCAGCAGCATCAACAAAATGGAATTTTTTACCATTTAAACCAGGATTAGTAGGTGGACACTGTATTGGTGTTGATCCCTATTATTTAGCACAAAGAGCCCAGGAATTTGGATATCATCCCGAAATAATTTTAGCAGGACGACGTTTGAACGACAGTATGGGTGAATATGTGGCTTCGCAGATCGTAAAGCTGATGATCAAAAAAGGTATTTCGGTAAATGGTGCAAACCTTTTGATGTTAGGAATTACTTTTAAAGAAAACTGTCCAGATGTTCGTAATACAAAAATTGTAGATGTTGTAAAAGCATTAAAAGAATACGGAATTTTAGTTACCATATTTGATCCATTGGCTAATGCGAATGATGTAAAAAAAGAATATAATTTAGTAACAATTAACACTTTGCCAAATGATACATTTGACGCAATTGTGCTCGGAGTTTCTCACAAAGAATTTTTAGAATTAAATTTTTCAGAGTTGCAAAAAGAAAATAGTTTATTATACGATGTCAAAGGAGTTTTGGGTAGTATAGCTGATAATAGACTTTAATTTTTAAATTAAATTATGAAAGTAGGAATAACTTTTAGTGCTTTTGATTTATTACATGCCGGACATATTAAAATGTTGGAAGAAGCAAAAAGGGAATGCGATTATTTAATAGTTGGTTTACAAACAGACCCAACACTTGATCGTCCTGAAAAAAATAGTCCCTCACAAACAGTAGTAGAAAGATATATACAATTAAAAGGCTGCAAATTTGTTGATGAAATTGTTCCTTATGCAACAGAACAAGATTTAGAAGATATTTTACGATCCTTTAAAATAGATGTACGTATTATAGGAGATGAGTATCGTGATAAAAATTTTACTGGTCGCGCTTATTGCGAAGAAAAAGGAATAGCATTATATTTTAATGTTAGAGATCATCGATTTTCAAGTAGTAACCTTAGAAGAGAGGTTGCTGAAAAACAATTAAAAAAAATATAATATATGGAATTGTCGATAACTCATGTAATTTTGACAGGAGGCGTTGGGAGTAGACTTTGGCCACTTTCTCGTAAAAGTCAACCAAAGCAATATTTGGAAATATTTGAAAATAAATCTTTATTCGAAATGACTGTAGATCGTAACAGGCATTTGGCCAATAAAGTGATGGTGGTTGGGAATGTCGATAATCATCATTTGAGTGGAAAAGTAATGAATAAAACCGATACAACTTATTTGAATATTGTAGAGGCTACACCAAGAAATACAGCTGCTGCCATAGCATTTTCGGCTTTTGCATCAGATCCTGGTGATGTTTTAATTATAACTCCTTCTGATCATATTATTGATAAAATGGATGATTATAACAATGCTATCCAAGAAGCAGTTTCAAAAGCTAAAGAAGGTTTCATAGTAACATTTGGAATTATACCTACAAAGCCAGAAACAGGTTATGGTTATATTGAATCGAAAGGTGATAGAGTAGTATCATTTCGTGAAAAACCTAATGAAACAACTGCAAAAGAATTTATTGCAAAAGGTAATTTTTTATGGAATAGTGGAATGTTTTGTTTTAAGGCAGGAGTGCTTTTAGATGAATTAAAACAATTTCAGCCAGATGTTTATGAAAAATCCAAAGCAGTTTGGGAAGCATCTAAAGAAGGGTTTTTAGATTTGGAATTATCAATGCAAATTCCATCCATTAGTATCGATTATGCTGTGATGGAACGTAGTAAAAAAATTAAAGTCGTTCCTGCTTCTTTTTCATGGTCAGATTTAGGTTCTTTTGAATCGGTCTATGATTATTTAATTCTAAAGGGGCATCCAGTTGATAAAAATGGTAATATGGTTATTGGTTCAGGGAAGCATACAACTTTTCTGGGTCTAAAAAACACTATTTTTGTTTATACAGATAGCGCTAATTTAATTTTGCAAAAAGAAAACTCACAAGATGTTAAAGATATCTACAGTGAATTAGAAAAGATAAATTCAGATTTATTAAATTAATAAAATTAAAATGAAAAAAATTCTTATAACTGGCGGTGCTGGTTTTATTGGTTCTCATGTAGTGAGACGTTTTGTTAATAAATATCCAGATTATCAAATCTTTAATTTGGATGTCTTAACTTATGCTGGGAATCTGGAGAATATAAAAGATATTGAGAATAAATCAAATTATACTTTTGTAAAAGGTGATATTGTTGATGAAGTTTTTATTACTGAACTTTTTGCTACTCATAATTTTGACGGAGTTCTTCATTTAGCAGCTGAATCACATGTTGATCGATCTATTGAAGATCCTTTAGCATTTGTAAAAACAAATGTTATTGGAACTATGAATTTGTTAAATGCAGCAAAAAATCAATGGAAAGGAAATTTTGAGAATAAAAGATTTTACCATATAAGTACAGATGAAGTATATGGATCTTTGGGCGCTGAAGGATTATTTACTGAAACAACAGCTTATGATCCTAATTCTCCTTACTCTGCTTCAAAAGCTAGTTCTGATCATTTTGTTAGAGCTTATGGTGAAACATATGGCTTGCCATATGTCTTGACTAATTGTTCGAACAATTATGGTTCATACCATTTCCCAGAAAAATTAATTCCACTTTTTATAAATAATATTATAAATAATAAACCATTGCCGGTTTACGGACATGGAAACTATACACGTGATTGGTTATTTGTAGAAGATCATGCGATTGCAATAGATCTAGTTTTCCATAAAGGTAATAACCATGAAACCTATAACATTGGAGGATTTAATGAATGGAAAAATATTGATTTGGTTAAATTACTATGTCAAATTATGGATCAGAAGTTAGGAAGAGAATCTGGAACATCCCAAGATTTAATTACACACGTGAAAGACAGACCTGGTCACGATTTGCGTTATGCGATTGATGCTTCTAAAATTAATAAAGAGTTAGGATGGAAGCCATCTGTTACTTTTGAAGAGGGATTAGAAAAAACTATAAATTGGTATTTAAATAATGAAGAGTGGCTGCATAATGTAACATCTGGCTCTTATAAGGAATACTATGAAAAACAATACTCATAACAATACTTTAATTGCTTATTTTTTTAAGATTAACTTAAATCACATGAAAAAAATAATATACGTTCTTATACTGTTTCTTACTTTTTTGTTCTCTTTTAATGCAAGTGCACAGGATATTCTTAGATCTAAAGATTTAAGTACTATAAAAGTAGACTATTTATCTGATGATGACCTGTCTAAAATAAGTGCTCAGCTTAGAAGCAATAACACTTCAATCGAACAGGCAGAACCAATGGCACTTTCTAAAGGAATGAGTCAAACAGAATTTAATAAGTTAAAAATCAGACTTTCCGAGTTCGAAAAGAAGAATTCTAAAGATTCAGGTAAAGCTAATGCCACAAAACAATCAGATAGTAATTCCGGGAGGAAACAAGAAAAAATAGTAAATGAAAAAGTTAAGGATTCTACCAATGCTTTGATTTTTGGTTCAGAATTGTTTGATAATCCTACGTTAAATTTCGAGCCAGATTTAAAACTTGCTACTCCAATGAATTACATTTTAGGTCCTGGAGATGAATTACAAGTAAGTATTTACGGAGTTCAGGAATACAATGAAAGTATTCCGGTAAGTGTAGAAGGTAAAATTTCCATTGATTACGTTGGACAAATAGCAGTTTCTGGTATGTCAATTGAAGCCGCTACTCAAAAAATTAAGGCAGCAATAGCAAGAGTTTATAGTACAGTTTCGTCTGGACAATCTCAAGTAAGTATAAGTTTAGGACGTATTCGTACTATTAAAATTACCGTTGTTGGAGGTAAACAGCCGGGTAACTATTCTATTTCATCTTTAGCAACAGTTTATAACGCTTTACATTTAGCGGGAGGACCAGGCAAAAATGGAAGTTACAGAAATATTGAATTAATTAGAAATAATAAAGTTTCTAGAAATATTGATATCTATCGATTTTTAGTAAAAGGAGATCAGTCTGACAATGTTAGTTTAAAAGATAATGACGTAATTAGAATCCCTGCTTACAGTCAAAGAGTTACTGTTGAAGGAGAAGTAAAACGCCCCGGTATTTTTGAAATGAAAAAAAGCGAAAAATTCTCTGATCTATTAAATTTTGCATCTGGATTCAACGAATTTGCATATACTGCATCTGTAAATGTCCTGCAAAAAACAGGTAAAGAATTTAAGGTTCATGATATAAATGAGAGTGAATATAATACTTATCAGCCACAATCTGGAGATGTATTTAGAGTTACTAAAATTCTAAATCGTTTTGAAAATCGTATCAAAATTGACGGAGCAGTTTTCAGGCCAGATTACTATTCGTTCACTGAAGGAATGAGGATTTCTGATCTGATTACAAGAGCAGAAGGCTTGAAGGAGGATGCTTATACAAAAAGAGCAAGAATCATTCGTTTAAAAACCGATTTAACTACAGAAATTGTAAATGTAGATTTAAGTGCAGCCTTAAGTGGAGCCTTAAATGCTGATATAGAATTAAAAAGAGAAGACATTGTAACTGTTTATTCAATATTAGATTTTAGAGAAGAATATAAAGTTACAATTGACGGTGAAGTAAAAAATCCTGGTGAATATGAGTATTTTGAGAATTTAACTTTGAATGATCTAGTTGTTCAAGTTGGAGGATTAACGGGTTCAGCTTCTAAAAGAGTTGAAATTGCGAGAATGGTAAAATCAGATGAAATTGATGACGCAGATCCGAAACGCATTGAATTAGTTGAACTGGAAATTACAGCAGATAATAATGAGCAAATAAAAAACTTTGTTTTAAAACCGTTCGATGTTATTAATATAAGAAGAATGGCAGTTTACGAAAAACCGGAAATGGTATCCGTAAGTGGAGCGGTAAGTTATCCTGGTAAATATGTACTAGCAAATAAAAAAGAAACGGTATATAATGTTGTGATGAGAGCAGGAGGATTAACATCCATTGCTAATTTAGATGGCATGAAAATTAAGAGACCTATTAAACAGGAACAAATTGATAAACTACAAAGTATTGATTTGAACTTAACTAAAAATGATTCCTTAAAAGATAAACTCGCTAAAAAATTAAAAGAGGATTTAAAATTTGCAACTATTCCAGTTAATTGGGAAAAAATCGTAAAAGATAAAAACCATTATTCTAATGTTACATTGTTTCCTGGTGATGAGATTGAAGTTGCTGTTTATAATGAAGGGGTTAAAGTAACAGGAAATGTGTTGCTGACTTCTGAAATTCCATATAGAAGTGGAAAAGGATTTAAATATTATATTAATGCTGTAGGAGGTGTAGACAGTAAAGGGTGGAAGAAAAAGGCCTATATTATCTACCCAAATGGTAAAGCTTCAGTGACGGGATCATTTTTATTTTTTAGATCTTATCCTACAGTAACACCGGATTCTCAGATTGTAGTGCCGGAAAAACCTGAAACTAAAAAGATGAGTACCGGCGAGTGGGTTGGTATTGGTAGTGTGCTCACAAGTTTAGCATTGTTAATTGTTACAGCTTTTAAATAATTTTTAATGGATAATAGACTTAATGAAAACGATGAAATATCGTTAAAAGAATTACTCGCTAAAATAAAAGAATGGATTAACTATTTGCTTTTGCAAAGGAAAATTATTGTCTTAGCAGGAATTATTGGTGCCCTTTTAGGATTGACTTACTCATTTATAAAAAAACCAGTATATACTGCTACATTGACTTTTGCTTTAGAAGATGAAAAAGGTGGTGGTGGATTAGGAGGTGCATTAGGACTGGCTAGTTCTTTTGGTTTGGATTTAGGTGGAAGTGGAGGAGGAATTTTTTCTGGCTCTAATTTAACTGAATTGTTTAAATCAAGGTCAATGGTAGAGAAAACTTTATTATCTCCAGTTAATATAGATGGGAAAATAATTTCATTGGCTGAAATGTATATTCAGAACAATGAATGGAGAAAAAAATGGAATGATAAACCGAAATACTCTTCAATTCAATTTTCACCAAATGCAAATCGTAAAGCCTTTACTCGAGACCAAGATAGTATAATGGGATTAATGTATGTAAATCTTTCTAAATCGGGATTGTCTGTTGCGCAAAAAGACAAAAAAATATCAATTATAAATATAGATGTGTCATCGACTAATGAGTTATTCTCGAAATATTTTTGCGAAGCATTAGCAAGAGAAGTCGGTCAATTTTATATTGAGACTAAAAGTAAAAAAGCCAGAATGAATATGGCTATTTTAGAGCGTCAAGTTGATTCTGTTCGTGGAGAATTGAATGGAGCAATTACTGGAGTAGCAGTTGCAAATGATAATACTTTTAATTTAAATCCTGCTCTTAATGTTCGTCGTACTCCATCAGCAAGAAGACAAGTAGATGTACAGGCTAATACAGCTATATTGACAGAATTAGTTAAGCAAAGTGAATTGGCAAAAGTTACATTACGTAAAGAAATACCTTTAATTCAAGTAATTGACAGACCTATTTTACCATTGTATAAAGAGCGTTTTGGGAAAGCTAAAGGATTATTGATGGGAGGTTTTCTTGCTGGTTTTTTAACGGTTGCAGGATTGATAGTGAGAAAAGTATTTAGAGATCTATAGATATATTTATGATTATTTAATTTTGTACTCATGCAAGCTTTAAAATATCCACAGTAAAATTAGTTAACAAACTAATGGCATTAAATTGTGCTTAAAAGAATTGAGATGATTTCTTTTTAAGAACTTCGTCGAAAGAGAAATTTACTAAAAAGAAATAAAAATAGTTAGTTTATAGAACTAAAATTTTAATGATAAAAAAATATTTTAAAACACCTAATGATAGAACACAAAGAGCCAACATAAATACGGTTCTTTCATTATTTTTTAGAGGTGGTAGCATTTTATTGCAATTTGCTCTAATTCCATTGACAATTGATTATGTAAAACCTGATGCGTATGGAGTATGGCTTACATTGTCCTCATTAGTAGGTTGGGTAGCTATGTTTGATATAGGTATTGGGAATGGATTAAAGAATAAACTTTCAGAGAGTTTGGCCGTTCAAGATTTCGAGAAAGCCCAAATGTATGTTAGTACAACCTATATGATAATTACTATAATTGCTTGTGTTTTAATAGCATTATATCTCTTATTTTATAAATGGGTTACTTGGCAAGTTGTATTTAATTCTAACTTCATTCCAGAAAACGAATTACAAAACGTAGTAACTATAGTTTCATTGTTTTTCTTGTTAAAGTTCATTACTGATATCATCAATGTAGTGGCTTCTTCATTTCAAATGGTTTCAATTAGTTCAATTCTTTTATTCATAAGTAATCTTGGATTAACAATTTCAGTTTGGATCTTGACCAAAACAACTAAAGCTGATTTGGTATTGTTGGCATTTTGCTTATCTGTTATACCATTTTTAATTTCCCTTTTGGCCAATATTTATTTATTTAGTGGATATTTTAAAATCGCTAAGCCTTCTATTAAATATGTAGATTTTAGAAAATCAAAGGGAATAATGAGCTTGGGCTCTCAATTTTTTATTCTTCAGATAATTAGCCTTATCATATTTCAAACGGATAATATTCTAATTGCTCAACTATTTAGTCCAGCTGACGTAACTAATTTTAATGTTGCGTATAAATATTACAGTATCATTACTATTCTTTTTACAATAATTTTGGCACCTTACTGGACGGCATTTACTGAAGCCTATCATATAAAAGATTACTTATGGATAAAAAAAAGTATGCAGAAACTTTATAAGTACTGGTTCTTAAGCGTAATTATTCTTGGGATAATGTTGTGTTTTGCTAATTTTATAATTAAACTTTGGGTTGGTGATAAAGTTAGAGTTTCCTTAAATTTATCAATTGCTATTTGCGGGTATGTTGCTATTTCAAATTGGAATGGAATTTTAGCTAGTTTTCTTAATGGTGTTGGAAAAATTAGATTGCAAATTTATTCAGCAATTATAGTTGGAATAATAAATATCCCATTATCTTTTTTTTTAGTTAAAGTTCTAAATTGGAGTATTTATGCAATGCCAGCAGCAAATTTTATCAGTTTAAGTTTTGGATCAATAGTATGCTTTATTCAATATCGTAAAATAATTAAAAATGATGCGCAAGGTATTTGGAATAAGTAAAGTAATTTTAAAAAAAGCATTTCCATTTTTATTTAATATTGAAATCAATGCAATTATTGGTCAAAATGTTTTAATACCTAAGGTTTTCGCAATAGAAAATCATGGTAAAAAGGAATCGATTGTAATTGGAAATAATAACGAATTCAGTAATGATTTTCATATAAGATGTTATGATTATGGTAAAGTTACAATAGGTAATTATAATTGGACAAGTTTAAGAACACAAATAGTATGTGCTAATCGCGTTGTAATAGGTAACTATTGTATGTTTGGTCGAGATGTTTATATTAGTGATACCAATGAACATCCTATTGATCCAGTTGAACGATTAAATGCTACTATTAAATTTTGGAATGAAAGAACAGTTGATAGGTATCATTTAGTAGATAACTCCGAAGTTATAATAGGTGATAATGTATGGATAGGTGAGCGATCAATAATACTAAAAGGAGTTAAAATAGGAAATAATGCTGTGGTAGCCGCTGGATCTGTTGTTACCAAAGATGTTCTTGAAAACACGATAGTTGGTGGTAATCCAGCAAAAACTATAAAAAAATTAGGATAAAATTAAATTTAAAAATATGTATAAAATTCCTGTATATCAACCAGTACTTAATGGTAATGAAAAAAAATATGTTAATGAATGTTTAGACTCAACTTGGATTTCATCAAAAGGAAAATTCGTTTCAGAATTTGAAAATTCGTTTGCTGATTATGTAGGAGTTAAACATGCAACTACTGTTTCTAATGGAACAGTAGCAATTCATTTGGCTTTATTGGCGTTAGGTATTGGTGAAAGTGATGAAGTTATTGTACCTACATTAACTTACATTGCATCTGTAAATGCAATTGCTTATACAGGTGCCACCCCAGTTTTTGTAGATTCCATACAAGAGAGCTGGCAAATTGATCCAAAGGATGTTATTAAAAAAATAACCCCAAAAACTAAAGCAATAATGGCGGTTCATTTATATGGTTATCCATGTGATATGGATGCTTTAGTTGAAATATGTAAAAAAAATGATCTTTTTTTAATAGAAGATTGTGCAGAAGCTATTGGAACCATGTATAAAGGTAAACATGTTGGGACTTATGGCGATATTTCTACTTTCAGTTTTTTTGGAAACAAAACAATAACTACTGGAGAGGGAGGTATGGTCGTTACAAATGATGAAACACTTCATGAGCGTTCAGTACACTTTAAAGGTCAAGGTCTAGCGAAACATCGTCAATACTGGCATGATGTAATTGGATATAATTATAGGATGACAAATATTTGTGCCGCAATTGGATTAGCGCAGTTAGAAAATATTGAACAAGTATTAATAGAAAAGAAAAGAGTAGCAGACACATACAGGAAATGTTTAGAAAATACTTCCGTTATTTTTCATGATCCAAATGGAGAAGATGTTTATCATTCATATTGGATGTGCTCTATATTGACAAATGATGCAAAACAAAGAGATTTATTAAGAACACATTTAGAAAATGAAGGAATAGAAACGCGTCCACTATTCTATCCTGTGCATACTATGCCAATGTATTCGAGTCAATATCAGAGACATCCTGTTGCAGAAAATTTAGGATGGAGAGGAATGAACTTACCAAGTTATCCAACTTTAAAAACCGAAGAAATTGAATTTATATGTGAAAAAATAAAGGAAGTGTTGTAAAATGATTTTAGAAATTAGTAGCACTAATGTAGAAAACATTGAACTCCTTAAAGAGTTTATTGCATCAATGGGAGATAGTAGTAATTCTTTTAGATATTTCAATTCAAGACAAATTTCGGTTATTGATAATCATTTATCTACCATTCTATTATTATACAAAAATAAACCTATAGGGTATGGGCACTTGGATAAAGAAGTTGATAATGTATGGTTGGGAATAGCAATTAGTCAAAAGTTTTTAGGACATGGATATGGTAATGTTGTTATGCAATATTTAATTAAGAAGGCAGATGATTTAAAAGTACCTGAAGTTAAATTATCCGTTGATGAAAATAACGACAAGGCGATTAAATTATATATCAAATACGGATTTGTAAAACAACGAGAGGAAAATGGAGTATTGTTTTTCAGCAGAAAAGGTTAAGTATGAATAAACTGAATTTAGGAATATTAGCAGACCAATTTATTAATTGGGGAGGTGGAGTTGATTTTATTCGGTTGATTTTAAATGGATTGAATTCTATTAATGAAACTGAAAATAATATTAATATTTATGTATTTATTCCATATCACTCTGATTACAAAATAAAAATAAAAAATAAGATTAAATCAGTTTTAAATAAGCTATTTGGAAAAAAATATTTATTACAAAGAGTGATTAGTCAAAAATCATTTGTAGCTACTTTTAAAAGCGTCAATAATAATATTAAAGTTTATTATTACAATGGTACAGAAGCAGATCTAACTGAAAAGGCAATAAAATACAATATTGACTTTATGTTACCTTGCTTTAATTCCTTGTCATCAGATTTTCCAATTGAATGGGCTGGTTATATTTATGATTTTCAACATAGGTATTATCCCGATTTTTTTTCAACTGAAGAAATTAATAGTAGAAATGATAAATTTTCTACAATGCTTAATCAAGCTAAAACAATAATAGTAAATGCTAAATCGGTTGAAAATGATATTGATAAATTTTTTGGAAAGAGAAAAGCAAAGATAATTGCTTTACCATTTTGTCCCGTGCTAAATTTTGATTTTTTTAAAACGGAATTGAGCCTAACTAAATATAATCTGCCAGATAAGTATTTTATGATTTCAAATCAATTCTGGAGGCACAAAGATCATGTTACAGCTTTTAAAAGCTTTAGATTATTCTTAGACAAAATAGATGATAAAAAAGTTTGTCTAATTTGTACTGGTCAAACTCATGATGATCGTTTTCCAGATTATTTTGAATCATTACAGAATTTAATTATTGATTTAGATTTAAAGAGTAATATTTTGATACTTGGTTACATTCCAAAATTGGATCAACTCCAAGTTCTTAAAAACTGCATAGGAGTAATACAACCAACGCTGTTTGAAGGTGGACCAGGAGGAGGAGCAGTTTATGAGTCCGTAGCTTATGGTATTCCTTCAATTGTTTCTGATATACCAGTCAACACAGAATTGGATGATGAAACGGTTCTTTTCTTTAAGACGGGTTCGAAGGAAGATTTAGCGGAAAAGATGTTAACTCTTTTTTATAAAGAAAGGGTAGTCTATACCAAAAATGATCTGGTTAAAAAAAATAAAAAAGCTTTGTTAAAAATGGGAGAAGACATTCTAAAAGCTATTCAAGTAAATTAAGATGTATGCACTCCATAAAAAGAGTATTTATAATTGTTCGCAATGTTGATATTCTGAATAGTGAAATAATAATATGAAAATAATCGAACCACCTCTTGTAACCATAATAACTGTTTGTTATAATGCAGTACAGACTCTTGAGCAAACTATACTGAATGTAGTCAATCAAGATTGTAAAGATTATGAGTATGTTATAATAGATGGAGGAAGTACGGATGGTACATTAGAAATTGTTAAAAAATATAACGATAAAATTACTCATTGGGTCTCTGAGCCGGATAAAGGTATTTATGATGCTATGAATAAGGGAGCTGCTATTTCTAGAGGGAAGTGGTTATGCTTTATGAATTCAGGAGATACATTTTATCATACCAGCACACTTGAAGATTTATTTTCAAAATCGAATATTTTTGATGAGAATTATGATGTTATTTATGGTAATACAAATAAAATTTACCGAAATTTTAGTAAAATAATAAAGCCAGGTGAAATTAGACAAATTGCGAATCATTTGCCATTCTGTCACCAATCATCCTTAGTTTTAGCTGAAGTGTTCAAAAAGTATAATTTCAACTTGCAATATAAGATTGTAGCAGATGATCATCTATTTTACAGTTTATATAAAGATGGGTATCGATTCGGTTACATTGATCAAGTTATTTCTAATTATGAAGCCATGGAGGGTGTTTCAAGCAGAAAGTTTAAGAATGCACTATGGGAAAATTATCAGATCCGAGGAGGACAATCAAAAAGGTATTGGTATTTTCGATACTACCTTCCATTTTTATTTCGAAACACACTTCATTTAGTGTATATTACTACTTTTCATGAATAATAACACACCATTAATTTCAATAATTACTGCTACTTATAATTGTGCAGATAGTATTGAATCCACCATGCAATCTGTACTGGCTCAAAGTTATCCTAATGTTGAGTATATTATAATAGACGGACAAAGTACAGATGGAACTATTGATATTATTAAGAGATATGAGAAAAACATAACCGTTTTTATTAGTGAGCCGGACAAAGGGATATATGATGCAATGAACAAGGGAATCCGTGCTTCCAAAGGAATATGGCTTAATTTTATGAATTCGGGAGACTTATTTTATTCCAAGGACTCAATTTGGAATTCCTTGAAAAACATTGATGACAAAGTTGGTTTCATATATTCTGACTTTTATGTTTTAAAAAAACAGCAACTTAAGTTAATTAATGCAAGTTATGATAAAGGAATAATCTTGCATCAATCCGTAATTTATAAAAGAGAACTTCATTTGAAATATGGTGAATATATTGTGAGCCAGAAATATATAATCTCTGATTACTTGTTTTTTCACCTTATTCCGATAGAATTGATTACGAAATCTCTCTATCCAATATCTATTAATTCTGCACCTGGAGTTTCCGCAGGAAATTGGACTTGGTATCAAAAGATATGTTTCGACTTTATTTTTCGTAAAATATCGATTTTTGAATTAGTAAGGGATTTAGTAATTAGGGTTTTCAAAAATGGTATTATTTCATGCTTAAAACTATTTAAGTAATGAATACAGCTGATTTTTTTGAACTGCTGATTAATAATAATTTATTATATTTTTCTTGTTTTGTTTGTGTTTGTCTTTTCTATTATTTTTTGTTTAGAAAAGTCTGTTTTTCCATGCTTGATCCAATATTCATATCTTTGGTGGGGTCAGCTTTTGGAGCCTCTGTAGTGATGTTTTTATTTGCAACATCTAAGATTTCATCTTTTTATTTTATTAATTATTTAGGGACACAGTTTGCTTTTTTAGCAGGTTTTGTATTTTTTGGTAAATTTTCTCCTACTGTTTTTATAAAATCAAAAATTAGATTTGATAATGTATTTTTTTTACAATGTTTTTTTATTGTCTCATTCGTTACATTTTTTGTATCAAATATAATTGTTTATGCAACTTTAGGTATTCCTCTTTTTTTAAAATCCAGACTTGATTTGACGGTTGATGCCGGCGGCTATGGTATATTTACCAGATTTGCTGAGGTTTCTGGTGCTGTAGCATTTTATCTCTTTTTACATTTTATTATTGTAGAAAAAAATGTTTCAAGGCTATTTAAATCTTCATTATTTTTTTATTTATTAGGTCATATAGTGGTTACTTTTTTAAGTGGCTCTAAATCGAGTGTGTGGTTTTTTGCAATGAATTATTTCTGTTTTCTTATACTTAATAAAAATAATACACGGGTTAAAGGTTTACTATTAAAATTACGTCAATATCAACTCAAAATAGTTTTAGTGGGTTTGATTTTTGCTTTTTGTATAATTTTGATAACGTTTGATGGTGAGCCTTCTGGCGCTTTTCTTTTTTTAGCTCAGCGGATAGTAGGATATGGGGATGTTTACTGGCATGCTTATCCAAATGCATATATTGAAAATCTACCACATAATCAATTTTTTGTAGCAGTGTTTGGTAGTTTTTTAGGTTTTTTTCGGATTGTAGATCCTTCCACTTTTCCTGAGCCTCTAGGATATTCTCTTACAAAGATGTTTTATACAGTTGATATGATTGTGGGGCCAAATCCAAGACATAACATATTTGGATATATTTATTTAGGACCCTATTTTTCAATTCTTTATTCATTTATTCTAGGCACTTTGCTTGGATATATACGAAAACTTTTTTTTAACGCCTATTCATTGAGAAGTCTTTCTAAGATACTTTTGCTTCTAGTTTATAGTATATTTATAAGTATCGAAACTGATATAAATTACATCGTTTTTCAATTAAATAACTTATTAGTGGTAATTCCATTTTTATTAGGAATTTCGATGTTTGTTTACTATTTCTTTACATGTTCTATTGAAAATAAAGTGTCTAAATTTTAATTTGTATGTTTTTTACTTCTTTACCTTTTTTAATATTTCTCCCAATTGTTTTCTTGCTCTACTGGTTTGTTTTTCCCAGAGTTAGATCGCAGAATCTTTTTATTGTAGTCGCAAGCTATTTTTTTTACGGATGGTTGGATTGGCGTTTCTTGATTCTAATTTTTATTACAACTTTTTCAACTTTTTGGAGTGGAATTCTTTATGAGAAGTTTAGTAATAATTATAAACTTAGAAAAGTTATATCCACATTTATCATAGTTTTAAACCTTCTAATTCTCTGTGTTTTTAAATATTATAATTTTTTTACAGAAAACCTTCAGTTGCTATTCGAAGGAATTGGATTTCATTTTGATTTGACAACTTTGTCTTTGATATTGCCTATTGGAATAAGTTTTTATACATTTCAAGCTATTGGTTATACAATAGATGTTTATTCTAATAAAATTGAGCCTACTGACGATGGTGCTGCTTTTTTTGCGTACATGAGTTTCTTTCCTCAACTCACATCAGGCCCCATAGCTAAAGCTCCTAAATATTTGCCTCAATTTCTTCAAAAAAGAGATTTTGATTATAATTTAGCCGTTGATGGAATGCGTCAAATTTTATGGGGAGTATTTAAGAAAATGGTCGTTGCTGAAAGTTGTGCTACATTGGTAAATCAAATTTTCGGTGATATTCATAATCAATCGGGCTCTACTTTGTTATTGGGAGCTATTTACTATACTTTCCAAATATATTGTGACTTTTCTGGTTATTCTGATATAGCAATAGGGATTGGTAAGTTGTTTGGAATAAAACTAATGAATAATTTTAACTTGCCATATTTTTCAAGAGATATCACAGAGTTTTGGAGAAGATGGCATATTTCTTTGACGTCATGGTTTAGAGATTACATATATATACCATTGGGAGGCAATAGAGTGAGCAAAATGATTAGGATTAGAAACACAATTATCATTTTTCTTATTAGTGGATTATGGCATGGCGCTAATTGGACCTTTATTTGTTGGGGAGCCTACCATGCTATATTGTTTATTCCTCACTTAATTTTTAATGTAAAAGATAAGCATGTGGATAGCCTTAGATTCGGAAGATCGCTCGCTACTATTAAAGAGGTATGGAAAGTTTTGAAAACTTTTTTCTTGGTCTGCATAGGATGGATAATATTTAGAGCTAACGATATAAAGGAAGCATTCGCTTATATTAAAGGTATTTTTAGTACCTCTTTATTTTCATTTCCTCAAGTTATCGGATATAAAGCATTGTTCTTTATTCTTCTTCTCCTAGTTATAGAATGGTTGCAAAGAACAGAGATTCATACACTGAATATTTCTAAAATTAAGTCTCCAATGGTTCGTGTAGTGATATATTTAATTGTTTTTTTTATGATCATGGAGTATGGTGGAAATCAATCAGCATTCATTTATTTTAAATTTTAATGAAAAAGTTTTTATTCAAAACAACGGTTATAGGATTTTTTTTTCTATTTGTTTTTACTCTTATAGGGTATGGTATGAAATATTGTGAATGGTTAACTTCTATTTCAAATGCAAGCGAAGTTTATGAGTCCATATTTAAAAGTAAACGAAAATGTCATGCAGATACTTTGTTAATAGGAGATTCGGTCTGTGGTCAGTTATATCCAGTATCAGAATATAATGGAGAGATATACTCTATTCCTTGTAGTCAAGCAACTACACTTGCTGGACAATTTTTTTTATTAAACAATTTCTTTAAGGCAAATAAAAATAATTTGCCTAAACAAGTAATTTTAGTATATACTCCTTTTTCCTTTCAGAACAACCTTGACCATTTTGCTTTTAATTATCTATTAAAGCCCTTCTATAACGAGGAGTACATAGCTTTATTTGATGATAATTTAAAAAAACAAGTGACAAATATCCCTTTTTATTACTTAACACCATTTCCTTTTACAAGAGCAGTAAATTTCTCACCGAGTTATGATGGGAATTTAAAGAAGTCAAAGTTATTATCACCTATTTCTGAATCGTATTTGATAAAAATTGATAGTTTATGTGGTAGAAATAATGTGAAGTTTGTGTTGAAACCGACTCCTGTTAAAAAAAGCTTTTTGTCTGAAATTCAAAATTTGGAAATAGATAGTAAAAGTAAGGCTTACAGGATTGTTTCAAATTATAAGGAGCAAATTCAATATCTTCCTGATACACTTTTTGCTGATAATGTACATTTCAAGAAAGAATACATTCCAAAGGACTATTTTAAATTAGTAAAATAATTATAATTAATTTTTATAAAATTATGAATATTCAAACAACAGCAGTAGTTGTTACATATAACCCAGATCTATCTACTCTACGAAGGCAATTTATGAGTATTTATGAGCAAGTAGATGCCATTGTTTACGTTGATAACGGTTCGAAAAACATCGATTTAATTAATGAGTTATTTCTAGAATTTGTAGAACAAACAAAGATTAAGTTATTTATAATATCAAATCTTTCCAATCTAGGACTAGGATATGCCCAAAATCAGGGTATAAAAAAAGCAATGGAACTGGATTCAAATTTTGTATTAATTTTGGATCATGATTCGGTTCTTACATCAGGATTTGTTAATGAGTTAGTCAATTCTACAATAGATTTAAAAAATTTAGGGGTTAAGGTTGGAGCAGTAGGGCCAGTATATATTAATGAGAAAACAAATGAGCAATATCCAATTACACGTTATATTGGTCCATTTATAAATAGGGTAAGTCCTGCCGAAGGTTCAAGTATTGAAGCTTCTTTTTTAATAGCATCAGGGTGTCTAATTTCTAAAGATGTTTTGAATGAAGTTGGGTTGATGAATGAGGAATTGTTTGTTGATTATATAGATGTTGAATGGTCTTTTAGATGTAAATCAAAAGGTTATAAATTATTTGCAATCCAAAGAGCCTTAATGCATCATGAAATTGGAGATAATCGTGTCTCTGTTTTGGGTAGAATGATTTCAGTTCATTCTCCTATTCGTCGATATTATCTTTCAAGAAATAGTATCTATATGTTAAGATGCTCGTATGTTGGTTGGGGGTATAAACTAAGGGAATTAGTCTTTAATGTTTTTCGAATTTTTATTTTTACAATAATTTCCAACGATAGATTAAGCTATCTTAAACTTTCATTTAGAGGATTAAGAGATGGGATAAAAGGGAAATTTGGTTCTATTTAGAGTTGAATTCAGTAATTATAAATTAAAAAGGAATGAGATTAATACCTTTTAAAAAATATACTTTTTAATGAAAATTTTTCAAGTAGTAACTTTAGCATACTTAGGCGGAGCTCAGTCTGTTGTTATAAATTTGGTGACGGAAGCAATCAAAGATGGACATCAAGTTTTTGTTTTGTCCGAACAGAACGGTCCAATGTGGGATCAAATTCCTGAAAGTGCGATTAAGATAAAAATAAAAAATCTTCAGAGATCAATAAATCTTTTTAAAGATTTGTCGGTTATGTTTTCTTTGTATAAATTGTATAGAAAGCATAAGCCAGATGTAATTCATTTACATTCTTCAAAAATTGGCTTACTGGGACGTTTAATATTTCCTTCAAAAAAAATCGTTTACACAGTGCATGGTTTTGATTCAATAAGAATTGCATTCAAAAAATTTCTTCCTTTAGAAAGATTTTTACAATATCGTACAAGACATATTGTCGGTGTTAGTAATTATGATCTCGAAATGATGTCGAAAGAAAGAATATTTAAGAACACAAGTGTAATATATAATGGATTGTTAGATTGGACAAATTTTGAACCATCTTCAACAAATGAAATTTTAAATCAAAGCATTGATGAATTAAGAAGATTAAAAGAAGAGGATTTTTTTATTATTCTTGCAACAGCTAGATTAACACCTCAAAAAAGATTCGAAACTTTTCAAAGTGTAGCGGAGGAATTTGTAAATGAGAAAGTTAAATTTGTATGGGTTGGTAATCAGTATCAACCAAAAGATTTACCTGAAAACTTAATTTGTTTAGGAAATATTCCCACTGCATGTTATCTCCTAAAATATATTGATTTGTTTATGCTTCCTTCAAATTATGAAGGTTTGCCAATGTCAATAATAGAGGCTTTAGCATATGGAAAACCTGTAATAGCATCTAATGTAGGAGGAATTGGTGAAATTTTAAATGAAAAAAATGGATTTGCACTTAATAACAATGTTAGCGATTTTGTCAATAAAATTAAATTTTATAGAGATAGTGCATCAGAATATGAAAGAGCAAGTATTGCGGCTAGAAAAAGTTACGAAGACCAATTTACTTTAGATAAAATGTATAGAAAATATTTGTCTCTTTATAATACAATAAATCATCACTAGTTATTTCTTTATATAGTTAGTCTAAAAATATAATATAATGCAAGGAAAGAAAATAATTTATGAATAAGTTATTAATCACTGGAGCCACTGGTTTTCTTGGTAGAAACATTTTAACTGTTTTAAAAGAATCAGATTTTCAAATTATGACACTAGGAAATCTAAGTACTGATATTGTTTGTGATATTAGTTGTGAAATTCCTAACTTTAATTGCAATTTTGATTATGTAATACACGCCGCCGGAAAGGCCCATAGTGTACCCAAATCCGAGTCCGAGAAACAAGAATTTTACCAAGTCAATATAGAAGGAACAAAAAATTTAATAGCAGGTTTTGAGAAAAGTAATTTTTTACCGAAATATTTTATTTTTATTAGTTCAGTAAGTGTATATGGTCTAGAAACTGGAAATAATATTAATGAAGAACATTCGCTTTTAGCAAAAGATGCTTATGGATTAAGTAAAATTGGCGCAGAAGACTTAATTAAAGAATGGTGTGGAAAAAACAATGTCATTTGTACGATATTGCGGTTACCTTTACTAGTTGGTAAAAATGCTCCCGGTAATTTGGGAACTATGGTAAAAGCTATTGAAAAAGGCTATTATTTTAATATTGGTGGAGGTAAAGCTAGAAAAAGTATGGTATTAGCAAAAGACGTGGCTACTTTTATTCCAAAAGTAGCTGTTGTTGGTGGGACATATAATTTAACGGATGGTATAGATCCTAGTTTCAACGAGTTGAGTAATGCTATTTCGAAAAAAAATAAAACGACTCTAAACTTGCCTCTTTTTGTAGCAAGAATAATGGGGCTTTTGGGAAATTTATTAGGTGATAAGTCTCCAATAAATTCTTTCAAATTAAAAAAAATCACATCTGATTTGACTTTTGATGATTCAAAGGCAAGAACTCTTTTAGGTTGGAATCCCCAATCCGTGATTGATTACCTTAAAAATAATGACATTTAATAATTAAATAAAAATGAAAGTAGCACTTATTACAGGAATTACAGGACAAGACGGATCATATTTAGCTGAATTGTTATTAGAAAAAGGATATATGGTACATGGGGTTAAACGAAGAGCATCTTCATTTAATACGCAGCGTATTGATCATATTTATCAGGATACGCATGAAGCGCATGTAAATTTTAAGTTACACTATGGTGATTTAACGGATTCTACTAATATAATCAGAATCATTCAAGAGGTACAACCCGACGAAATCTATAATTTAGGAGCAATGAGCCATGTAAAAGTATCTTTTGATTCGCCAGAATACGTTGCGAATGTTGATGGAATTGGTACACTAAGAATTTTAGAGGCAGTGCGTATCTTAGGTTTAGAAAAGAAAACCCGTATATATCAGGCATCAACATCTGAATTGTATGGTGGTTTGGCTGAGAATAAAAACGAAAAGGGATTATATGATGAGCATTCACCATTTTATCCACGTTCACCTTATGGAGCTGCAAAAATTTATGGTTTTTGGATTACCAAAAATTATCGTGAAGCCTATAATATGTTTGCTTGCAATGGAATTTTGTTTAATCACGAATCACCCCGTCGAGGAGAAACTTTTGTAACACGTAAAATAACTATGGCTACGGCAGCTATTGCTTTAGGAGAACAAGAGTGCTTATATTTAGGAAACCTAGATGCTCAACGTGATTGGGGACACGCAAAAGATTATGTGGAAGCAATGTGGAGAATCCTTCAGCAAGATATTGCCGAAGATTATGTAATTGCAATGGGAGAAACTACCTATGTACGTGATTTTGTTAAAATGTCATTTGCAGAAGTAGGAATAGATATCGAATTTAGAGGAGAAGGAGTAGATGAAAAAGGATATGTTGCTTCTTGTAGTAATCCTGCTTACCAGATTGAATTAGGTAAACAAATTATTGCGGTTGATCCACAATATTTCCGTCCTACAGAGGTAGATTTGCTTATAGGAGATCCTACGAAATCTAAGACTCAATTAGGCTGGGTGCCTCAGTATGATTTAGCAGGATTAGTTAAAGAAATGATGGCTTCTGATCTTCAATATGTTCTTAAAGAAAAAATGTTAAAAGAAGTAAGGTCAAGTATTAATTATTAATTCAAATAAAACAAGTTTATTCTTGAATTAAAAAATCATCATTATGAATTTAAATGATAAAATATACATAGCTGGACATCGGGGAATGGTAGGTTCAGCTATTTTACGTCAATTAAGAAATAAAGGTTTCAATAATTTTATTTTGAAAACTTCTTCAGAACTAGATTTAAGAAATCAACAAGCGGTTGCTGATTTTTTTGAACAAGAAAAACCAGATTATGTTTTCTTGGCAGCTGCAAAAGTAGGAGGGATTATTGCTAATAATACTTATAGAGGAGATTTCATCTATGAAAACTTAATGATTCAAAATAATGTGATTCATCAAGCCTATTTGCAGAATGTAAAAAAATTAATGTTTTTGGGGTCTTCTTGTATTTATCCAAAAATGGCTCCTCAGCCTTTAAAAGAGGAATATATGCTGACTGGAGAATTAGAGCCAACAAATGAACCTTATGCTATTGCTAAAATTGCTGGCATTAAAATGTGTGACGCTTATAGGGATCAGTTTGGCTGCAACTTTATTTCTGTAATGCCTACAAATTTATATGGACCAAATGACAATTATGATTTAAAAAACTCACATGTATTACCTGCAATGCTTAGAAAATTCATTACAGCAAAGCGTAATAAAGAGACTTCAGTTACTATATGGGGAACAGGAAGTCCTAAAAGAGAGTTTTTGCATGCTGATGATCTTGCTGAGGCGTGTGTCTTTCTAATGGAAAATTATAATGAAGCTGGATTGGTCAATATTGGAGTTGGAGAAGATATTTCAATTTTAGATCTGGCAATTTTAGTTAAAAAAATCGTTGGTTTCGAAGGTGAAATTCTAACGGATACAACCAAGCCAGATGGTACTCCACGTAAATTAATGGACGTTTCTAAACTAAGCAGTTTCGGTTGGAAGGCTAAAACTAGCTTGGAAGAAGGTGTTCAGAAAGTTTACAACGAAATAAAAGATACTAATTGGGAGTAACCTCATAAATAATGCAATACACAATACTAGGAATAATTTTAATGATTTTGATGTTGCTTTATTTTAAAGTGGCTGATCGTTATAATATTATTGACAAACCCAATCAAAGAAGTTCACATACAGAAATTACCTTAAGAGGAGGTGGAATCATTTTTTGGTTCGCTGCTCTAATTTATTTTTTACAAAACATTCAGACGAATTATTTTTTCTTTACCGGGATAACTTTGGTCAGTTTAGTAAGCTTTTGGGATGATATTAAGAGTTTGTCTAACAAAATCAGGATTTCAATTCACTTTTTATCCATTACTCTGATTTTTTATGATTTAGGAGTATTTACCCTGATGCCTTTTTATGGAGTTGGTATTGCTTATATCCTGGCAATAGGATTGATAAATGCTTATAACTTTATGGATGGGATTAATGGTATCACAGGATTGTATACTTTGGTCGTTATGGGGGCATTATTATATGTTAACAAAAACATTCAATTTTTCTTTGATGCTGTTTTTATAAAGTATGCGATGATCGCCAGTTTAGTTTTCTTATTTTTTAACTATAGAAAAAAGGCAAAATGTTTTGCCGGGGATATTGGCAGTATCGCTATTGCTTTTTGGGTCATTTATTTGGTTTTGAAATTGATATTAGTAACCAATTCGCTTGTATGGCTTTTATTCTTAGCGATCTATGGTGTTGATGCCATTTGTACCATTCTCCATCGATTGTACTTAAAACAAAATATTTTTGAAGCACATCGTCTTCATTTATACCAGGTTTTAAGTAATGAATATAAAATGCAACACCGTTTGGTCTCTTTATACTACGCAATCGCTCAAAGTGCAGTTTCAGCTTTAGTTATCTTTTTATATCAAAAGGTTAATGATATAGTACTATTTGTAATTGTGATATCACCATTACTTTTATTATATAGCCTTAAGTTTTATTTGTTAAATAAAAGCGATTTAAAATTAAAGGCATGATTCCAAAAATAATTCAGGGAGGTAATTTCTCCGATCATCGCGGAACTATTTCGTATGTTAATGATTTTAAGTTTTCGGATATCGAAAGATTCTATATCATTAGTAATTCTGAAGGAAATCCTATTCGTGCCTGGCAAGGGCATAAATTAGACACCAAAAACTTTTATTGTTTAACCGGTTCTTTCAATATTCATTTTATAAAAATTGATAATTGGGAAAATCCCTCGAAAGAATTAACAGTAGAAACTATTTATGTTTCTGCTAATGACAGTAAGATAGTTCATATTCCTGGGGGTTATGCTAATGCTATAGAATCTTTAGAAAAAGATTCAAAACTAATTTCTTTTTCAACATTACCGCTTGCAAATGTTGGTGACGATGATGTTCGTTATGCTTCAGATTATTGGAAAATTAATGAAAAATAACCGAATTTATTTATCCTTATCTGAGCAAAGCGGTTTTGAACAAGATTATATTCAAAAGGCTTTACAAACAAATTGGATCACTTCCGGAGGACCAAATGTTAATGAATTTGAAAGTGCTTTAGAAAATTATCTAGATGACAAATCATTTGTATCGGCTCTCAATTCAGGTACATCAGCTATTCATTTAGCATTGGTGTTGTTAGGTGTGAAGGAAGGGGATGAGATTATTTGTCAAACTATGACTTTTTCGGCTTCGGCAAATCCAATTCTGTATCAGGGAGCTATTCCTGTTTTTGTAGACAGCGAATTAGACACTTGGAATATTTGTCCTGAATATTTAGAAGCTGCAATTAAAGATAGAATTAAAAAAGGCAAAAAGCCTAAAGCGATTATAGCAGTGCATCTTTATGGAACTCCTTATAAAGTGGATGAAATTCATGCTATTGCTGATAAGTACGATATTCCAATTATCGAAGATAGTGCCGAAGCTTTAGGAAGTTCTTATAAAGGAAAAAAATGCGGGAGTTTTGGAGATTTCGGAGTTTTTTCATTCAATGGAAATAAAATAATTACGACCTCAAGTGGGGGAGCATTAGTCACTAATTCAAAAGAATTAAAAGAAAAAGCCATTTTTTATGCAACACAATCGAAAGATGATGCGGTGCATTACCAACATAGTCAGATAGGTTATAATTACCGAATGAGTAATATTTGTGCCGGAGTGGGATTGGGGCAGATGAAAATTTTAGATAAAAATGTAGGTTCCAGAAGAAAGACAAATATTTTTTATAAGGAGATATTTATGGATATTGAAGAAGTGGATGTTTTTGAGAGTATTAATGAAAATTATTTTTCGAACTATTGGTTAAGTACTATTCTCGTTGAACCTTATAAAAATAGAAATAAAGAGAGTTTGAGACTTGCACTTGAAAATGCAAATATAGAAAGTCGCCCACTTTGGAAACCTATGCATTTACAGCCAATTTTCGAAAAATACCCATATTACGGTAATAAAATTGCCAAAAATTTATTTGAAAAAGGTTTATGTTTACCCTCGGGATCAAATTTGTCAATAGAAGATAGAAAGAGAATTAGAGAAGTTATAGTTGACTTCTTTAAAAATAAATAAGAATTGATTTTAATATGAAAATTGAAGAAACGTTTATAAAAGATTTAGTAGTTGTAGAACCAACAGTTTTTGGTGACGAAAGAGGTTATTTTTTTGAATCATATAGTAAAACTAAATTTGAAGATTTAGGTATTACTATTGATTTTGTTCAGGACAATCAATCTTTTTCTAAAAAAGGAACTTTAAGAGGTCTACACTATCAAAATCCACCATTTGCACAAACCAAATTAGTTCGTGTTTTAGAAGGTGAAATTATTGATGTAGCTGTAGATTTGAGAAAAGATTCTCCGACTTATGGAAAAGCATTTAGTGTTCTATTATCTGCTGAGAACAAAAAACAGTTATTAGTTCCTCAGGGGTTTGCTCATGGTTTTTCAGTAATTAGTGAAACAGCATCGGTAATGTATAAATGTGATCAGTTTTATAATAAAGCCTCAGAAGGCGGAATTAAATTTGACGATCCCTCTTTAAATATTGATTGGGGAATGGATTTGAAAGATGCAATTGTTTCTGAAAAAGATCAAATACTTCCTTTTATTGAAAATTGTAATAGTTTATTTTAATGAGAAAAATTCTTGTAACGGGAGCAAACGGACAATTAGGTTCTGAATTAGCTGTTTTATCATTAAATTATCCTCAGTACGAATGGATTTTTGCTGATAGAGGTCAAATTACTTTAGATAATTTAGAACTTCTTGAAATTCAACTCAATCAAATTCAACCTAATGTAATTTTTAATTGTGGTGCCTATACAGCAGTTGATAAGGCTGAAACTGAAAAAGAGTTGGCTTTTACCATAAATGATAGAGCAGTAGAATTAATTGCAAAATATACTCAAGAGAATAATGTGAAACTAATCCATATTTCTACAGATTATGTTTTTGATGGGACTTCTTCAATTGCCTTAAATGAAGACGAGAAAACTAATCCTATCAATGTTTATGGATCCAGTAAAAGAGCGGGGGAAATTGCTTGTTTGAAAGAAAATCCAAATTCAATTATTATAAGAACTTCCTGGGTCTACAGTAAATTTGGAAATAATTTTGTAAAAACGATGCAACGATTAATGCAGGAAAGAGATGCTATTAACGTGGTAAACGATCAAATTGGCTCTCCGACATATGCAACTGATCTTGCTCAAGCTATGGTTGATATTTTGGAATTTCCGAAATGGACTCCGGGGATTTACAATTATTCTAATGAGGGTGAAATAAGTTGGTATGAATTTGCGTTGAGCATACAGGAATTTGGAGGATACAGTTGTAATGTTGGCGGTATACCATCAGCATCCTATCCAACTCCTGCAAAACGTCCTGAATTTTCATTATTAGATAAGAAAAAAATTAAAACTATTTATAATCTGGATATTCCAAATTATAAAGAAAGTTTGAAAAAAATGTTTATATAAAATAAGTAAAGATGATTTTAAGATGTGATTGCAGCATTTCGGTATTAAGAAATCTAAAATCTAAAGTCTAAAGTCTAAAATCAAAATATATGAAAGGAATTATTTTAGCGGGAGGTTCTGGCACGCGTTTACATCCATTGACACTTGCTATGAGCAAACAAATGATGCCGGTATATGATAAACCAATGATTTATTATCCGTTGTCTACTTTAATGATGTCAGGGATCAGTGAAATATTAATTATTTCTACTCCGCATGACTTACCTAATTTCAAAAAACTGTTAGGGGATGGCTCTAGTTTAGGTTGTAAATTTAGTTATGCAGAACAGGCAATTCCTAACGGTTTAGCTCAGGCTTTTGTAATTGGAGAAGAATTTATTGGTAATGATGATGTAGCTTTGATATTGGGAGATAATATCTTTTTTGGATCTAATATGCAGGAACTTTTGAAATCAAATACAAAACCAAAGGGTGGTGTTGTTTTTGCTTATCATGTTTCAGATCCAGAACGATATGGGGTTGTGGAGTTTGATGAAAATTTTAAAGCGATTTCTATTGAAGAAAAACCTGAAGAACCAAAATCTAACTTTGCGGTTCCTGGATTATATTTTTACGATAACTCTGTTGTGGAGATTGCCAAAAATATTAAGCCAAGCGCTCGCGGGGAATATGAAATTACTGATGTTAACAAAGTGTATTTAGAAAGAGAAGCCTTAAAAGTGGGTATTTTAAGCAGAGGTACAGCCTGGTTGGATACGGGAACTTTTAATAGTTTAATGCAGGCAGGTCAATTTGTACAGGTTTTGGAAGAAAGGCAAGGGCTTAAAGTAGGTTGTATTGAAGAAATTGCCTGGAGACAAGGATTTATAAATGATGCTCAACTTGAAGAACTAGCTTTACCTTTAGTAAAATCCGGATATGGTACTTATTTGATAGAATTTTTAAAACAAAAGAAAAAAGGTGTTAAAATCTAATTTGCATCAGGAAATAATTTTTTAAAAACTTTAATTTGTATTTTTGTAAGACAGACAAGGTTTATAAAATTAAACTACACCAAATTGAATACAGACAAACAAACCAAAATAGCCTCTTTATTGCATAATTTTCTCTCACCCAGGAATCTAAGAAGTAGCATTAATAATCTTAGCTATTTGCCTAGGTGGATTATCATTGCAATAGACGTAATGGTACTGATTTTTTCGTTTACGTTTACTTATATGTTGTTTGAAGGAACGGCATTGGGCTATATTATTACTTCTCATCAGTTTTATTTTGTTACTAGCTTAATTGTTATTAATATATTTTTCTTTTGGCTATTTAGAACATATTCGGGGATTATAAGACACTCTTCTTACATAGATGCTATTAAACTACTGTTTTCTCAAATGTCGGTTTTGGTGTTTTTTTTATTTTTCAATTTAGTTTTTGAGTTATATACTGGACACAAGGCATTTTTAAACACAGCACTTTTTATAAATCTGGTTTTATCATTTTGTGGTTTATTTTTATACCGTGTTGTTGTAAAACAAACTTTTGAATTGTATTTTTCAGAGAAAACCAATTCTAAGTTAATTAGAACGGTAATTTATGGAACTGATGCTAATGCTATTTCAGTAGCTAATGCATTAAAATTTGAAACACCTTCAAGATTTAAAATTGTGGGTTTTGTTGATAAAAATAATCAGAATGCATCTAAGAGAATGCTGGATTTGCCAATTCTGATTTTAAGAAAAAAATTACCTGCTTTAATGCGTTCTGTAGCAGCAGAAGGTGTTATTATAGCAGATAAAAGTTTATCAAAAGAAGAACAATTAATTATAGTAGATCAATGTCTTGAATTCAATTACAGAGTATATACTGTACCATTAATTTCGGATTGGGAAAATCAAAAAGAAATTTCTCAAAAAGTAA
>Ga0247807_10000394_pt1 | contig 27382 bp, 29 predicted proteins | sample UWRJL074202C1_FD_179931 | JGI IMG/M metagenome (GOLD analysis project Ga0247807, IMG submission 179931) | Plant litter microbial communities from Arlington Agricultural Research Station in Wisconsin, United States - UWRJ-L074-202C-1 | ecosystem: Environmental > Terrestrial > Plant litter >...
CCCAGGTCGAGCTTGCGGTTACTGTGGAACAGGATGTTGAGTTGCCGATAGTAATATGATCTTGAGAGATTGCAATATGAAAGCTGACCATAAGTAGAATTTCCACATCGCGAATCAGACACCTCATGAGAAAATAACGATACGGAGGTCATGTTTGGCAACACTTAGGCGAATGTGGCTGTGATGTTTATCGACATTGGTTCCATATGTTTCATGGATGGAGTTTGGTTAAGATATGAGGGCTTCCATATTTCCTTTGACGGATTTTCTTTGAGGTGCCCAAAAGTCAACTTGGATAGTAGAATTTACTGCTCACTGTTCAACAGTTAGTAGTTGCTAAAAGTGTTATACAGAATTCATTATGTTACAGGGCTCAACCTTTAGACCAGTGATACTTGAGACGGTCGTATGTGAAATGATGGAAAAGAGTCTTGCTTCAGTGGCGTGGTACCACGAATCCCCTGGCATAATGTGGGGTGATATGCTGAACATGCCTTCGCTCTATGTGGGCAAGGAGTACGGTTCCATTATAAGAGAATTCCGTTCAGGACAAATCTTGGTGGAGACTTCTGCATATGTGGTGTTGTACAATGGAACAAGATACATTTACACGTGGTTACCGATGAATCAAAACTTCTCCACCTAAAATGGGAAAGGTGAATCTTACATAAACGCCTGGCTTGCGCCGGGAAATTTGACCTCCTTCCTCCTGCAAGCAAACGTTTTGAGATGGTCGAGGGTGTTCTGGAAACAGCCACTTTCGGTGAGTTTCACACCGACAGATCGAGAATGGAATACTTAAAAGGCTGGAAAGTCTGACGCAGAAGCATGAGAATGGTGATACATAATTTTTCAACCTGAGGGCGAAGAGTAACTGTTGCCACCTAAAATGACTACTCAAATAACGGCGGTGTCCCCGACACTCCGTAGATAAATTCCTGGGCAGATCGGAGTCCATAGAATCGACTATATGGGTGAATAGAACAAGCTCAACTATGCGGTGCTAGTATAGAGCTATCTGAGTGGATAATAGTAAGTATTCAGATCAAGGAGGATTTATTTGTGACTCTTCAAGGATTATGTCAGAAGATGCAATCGGTTTTATAGAGGTTGTACCCAATATTTGGGATGCGTAGTGGCTTTTGCGACATATTAGATGTATAAAAGAGGCCCTAGCAATTCAGTCTAGCCTCAAAATCTATACCAAGAGTCCCGTCCGATCCGCCACACGGAGGTGTATGTGGGGAGCATTATTTGACGTTTGGTGATAGTTGAGAGAGTAAGTTGACAGAAACGGGACAAGTGATTGTGAGCAGCAGGTCAGGTGACTGTTATTCCAGTCCCATTCATGTAATTCTTTGCTGGTTCTGTTTTGTGCCTTTCTCAATATCGGAGGCATGCTATTCTACATTAAGATCACTGGTTTAGCCCGGAATGATGTATTGTGCGTTTTCGTGGCTACGTTTCTATTATGCCAATGAAATAACAAGAAACGCACCGCCATTACTATGAACCTATATTGAAAGGCCGGGCCAGTGCCAGTGCCATCAATAAGGCTGGTGATGCGCGTGCTTTTAAACATTTCTCAACCCTTTAAGCATATAAGAACGTATATGTTTAGAGGGTAAACTATCAAATTAATTATGGTTGAATGATAATGTGCCGAAGCACCTACTCCATGAGTGCATAGTCGCAAGCCATAGTGGAATTTGATATTAGTAAAATGATTATTTTAGATGTCTTCCAATACGGTAAATTTCACCGGAATGAACCCGTCATAGAATATGCGATGGCAGCAAGGCAAAGAGTCATTATATGCAGAGGGACATTCAGGCGTCATCATATACCGATATATATATATCAAATTTTCCTGCACGCTGAAAAGAAGCCGAAGCTGTCCCAACTTTATGTAGTGGGTTGAGATTTAGGTTATCATCTACATCTAATATTGAATAACTTGAGGTGAATAGATGCATTGTCCCTACCAAGGTCAATTATCATCTATCTGGTTAAATTCATTTATATGAGCTCTAGAAAACATTTTTAATTAGTGATAATCTCAAGATCATCCGTCTATATTCTGTCGTATTGCAAAATTGCATATAAGTTGACGAAAAGTCAATCACAATGTGGTCTCCTAAGTCCCAAAAAGCTTCCACGCAACAAAGTATGGAGGAGAAGATTGTGCAACTATAACTATTGATGGTCAATTTATACACCATATTGTGAACTTGCTGCAACAGGTTATCTACGCATTTATACAGGACCAAAACTCCTAGCAATGCAGCTCTTCTCTTTATCAAACACGGTCTCTTATTATCCCGTCGATGGTGCTTGCCATGGTGAAGATTGGTAATTTCTTCGTCTAGCCTCTCGACTTGGTATTGAGGATCAATGCGACAATAAGCCTATAGACGTTAGAGTACGGAAAGGCATTTTATTATCTGAGCTGCTTACCCATAAAGACCCAGAACTTCGCCGAAGATCAATATCAGAACCATTCCAACGAAGATGCGAGACTGAAGCATGTATGACCGTACCCCCATATCACCTACAATTCCGATGGCGTATCCCGCAGCCAGACCTGTTAATCCAACCGAGAGTCCGCATGCAAGGTGCATGAAACCATTGAATAAGCTGTAATTCTGATCTGGGGGAGGACCAATATCCGATGCTATCAGAACAGAAACCACAAGAGAGTAAACCGCAATGATACCGGACATGACAACCGGAATCAGAGACTAGAGGAGAGAAGTTAGATCGAGTTCGCACATTTCTGGGATTGCCCATCGTACCTTCATTATGAGGTCTGGTCTGAAAGTACCAACACCTGCAATTCCTATTCCTGATTTTGCTGTTCCATACGCTGCGCCAATGCCTGAAAGAAGTGTCAGCATTGAACGTGCGGTTGCATTGATATTACATACATCCAAAGCTCATTGCAAAAAATATGCCAGCCTGCAAACGGTATCAGTATTCTGTCCTCTAACCTGCTACAGCTTATCGACTCACCATTCCAAAGAAAGGCGCGAACTTCGGAGTGAGGTCAGAATCTGCCATGTTGAATTCAGCTCGTAGTTTTTGAATGGAGCTGTTCAATGATAGAGAGGTGAAGGACGTATAGTGACGTTGAGGATGGGGATAAGGTCGATATGGAGATCCATTCACGCCGCGCTAAAACACCTAATGTCACGTGCCCCGGGGCTCTGTTTTGGTTCCCTGGCAATTTCTGGGTGTTCTTATTTTTCAGAGACATTGAGCAGGTCGCCTATGTAATAAATTACCTATTGTTCCAATTTACTTCTTCTTATTCTTCGGTCTCTGCATTAACTGTATGCTCTGCCTGGATTTGTTATCACAAGATTTCTTGAAGTACCAAACAAGACAGGGGTCATCTCCCAGTTGGGTGTTTGCTACCTCAGGCTAGAAATAACGAATCTCGTCCGAATAACTGCAAAGTCTAGTCTTTTAATTTCTTCCAACAAAGAACCGGCTAGCATTAGGTATAAATCTACCTAGCCGCTGAATTGTATCTCTACCGCCGAGTCCATACGATTGCCGAAGAAGATCGGGGGTCATCCACCACTCCCCTGGTTTCCGAACCCAAAACAACCTACCGCAAACGCAACCAACAACTTGGTGTTGTTTGACTTGTAGGCTTTGAAGGCGCATAGTTGGACAGCAATCAGTGGGTGTTCGTCGGGCAACGACTTATGTGAAGGAGTTGATCTTGCTTTGAGAAGGCAAGCCGGGGTGGTTGCCCTAGGCTTCGAGGTGTAGATACTCCCCAAACCATCACACTGTTGCATTTGAATCCAGGGCATTGCTAATGGCATCGCAGTTTGCGGATGCTATGGCAGACTATCCTCGCGGCGGATCAAATGGGCCTCGCCCCACTGAATATGGACACACAGCTCCAAACAACCAGAGGGAAGCGGCTTTCTCGAATATATTTGGTGCAGCACCTCCCCCAGGGCGGTCCCACACAATGAACTCCTCTATCGCGCCTCCGGGATCTATGCCTACGAATCGCACACAAACTATGAATTCCTCAGTATCTGCCATGTCAGGAGGGGGTCCTCGTCCGCCGCCCCTGAGACCACAAGGAGGGCAGTATCAGCCATCGGCAGGGAACGGAAATAGTATGTCGAATGGATACCCACAAAGCCCAAGACAACAACAATACAACTCTGGACAGGTTTCCTCACAGCCTCAACCTAATTACTTGCCTCAAGGAGCCAGACCTGATCGGCGACCATATCCTGCACCTCAACGCGTAAATCCTCGTGGCCCTCCCCCTCAACAGCAGCAACAAAATTATCAACAGAGACAACCAACAAACCAGCCTCGCTACTATGGGAGTGCGGGCGGAGGGAATGGGCCTCCCGAACACCACTCACCTGCATTGGCTTCGGATCCTTATCGGTCACAATCAATGGCCAGCGTCTCGCGGCCACAGATGTATTCGCCCCCTATGAACAACTATTCTCAAGCACCAGCAAATGCATTCAGACAATCTCCGTACCAAGGCCACTCGTCCCGAACAACTGCCCAGGGGCGTGTAGTTCCAGAAAGGGGAGATGAAAGAGCGATGTCTATGACCACCTACACGCAGGATCGTGAACACCAGACCATGAGTGGGAGGGTGATTCCTAGTCGCCGACCTTCGAACTCAGGGGGTGTAAATGAGATTTCGAATGGGTATACAACGCCATCTCCTAGAAGTCCCGCATCACAATCACGGGCTGCCAGCATGACCTCGTCCACTACCATGGGAGTAGATGTGAGTCGCAGCATGTCGATGGCATCAACAGTTGTTCCAGGCGATCTTCAACATCGTCCATCTGTTGCCAAATCTGTTAGCAGCGGGACTGAGAGAAGAAGGAAGGCTCCGTTAGTCTATCCTGCTCTTTTATCACGTGTTGCAGAATGCTTCAGAGCCAACATACAGGTTGGGGATCGAACCAAGAACGGGCTCCAATATAAGAATGCTTTTAGCGGCGCGGATGCGGTTCAGATGATATCGTATATTATTAAAACTACAGATAGCAATTTGGCTTTGCTTTTGGGACGCGCTTTGGATGCGCAAAAGTTCTTCCATGATGTCACGTACGACCATCGACTGCGTGATTCTCAGATCGAAATGTATCAGTTCCGAGAGACCATGATGGATGACCCACACGAATCAACTGACGTTAATGGTGTTTTTGTTTTACTTTCTGAATGCTATTCCCCAACCTGCACGAGAGAACAACTATGTTACTCGATAGCGTGTCCGCGGAGACTTGAGCAGCAGTCGAGACTAAACCTGAAACCCCAACCAGGTCTTCGCAAGCAAGAAGAGGAAGAGGTGAAGAGTCTACATGATGCCGAGGATAAGCCTGATGAGCAGAAGCTTTGGATAAATACCGTCTCGCAAGAAGTCGCGGACAGTGTCGGGGAGCGGGAGAAGAAGCGGCAAGAAGTCATATCGGAGATCATGTATACTGAGAGAGATTTCGTGAAGGATCTCGAATATCTACGTGACTTCTGGATTCTGCCGCTAAGGTCTTCCAATCCGGCAGCTCCATCTCCTATACCAGAAGTGAGGAGAGAACGCATTGTCCGGACAATATTCACAAATATTGTTGATAAGCCCAGTCTTCATGGTGTTAGCTCGAAGTTTGCCGATGCTCTTACAGAGCGACAGAAAAAGGCACCAGTTGTCAATAATGTTGGGGATATCTTCTTACAGTTCATTCCACAATTTGAACCTTTCATCATCTACGGAGCAAACCAGCTTTCCGGGAAGTTTGAATTTGAAAATGAGCGCAACCTAAATCCAGCCTTCTCGCAATTCGTCGATGAAACCGAACGTCGCAAGGAATCAAGAAAGCTAGAACTCAATGGGTATCTGACCAAACCAACAACAAGACTTGCTCGATATCCCCTCTTACTCGAGAATGTGCTCAAATACACCGAGCCTGAAGTCGGAAATCCCGATATCGAAGATGTACCTAAGGCTATGCAGATGATACGCGATCTATTGACTAGGGTTAACGCCGAATCTGGAAAAGCAGAAAATCGGCATAATTTGAGAAGGCTTCACGAGCAGCTTCGCTTCCGCCCAAATGAGCGTGTCGACTTAAAGCTCACGGATGAGGGTCGAGAATTGATCTATAAGGGTGGTCTAAAGAGACAAGCCTCAGATAATGTTGCTGACATCCAAGCATATCTGTTTGATCATGCCATGCTATTAGTCCGAGTCAAGGACGTGGGCAAGAAAGAGGAGATGAAAGTGTACCGCAAACCTATTCCCTTGGAGTTGCTCGCAATCCGTGAAATGGAAGAGGTCATGCCTAAGTATGGCGTTAGAAGACCAACTTCCAATCTTCTCCCAGGTAACAAATCCAACACGTCAGACTCTGCAAAGAAAGACTTTCCAATCACATTTAGATCTCTTGGAAAGGGGGGCTACGAACTTACCCTTTATGCAAATACATTGGGATCACGCAAAAAGTGGATGGAGTATATAGGAGATCAGCAAGCACTATTAAGGAAACGTGGAAACTTCTACAACAAGTCAATACTTTCCAGCAGATATTTTACTGCGCAAAATAGGGTCAATTGTGTCACTCCTTTCGGTAAGGCTTCACTCCGTACTTGGAAATACAATCTAATGATATGCAGATGGAGGGCGAAAATTAATATATGGAACTGATTCTGGTGTTTATGTCTCTGACCGAAGATCTAAGGAGGAGACGACACCATCTCGAGTCATTGACGCCACAAACGTTACCCAAATTGATGTTCTTGAGGAGTATCAGTTACTACTGGTTCTTTCTCAGAAAACCTTGCTCTCATATCCCTTATCTGCCCTTGACCCCAAAGAACCCTCCACCAGTAAACGGCCCAAAAAGGTACAAAATCATTGCAATTTTTTCAAAACTGGTATTTGTCTTGGCCGGCATTTAGTTTGTTGCGTCAAGTCATCTGCCTTATCAACTACCATTAAAGTGTTTGAACCGAATGATGTCATGTCAAAGGGGAAAAAGCAGAAAGGTTTCACCAAACTCTTCAAGGATTCAGAACAAGATGAGTTCAAGCCCTTCAAAGAGTTCTACATTCCAACAGAATCCTCAACCATTCATTTCTTGAAAAATAAACTCTGCGTCGCTACGGCCAAGGGATTCGAAGTAGTGTCTTTAGAAACTCTCGAAACGCAGTCTCTGTTAGATCAAGCGGACACTTCCTTGGACTTTGTTGCGAAGAAAGAAAATGCTCGGCCAATTCACATCGAGCGACTAAATGGAGAGTTCCTTCTCAATTACACAGAATTCTCATTCTTTGTTAACCGAAATGGGTGGCGAGCAAGACCAGATTGGAGGATTGATTGGGAAGGCGCACCTACCAATTTTGCTCTTTCATATCCTTGGATTCTTGGCTTTGAACCAAATTTCATTGAGATCCGAAATATTGAGACAAGCGCGGTTCATATTGTTCCTCACAAGAATGTTCGCATGCTCCACACTAGTACCCGAGAGGTTAGTAGCTATCCGCGCAGCTCACTTCTCATTGCTAACATCTTACAGATCCTATACGCGTACGAGGATGAATCGGGAATGGATAATGTAGTAGCCATTGACTTTTGGCCCGCTGGAGATTCCCCGAAGAGTACGCATCTGGCTGGCACACAGAAATATGGATCGACAACTTCTTCAGTTCCCACTACATCACCACGTACCTAATGGCCTAACAATCTGCTAAGCGGAACAAAAGAGACACGGATTGGAGACACAATGACGCTCCTAAAGGCCGCGAGTCATACAAAGTATGACACTGGTCGCCTCGCACAAGTAGGAAGTGGCTCCAAAGAGCTTGGTTGCTGCAAAGGGATTGTGAACCATCAAACACAGAATTTCCTTACACGGAACGGGTTGAATGACAACAAACTTATATGATATTATTTAAATTCGGGCATTGGTGAGGGCTGCGTTGCGCGGTAGGACTATTGGAAGCACCGTTAGTGGATAGCAAGCGTTAGCGGAGGGTTGGCGTCATGCGGAAATATTCTCCGGTCTTTTGCAGCATGTCTTTTCTTTCTGTACATGGCCTTGCAATTCTACGAATAGATCGTACATCTAGTGCTTTATATGACCGTTTAATTTGCCAGTAAATGAAGAAAAACTCACTACTGACTCGGACTCGTTGATTTTCATACTAGTAGACAAACAATAAGTGTGCTCGATATAGTTTCTACATCTGTAGTCCTATCTGTTGTTCTGATAGCTTAAAGCACTATACTATATTTGTAGTTTGGAGATCAAACATGTGGCCACCTTACGTTCAGAAGAAGCCATCAATTCAGAGCTGAGAATCATGCTAAGGAAAACCAAAGGCAGTGAATCACGAAAGTAATACCTCTGAAGGCTCTCTTTAAGGTAGACTGCTTGAATGTAGTGACTATAGTAGCTGCTAAAAAGTCTTCCGAAATTCCCGTACTCTTCAATATCTTTCTTTTCGCTGAGCCGGTGTCTAAGATGTGAGAGTCGTAACTTACAATTCAGCTGTTACTAAGCATATACGGCAGCTTCCCAGGATTTCCCCAAACTTCAATCATATTTACGACTACTTAGCATTGGCTACTACACTTTGAACCCAATTTCTCTACCATTTTGATGTGATTTAGGTACATACAGTTCTATTAACTCAACATTAAGTGCCCGAAAACTTGGCTTAGTGATATTTACCTTTCGAGGTATATTCGCTCTCTTATAATGCAAGCTACTCCTACCACCGGTCAATGCGTTGCCCATTTCTACAAATAATCCATAAGTTACTGTATATCCTCTTCTTTGCGATCCTAAAAACCATTTCAAAGGGGCTTCTGATTCGTTGACGCGATGCATCCGTTACAGAAGATTTATGTATAAATTATACCATAGCGATGTTCTTTCAAGCTGTTCAAAGGAAACCCAAATTTGTGAGTTTCGAGGTTGAGATTTAAACAAGTAAAGATTAAAGAACTTCTTTTAACTTCAATTCTTTTTTTTTCACATCTCCAGTGTCCGAGGTGCCAACCTACTCTAAATATCTAGTAAGTTGAGCCGATATCAAAGAGCATTATTTACTAGTCAAAAAATTCCGCTGTTGTCTTTCAGTCACAGTTCAGTCAGTGATCATGATGTTTAAAAATCCTAAATTTCACCTGTTCGTGCGACCTGTTGTTCTCCTTGCACTCTCCGTACCATATCCATTATTATAAATATCCACCCTAGCTACGAAACAGTATTAAGCCAGTGTGTACATGTACCCCGCTTCCTCGAGATCAGCGTGTACCCGAACTAGAGCTTTCCGCAAACAAGGAAAACTCAAACCAAACGAACAAAATATAAAGAGCCTGAAAAACCGCAAGAGAAGCAAGAGCTAGATTGGCGCTCACTCAAGCCAGTCTATGAAGAGAAGGCCAAAGAACCTGGAACAAGATCCCTGAGAGTACAATACCGGAATTGCGGCTTCAACATGCGGTTAGATTGGGATAACTTTAATTGGTGTTATGGCCCCAATTGTCCAGTCAAGGCCGTGTATGTAAGACCAGGCAAAGTCCAAAGAAAAACAGTCGAAGGAGATAATTTCCCCACTGATGAAGAGCCAAAGTTAGCAAGCCAAGCAATGGAGCTGTTCGATACTATGGATGTCGTCCATGAGCAGGAAAAAGAGAAAGATTTTAAGCTACAATCGAAGAAAGTCGAAAGAAGACATCAGATAACCCGTAAGCGCTTCAAGCATACCTTATTGTCGGTATCTCGAAAGCTTTTATGAATCCTTTGCCACTATTTATCATGTATCCCAGACAATGGCAAGAGTTGCAAATGCTGTGGTATACAGGCGAAAGATTAAAGCTTAGAGGGTAGCTGAGATTCTCTACCTTATGATCATGTCTTTCTACTTTACAGTATTCTGCTCTAGTTTCTTATCTGCTCTCACGTCAATCTGTTGGCCGGGCGTAATATGCGAATTATTTTATGGTTACGGAAGGCATCTAAACTTATTCTTAGCAGACTAGTCATGCAATATATGGAACTTTGTGAGAGTGACTAACAATCAGATCTGGTGTAACACTTATTACAAGTGCTACTCCTATAAAGTCCCTCCAAGCGAGAGTCTATCGATTGTACTCTGTTACTTAATTGAAATTGGTGTGACATGACTTTGTATTGCTATATCAAGTACGACCACACTAGGAGCTAATGTGATTCTAATGTAAGTCCTCATCTGTTTCCTCCATTCGCGCATTTACAGTTGTAGGTACAGATACATCGCCAGCATTTAACATAATTGAAGCATACATGAATGCAGCAATTTGCTGAATAGCAGCGGCCACACCTTCGAGCCCAAGTACAGAAGCTGCGTCATCGAAGGACTTTTTGTCTAGGGGGCAACTGGTCTCAGCTAATTTGACAGCTAGATTGAATATGACTGCTTGGCGTTCTGCTACTGTTGTAGGACAAATACCCGCAAGCATAGATTTCACTTCCTCTGCGGTGTGACCTGCCTTCTCCGCTAGGATTGTATGAGCGTATATTCCATATGCTGCTTTGGTGACGGACAAGACTCCAAGGATCGCCGCCTCAGCCTCGAGTTTTGGCATAATGCCCGCGATAGCCAATTGCAGAGCAATCCAAGGCTTGTTAATTGTTGGTGTATAACTAGTTAAGCTGTTAACAGATGGCTTTGGGACTAGAAGTTGACTGGAGATTCAATCGGAAGGCTTATAAAACAAACTAAGTACTTACAGTAACATGTTGAATGGCCCTCTCAGTGAGCCATCAGCATCATGGGTAACAATCGTGTTACCGTAAACTTTATTTGTAATTTCAAAGGTAAAGTCGTATTCAATTGATTGCGTCGCATCGAGATTATCATTCGCCGGCGTGAGTGCTGGGAATCGGGACATGGTGAAGAAATGGAAATTAAGCGCTCAGAAGTTGGATTGGGGGTTAGGTGTCAATGGTGAACAATGCTTGGAGGATTATAAAGCCTGAAAATTAGCATAGAACAATAAACTGCAACACATGTGAATGGAATAAAGAAGCAAGATTCCATTGAAGCAACCTTTTAAATATGGCCAGTAAACAGAACTGCGGATCCAACCCGTACCATGTCGTAATCTTGGCCAATAAATGGCCACTGCGCGTATTTACCAACAACTAAGGCTTACCAACAGCCATTATCATATCATATTATTGGTCCTGAGTATTTCAAGAATTTTTTCTATGGTGGGGTGGTGTAGTCAGGCGACGTCGTCTCTCAATTTTGGCTTCACACATCTGCCATCTTGTAACCAAGCATTCACCTCGCTTAAACCCCTTTTCTCAGATCACGTTACAGAGAGAACACCGCTCAACGCGAGGAATCGAAACTGTATTTACCTGAAAATAAGGATTGAGCATGCGATTTGTATACTTTTGATATTGATAAGCTTCGTGCTTAATATGGGTATAGGACAATTCATGAATTTGAATTGCCATCATCGCAACATATCCATTATACGGTGTCCTGCTGCCAAGCACAAACGAATTTCTGGGATATGAAGCTGGGAAACTAATTGCTGCAAAGAAATGATCCTTCAAGATAGATTTAGTGAATTTCAACAAGCAGTAATGCGTCTCACAAAACTCTTCCGGGTGGCTTCTTAATGCCTACTCCCATCCGTCTCTTTGTATGGGTGTGGCTGACTCTATTTTATGTTTTTGATAAGCTTGGAAAACCGTAGTGGTCTTGAATTTTGAGCTTCTGGTGCAATGGTAAAGTTTTTCACTTGCCAATAGATTATATGAATCAGGTTGTGGTGAAAACATCACACGTGTGATCTTGGCAGACGAACTTAGTACATTGTTTCTTGAATCTCATATAAGTATGCTAAACGCCAAAGGTGTTCACATGATTTGGCGAAAGTAAAACTTGCACTTCCTTCATAAATTCTACAAATATCCATTTCAGTGGTGCCAGGAAATTGGACGTAGGGAAAGAGTCCGTCTACTAATATTAATTCCTTCCAAGAAGCGGACATGATGATATTCAGACTAGACCTGAATGGTGCTCAAGAAACCCATTGAAATGTTGTATTTATGCTTGGGCAAGATCCTCATGTTTGCGCTATAGTCATTCCGCTTAGTTGATATGCTAATCAACCTCCTTTGAGGATTAAAGAAAACTGTCTGGAGGTCATCTGATCGATGCATTAACAAAATGTCATCCTAGACTATGCATAATAGTATTTATTAGTCCGCAAGACAATTTACTGCGATCCAGCCACTCTAATTTGATTTGCAGCCACATCGCCAATAGAACCAAGCAAATGTCGGGGATCTGCGATCTGTACGACCTCCAGAGGATCGTGCATACCAATCTTTCACAGTGGTGCGACATATCATTTTTCTACACTATCTCGCTGATCATTGGCGGTCAACTTTAGCAGCTTTGATAATTACTTGATTTCTTGCACTTGAAAACCATTCTCAAACATTCACACTCGTAAATGAAGCGAATGAAGCAAGTGCAGACAAAATGGGCATCATCAACAGAATAGTTGGTTTACTTATCGATATCCTGGTCATTGTCTGGGATTTCGGACTCTTTATTCTCAACATCCTCACACCATCGCTCAAACCCGGCCAAGTTGTTCCTCCCAAAGCAGCCGGACATAATTTTGAATGGCCACAATATGTCCCACCAAAGGATGGGGATTCTAGATCAGCCTGCCCGATGCTGAATGCAATGGCAAATCACGGCATACTCCCGCACGACGGGAAGAATATATCCTTCAGAGAGCTCAACAGCAAAGTTCGGCAGACTTTCAACTTCGCCCCTTCTTTCTGTTTTTTCGTGCCGAAATTTTCGGCAGACTTTCTGGATCGCTCATACTGGACAGGCCGGTTTGATCTGGCAGATTTAAACTTGCATAATGCTATCGAGGTATGTCAGTGAATTACAGAAAGACACTTTCAAATCAGTAAGGGGTCAATCGTAAGCTCTATGCTCCAAAGCTTTTCTTTTGGAGTTTCCTTTTGACAGCATCCTGCTCTGCCTTTAATGAGCCCGCCGCTCCTATAGCAAACACATTCAATCCACATTTCTGATATATTCTACAGCATGACGCCAGTCTTACCCGGCACGATGCGGCAATGTGCCCAGATCAAGGCAAACCTGATTTAGATCTTGTAGATAATCTACTGAAGGAAGCTACTGGGAGAACGCCAGATGGATCTCTTCTTTTAACTACTGGGGATCTTTCACGGGCATTGGCCAAGCGAAGGGTACAAGCAAAAAAAACCAATCCGGCTTATACTGAAAGTTTATTCCATAATATGTTTGGAAGCGCCAAGTAAGTTGCCTCCTTCTTGACTTAGGGGTGCTTATTAACCACAATCTAGTTCCTCAACGATGTTGACTATCTTCGGAGGTCGCGTGGCTGATCTCGAACCAATGCTTGTTGAGGAACGTTTCTCTGACAAATGGGAACCTCGTATCCTTTCTCGATTTGGCCTTACCATGGCGAAGTTTAATGGAACTGTTCTTCCGGTTGAAAGGGGTGTAAAGACGAATGCTATCTAGCATTAAGTATGGGTATGATATAAGGAAAGTAAGCCATTCAATCTTCATATCACTATTGAAACGGTGGTAATTTGGTCAATTGGTCGTTATGTTTGTCAATATAGTGGACGTTCCATGGTATTTATCCTGTCCTTGTAGCGTCGATTTTGTATCCTTAAAGACTTAGCCAATTTTAGCAACGAGCTCCTATGTATGGAGTTTCATGCATAATTCATTAAAGTGAATACGGTTCTGTACAAACTTGCCTCTGACAACTTCATGTCAAATGATCAGTATTCAATCAACTAATTTGATTCTGGGGCTTAAAATCTGCGCATTTTGTGGTAAGCTTATCTGAACCTCTTTGACTTCACAATTAACGAGTTTATAAAAGCCTAAGCTTTTTCCTGGAGCCCAAGCGAGTTCAAGATTTGCCAGCCGAGTAGAAAATAAGTAAGGAAATGCGAGTAAGAGGACAGCGAGAATATATTTCCTTAGTGATTTTGTGTACAAGCTATTAACCTCCCAGGTAGGCAACGGTCGAATATCGAGAATAGCAAAACCCACAGATGCAAAGATAGAGTATTTGGTTTATTAATCCTGGTGGTCCAACGAATTGCGAAAACCTCCATCAAAAGCACTGGGATGATAAATCGGGGAATCCTCTGGATTAGTCATGAAACTGGATTTCCCGAACACCTATGATAGCTACCTGGACTCGCTTGTTGGATCAGATACCAATACGAGATGATGATTATCATTCCGTTTCGTGCCTTGCCATTTATCTGGAAGAACTTTCACTGGCCAGTGCTTCGATCCTACTTGCTCATCACTATTCATCAGATGTATACCGACGACATCCCGTGAAACGGCTTTACGTTGACAACTGCATTGTTCTGTATACGCTGCTGCACGATTGTCCTTGAACATCATGGAATTTTCTATCGTACCTAATCGGTTCAACATAGTCCAATGTAAGTGAGAAGTGGATATGACGTACAAGATTTGTTTCGCCCGACGAGTTGTGGATCGAACCAGCCGAGTAGACCTCGGTCCCTTCACTAATTTGTCAACAACAAATCCACTAGAGTATCCCAACGACATTCTTTGAGATATATATAATATTTTGCTAGACGCTCTTTTCCAGCATTTTGGAATGGATAAGTTTGGCATCTAGATACCACTAAAGAAATCATGGCTACGAAAGAACTCAAGAATGAACTTGTAAATGGAGTCTGCAATTGCGGTGCCATCACAGTGTCGATACCGAAAGACCTGTTCCCATCATATTGTATATTATGTCACTGTTTAAATTGTCGTGCCAGCAGTGGAAGTCTGTATGTTGGCGCGAACATTTTGATTGTCAAGAATACATAGACTGACCATATGCAGCTTTTCCCTGAACATGCAAATGCCAGTGAAAGACGGTCAGTTGAAATCCGAAACCCGAAACATCTGATGTCCTACAAGGAAGGATTACTCAACAGCCACTGACCAACTCTCTGTTGTTAGTCCACCTTACCGGTGCTCCTAAGATCTTCGTTGATAAAGATTCCGAGTCTGGAAATACAGTCAACCGTAGCTTTTGCGGTGATTGTGGAACGTAAGTTTATTCCTTCTTCGCAAGTTCTGTACTTGATATAGAAATTGATCTGTAAGCAGGGCAATTATGTCTGTAGTCGCCGAGAACCCAGATGTGGCTTATGTAAAAGGTGGCCCATTTGCGAAGGCAGGAGTAGAGCTTCCTGCGGCAGCTGCTCATGTCTTCTGGAAGAGGCGAGAGAAGTGGGAAGTAGAGCAGGAAGGTGTAAAGTATGTTGAATAGATGGTACTAGAAGTTTACTTGTGCAGGGGCGAGTATAATAGGAATTTGGTAGATAATCCTGGCAATTTTATAGAACGTTTCTGGTTTTCTATAAGTTTTTGGGTTGCCAACACACCCATGAGACGACATATCAGTGCAGTGTTCCTACGCTTCAGATGCATGATTTCTTAGATCCCTGAACTTGATAGGGCCAGTTTCCGAACCGAATCCTAAGTACTGGTAAACTAAGATGACTCGAAAGACTTTCCCAAATCCCTTTATATTAGTTCAAATAGTAGAACGGATGATCTAGTCACTATCAGCATTAAAACTTGAGGCTAAATCACGGCTACCAAATATTAGGTTGTCGCTTATACAATTGGTAGAATATTCTGTTAAGCGAATCTAGTGTAATCGGGCCTCAGCCAACTCTAAATAAATGAAACGTCGTTACACTTTATGCCAAAATATTCTAAACCCCTCGCTTATCTTCTGGTTAAGTATTATGGTAGATCAAATATTATCGATGGAGCATAACTGAAACCCCCAAGCATCGTCAAAATGAGAGCAGGGTTGAGACGCCGAGCTGACTATAGTTTTTCGATCAAAGCAATTTTAGAAGGCTTGAAGTAGGCTATGAGATTCTCACAAGTCTGGAATTATACTTAGCTTTAGGGTCTATTGATCAAACACCAATCCTAAATTTCAGCTATGACTGATAGCAAAGCCATACTAGGTAGAACTGATACAAGAACCAGGGTATTATATAATTACCACGAGATGTTTATACCGAGGTACGAACTGCCGATAACTTACTCGACGATCTGCAGCAAACACTGTGCTTCTCCAAACTTTGCGCCTATGGTTCGATGAACTAAACTCTTGAATGGTGGGGTGAATTGCATGTCACAAGCAGGATACTGTAGACTTACCCTTCCATCGGGGTAATACCAACATGCGCCAATGCCGAATCCAGCACCGCACTTCAGCCACGATCTTAGCAGTGATGTGGAAGCAAAGATGGGTTCAACAAAGATACACAGCTGTAAGTTTGTACCTTGTGTTATCACACCAGGTTAGAAAACGGAAGAGCCAATTAACTCTATATTTGTTAGATGATATAAATGCGCGTGCTGATCCGAGCCATTTACTTCTCCCCTGGGAACGAGCACCGACGTTCATCTCAGCGCATTCAATTTCACGTATATGCACATCCGAAGTCTTGCAAGCTGAGGTTAGCTTGTGATCGTAATCGTGATCGTGATAGCCAGCCACTTGTTTTCGTCTTTGTCACTTGAAACCTACGTATATAATAACCGAATCGAGAAATGACAGATATAAAGGGCGGACCCCGCTAAGTTATTGTGGGCTCAAACGTATCCTCCTTTGCCAAATTATCCTCCATATGACTTCGAGTTCAAGCTTTCAACGGACTTCACCATCCGTGGTGATTTTGTCCTTGGTATTTGGTAGCTATGTTATCTACAGCATCATACGACGAATCTCGCTAGCCCGTCGACACGCTCTCTTTCAAAAAGCAAAAGGATGTAAACCCATTCCCCACTACCCACAGAAAGACCCAATCCTCGGGCTCGATCTCTTCTTCCAAAATCTCAAATTTCTTAAGCAGGGAGGAATTTTGGAGGAGTTCAAGAGGCGTTATAATGCCATAAATGGCGGCGTCAATACGTGGACCCAAAATATCCTTGGCACGTATACGATCAACACTTCCGAACCTGAGAATGTCAAAGCCATACTTGCAACCAATTTCAAGGACTTTCAGTTACCTCCCAGGCGAAAAGCGGCCATGTACCCAGTATTCGGACATGGAATTTTCACAACTGACGGGAAGGAGTGGGAGGAGAGTAGAGCTTTACTCAGACCAAATTTTACTAGATCGAACGTGGGTGACTTGGATGTGCATGAGGAACATGTTTCGAAGATGATCGCTAGGATTCCGAGGGATGGGGGGACTATTGATTTGCAAGAGCTTTTCTTTATGCTTACACTGGATTCTGGTAGTTCATTATTTAATCCCTACTAGATGGCCATTGTCACTAACAAATTGTAGCTACGGATTTCTTGTTCGGAACGAGTACTGATATTCTAGGAACAAGAGGAGAGAACATCACAACTAAAGGAAAAGAGTTCAATGAAGCTTTCACATACGGGATGACAAAAATTGGCCTTCAGGCTCGAGTTGGAAAGCTTGCTACTATTATTCCAGATAGCAAGGCTACTAAAAGCAAGGAGTTCATCCACGAATATATTGGAGCATATGTCCGAAAGACACTTCAGCATACTGCAGCAGGAGATGCGAAGATAAACCCAGATAGGTACATCTTCCTAGAACACTTAGCGCAAGCTGGATATAGTGAACGAAAGATTCGAGATGAACTTTTGAATATTTTACTGGCTGGAAGAGATACGACTGCAGGGTTACTAGCTCACCTGTGGTACTTTCTTGCAAGGAGACCAGATGTGTTTGACAAGCTCCGTACGGAAGTTTTGAGTCACGGTGAGAAGCAGCCCACTTTTGAGTCGATCAAAGACATGAGATATCTGCAGTACTGTTTGAATGAAAGTATGTCTTTCGCACCCTATATCTAAGAACTTACTCTGATGTTTATAGCTCTCCGACTCCATCCTATCGTTCCAGCCAATACAAGAATAGCTAAGGTTGATACCGTTCTCCCTCTTGGAGGAGGAACTGATGGCAAATCACCAATCTTTGTACCTGCTGGAACGTTGGTGGGATATCAAGTCTATGTCATGCAACGAAGGAAAGATATCTTTGGCGAAGATGCGGATGAGTTCAGGCCAGAAAGATGGGAGACGCTTAGGCAAAGGTACGGGTGCTAAAGTTCCAGTCAAGCTGACAAATACTTACGAGACTTCCTTGTAGCTGGGGCTACCTTCCATTCAATGGAGGACCACGAATCTGTATCGGTCAACAGTTTGCGTTGACTGAAGCGTATGTAGTTCCTTACCTCACGGCAATTAATTTACAACTGACCTGGAAACTAGATCATATACAACAATCAGGCTTCTCCAAGCTTTCAAAGCGATCGAAGCTCGTGATCCAAATCCGTATCGAGAGTTCCTTCCTCTCACGCTCGCGGTGGGAGGAGGGACTTTGGTTGGATTGACTCCAGCATGAATTTGAAATTATCTGTGCCTCACCAGTATGGAGGCATCTTCGAAGCTACCACGAATAATAAACATTTATCACATTATGCTTCCGTATTGCTGACTAAGACACCGTTTTCCTTGACTCGTTACATTCAGCAATTCTAACCATTTTTACCTATTATGTCTGGCTTTCTACGCGTGTGCCAATCAACCACGCCCCAGGTTAATAGATCTTGACACATATCTGCTTGCTATGTAGCGCCATAATCTCCCCCCAAGGACGTCATACCGTTCATATACTAATCTCGGGAATTCAAAGTACAAGTGTTCCGTGGACTAACGAACAAGCACTTCTTAAACCCACGCCTAAGCAGATGAACCCACCAGTAGCAATCGCGTTCCTATTTCTAGGGTTTCGTAGTGGCATCAACACCAGCTCGCATCTTACCCCTTTGGAAGTGAGGCTGCGGCCCAGTTCCTGCGGGGTTGTGAGCGTTCCGTATTCTATGGGTCTTTCAGCTATGATCAGCGCTGGGGTGATCACTACGAATGGGTTTTTTGGGGAGCGCACCACTTCAAACCACTCACTACCACCATCAGCACACAGCAAACCGTGCCACGCTGACCTGTCTGTCTGTCTTTATTGATATCTGTCTTTTTTGCCAAACATCTTGGGTGAGCCTATATGCTTCTATAGGAACTGCACGCGTTCGTCATTATATAACTGCCATTGGAAGCCTGTTACGCTCTGACATCTTCTGGATACACAGTTCCTGACGGACAGCATGGCAGCACCCGTGGATCCTGCGACGAGGAAGAGGGTTTTGAGAGTAGTCTTTATTTCTCTGCTACTAGATCTCGTATGTATAGCATGCCATTCCCGCAGAGAAACATTGTGATATCGTTGTGTTCCCATTGCCCGGGCACCAAGATTGTGTTCAACAGCTAACTGACTGGGTTGCAGGTCAGCTTCACATTTATATTACCACTTTTCCCAAAACTTTTGGAATTCTATAGAAATTTAGAGGCGCCAACGTCGTTCTCCTCTTCGAACAAATCACCGACAGTTCTATCGCATATCTTTCAATACCTCAATGCATACAAGGCGTCTTTCGCAAGACCGATTGATTCGAGATATGACATCGTGCTCTTGGGCGGCGCATTGGGAAGTCTGTTCTCGTAAGCATCTCGGTGTACACTGCGAGACATAACAGAACCTGACTAACAAATTCTCAGCCTCCTTCAAGCTTTTGCTTCCCCCATAATTGGTACCCTTTCCGACCGCTATGGCCGACGTACAGCTCTCCTCTGCAGTATGTCTGGCAACATTCTCAGCGTCCTTCTCTGGGTGTGCGCAACCGACTTCCGCACCTTTCTCCTGTCCCGTGTAGTCGGTGGTATATCGGAAGGAAACGTACAGCTCGCAATCGCCATTGCGACGGATATCTCGGATGAAAAACAACGAGGGGCTACAATGGCGCTGGTCGGCATTTGTTTCAGCATCGCGTTTACCTTTGGACCTGCCCTAGGCGCTTGGCTGAGTACGATTAGCACAGTGGCAGCGAATCCATTTGGGACTGCCGCCGGATTTTCACTGTTCTTGATTGTGACGGAAACAGTATACTTATATTATTGTCTGCCCGAGACATTGCCCAGTAAAGTTGCAGAGGCGAAACTTGCAGGCACTCCAGCAGCAACAAACGGGACCACCAAAGCAACCACCAGATCAGCATCCAAAACACAAGCGAAGATGGTTTCTTCTACGCAAACGAAAACATATCAAAGAACGAACTCCCATTTCCTGCTAAATCTTACACATCTCGGCTTCATTCTCTTCTTTTCCGGCATGGAATTTTCCCTACCATTCATGACATATGATCTCTTCGGGTACACCTCAGCGCTCAATGGACGGTTACTCGGTTACATGGGTCTTGTGGCCTCCCTTCTTCAAGGTGGCGTCACCCGTCGCCTACCACCTCTTACATGTGTACGCATCGGCGTTGTATCATGTCTCCTAGCCCTCCTACTCCTTGCACGCATCACTACAGTTACTGGCCTCTATGTAGCAACGACTCTCCTCGCAGTTACTACCGCGACGGTGGTCACCGGTCTCAATGCTCTATCATCATTTGAAGCAGGTGAGGATGAGCGTGGTGGTAAGTTGGGCAACCTACGGAGTTGGGGTCAGCTTGGTAGAGGGGTGGGCCCCTTATTGTTCACGAGCGTGTATTGGTGGGCTGGGAGAGAAGTTGCGTATACGATTGGAGGAATGGGCGTATTAGCTGTGAGTATGATTGTGTTTTTTGGATTAAAAACACCCCAAGGGATAGAGGGAGTAAAGGTTGGGGATGTCAAGGTGGATGGGAAAGAACTTTAGACATGTAATAGTAGGTCTTAGATCATTCAAATGAAAGTTATCAGAAAAGCCATGGCGTTCTTCGTCTTGCATGCGACATACCGCGAATGTATTTTTAATATATATACACGTTGTGTATGACTCTGCAAAATGTGTTAATACTTGAATGATATAACTACTCATATCCTCAAAATACAAATACAGCTCATTAGTCGATAAGTAAAAAATTGCTGCGACTTCATTGCACGTAGCCTATTTGGCAACTTAGGGATAGTAGTCTTCATGATTACTAGAACTCAAATATGTCGCCCCCATATGGGGGCGGCAAGATCTCATCAACCTTGTCCCAAAAATAGAACTGCGTGGTTTGGTTTATTGGACCTCAAGCTAGATTTTCTTTGAGTTTATTAAAAGTCAACTAGTTGTTGTCAATCAACTAGGAACCACAAGATTTCAGTTTCTTCTACATAGTTCAGACTCTAGTGCCGGAGGTGTGAATACAATATATATGTTACCGCGACCACCACCAGCAACTATTTCGCAGCTTCGCTTACAGCATTTACCCCTTTTAAGGTGGAGCACTAGGTGGTACGTTCACGTGGTGTCAGAGTCAGGCAGGTACATGATCATGTATCTGTCTGTTCAAAATAGAAGTCATGCTATCCGTAATCAAAATAGAATAGATCACGGGTTTCTTATTCCAGTTTTACTCTCTTCTTTCCGACAACGGATGAACTTCCGGCGATGCTTACTGAAAACACCAAAGAATGTCTGGCGCCAAGCTGTAATACTGTGCTGAGCTGTGCCAACACCCATGATGGCTCATTTGCTTCCCCTTGGAAAAACCCTGGATCCCAGGTTTGCAGCCCTGCAAAGACTATTTCCACCTCATAACAAACCTCATAGCAGCTATTAGCAAACGAAACAGTGTTAAGATCCCCAAAGCTATCTCTTATGGCTCTGCTAAGCCTTCTTAATGTGGCGGTCTTGCATCTCCTCTTGATAGCGCCTGCATACGTGCTTAGATGCCTCATTGCTTAATGAATTGTACCTGAATAAGCCATTATGTTTGTGTTCCTATGCGTAAGCTCAGTGATCAGGCCATTTTGAAGGCCTGTTGACCACTCTTACGAGAATCACCCCCATAGATACCATACTACTGATCGCCTATGACGATATGCTACCAGTTGGTAGGGACAGTATTTTTTGGCGTCGTTAGCGAGATGGGTCGATGAAATTACTGGCATTCACCTCCAGCTCCGTGACCACGTTCTGGGAGCCATGCAACGATTCGGGTAATTTTGCTGCTGGAAATGGTGAGGCTTGCTTACCTGGTGTATACCTTGAGCTATTGGTGCGAGGCAGATCTCTACTTTCCAAGGCTGACAGTTAATATCAGAAGCCATAAGAAGCATACAAAGGATCCTTCTGCTCCTCCGATCTGTGGTTTACCGTGCAGCGAATTCCGTGAATCACACTATCCATGTTTTCATCTCCCATGCTCGATAATGCTCGATAATGCTCATAGCTCTAGCTCTCTCCTTCGGGTTGAGCCTGGCTCAGCGTCCAAATAACTCCTCGTTGTGCGATTACTATGCTGGGAGTCTATATGAAGAGAGCAATGAAACCACACAGGCAAGCTTGATCAAGAACGTTGTATCGCTTGCGTTTGCTGGCCCGACGAACATAAGAGATGTCGGGCCTGAGTTGACCGGAATCCTGAATCCAGGGAGTTTCGATGGCCAATATATCGATTTGCAGGGCTGGTTTAATGGTTCAAAGGACTCAACAAACTTAAACAATGCACCTGTCGGAGTTGACTGGCTTGACGGAGGTGGTAAAAAGCCACTGACAGACTTTCTGACCGGAGTGACGCAAAATGTCGTTATATCAAACACAACAAATGAGTAGTAAGTCTCATGTACCTCGCTCGGTCTGAAAGACTGCTGACAAGCTTTAGTCGACTGTTCAATCACTTCTTTACTGCCTTCAGCCACATATTCGGCTGTTCATTTCCTATCAAGCCACCCCCTACAGGAGAAACTGGAGGAAGTCAGAAGCTCAGTCTGGCATATGTTCACAAGTACATGGATCTTAATTACACATGCTTAGGTCATTTCATAAATCAGCTAGGCCATTCGGCAGCTTATTTTGGGTTTTCGCAGCAGGACAGCCAGACATTCGTCACAAATCTGAATAGCCAATTCAATGTTCGGTGCTCACCTCCAATCACCGTTAATCCAGCACAAGGTCCCCAGTTGCTCTCCTTGTGCCAACATGAGAGTTGCCCACTGGCCGCTCCAAGTCCTGACTGTGCTGCATACGCCAATCTTCAACCTGGTGGATATTCGTCCAGTGTAGCTACTCAAATTACTAGGACCACAACACCATCCTTCACAACACCAAGTTCAACTTCCGAGATCATATCAATTCTATCTTTACCTGGGTACAGCTCTACCACGTTAGCTGCTGCACCGCAATTCACAGATGACTCAGCAAGTAAGAACGTTGCCTCTACAGAAGATCCTGCTCAGCTGAGTGCTGGTGCGATTGCTGGAATAGCAATCAGCTCGGCAGTTGTGTTCCTCATGGCAGTTGCACTCGCACTTTACTATTTCAAGAATCGAAGGCCGCCCAAAGACCAGCTGCTTTCCGCCCCCGCATTCCAATCACCAGCAATTACCAACAACCACACATCCCGTGAACCCAATCAGGTCGGTCACTGGAGTGCTCCCCCAATGATGCAAGTGCCCATCGCGGAAATGGAGAGCCCCCTATATGGATATACCCCCCAAAGAGGTGGGTATGAATATCGAGGAAAGAAGACATATCCAAAGCGTGCAGCTGGTGGTTGATAGGATAAATGACGAGAAGGGCGAAGTTGATGATCACAAAGCTCGCCACGGGCGGTGGGTGTACGAATATAATGAATGCTGTAAATGGACAGTGAAGAAGAAACGGTGGGCAATACTTAGAAATTGCGCCGCCTAGGTACAGCTAAAGAAGCCTGTGCTAACCTTGAGATGTGAAGAAACTATGCACAGTTGCGACTTGCCAGCTTAGATTTACTGAATATATCAACTGCGTGTGTAGCAGTTAACACACTTAGGTGTATGTGTCAGACTAGGAATTCTTTTACGCACCCGCAACCTAGTTATGCTTCGCTAGTTTCTGGCACTAGCCTTACAGAGATTGCATATATCGTAACCCTGCGTGTACACTGGATAAATTACGCTATAATTGCTAGTATTTCTACGTGTAAGATGAGAAATTATGACTCCTATGTTGTAGACTGTAGCATCTGTCGGCACTTTTCTTGCTAGAGTTGATCTAGCCATGTCAAGTATTAGTTTCACCGCGATATTTGGTAGAATCTTGTGGCTCGAGAGTTCAGTGAAATCCTTGAATATGACAGATTTATTCTTCTACCTAGTGGCATTATATTCCCGCTCTGGACTCCAATTTCGCCCAAATGACCTCCATTATTCATAATCCTAGTCCGAAAAAAACAGACACTTATAAACTCATTGTAAAGTCGTGCTCGATACCAGGCGTTACGCTTGCCATGAACTATCTTCAAAGTTAGGTATTTCTGACTGTGTCACACATTTCGACATGGGCTAGGAACGTACCTTGAGAAAAACGACCAAATATTGGTCAACTCGAATAGCTACCTCCTCATCCTGTCCTACAGCGTCATGTTGTAAGACTTCCCATTCGTCATTACCATTCCCACCGGCTTTCATACCTTCTGAAATTGCCTTCTTATCTTCCAGCTTTGTCTTTGAAAGGTCGTCCACCAGACCTTCCATGCCCACATCCTTACTTCCAGGTGCGAGCTTTCCTTGCTTTAGTTTCTCGCGTCGGATCTTCAAAGCCCCATCAGCACGGTCAAGGAGAGTCTTCATGACGCTTGCATGTTTGCATGGATGAATGGATGCCATCTTAATGCTGTTGCTGAAGTACGGAAAGTCTTCTAAAGTAACGGTCTTGTCCTTATAGTCTCCTACAATATCTTCCATCATGAGGTGGGGTGGCAGTGGCTGTGAACCAGCGAGATATCCGGATAAGTAAAGCCGAGGAGTGCGATAATATGGGGTGTATGCGATGTAAATTGTATATGTTCGACGTGATCTAATGATCGTTAGCATATATCCTTTAAAAACCATAGTCTCGGGGTCATACGAGTCCGCTTCACCCTTGGGATCACGAATGATAGCCTCTTCATCGTCCTCTTCATCTTCCATATCAGGTATATCATCTTCGTCGTCTTCTCGCTCTCCCATATTGCCACTCTCATCAACGGTTCGTACATCTCGAGCTCTAGCCTCCTGACTGGCAGCGAGACCTCCTGTTCTTAGCCAGCCGTCTTCGTCATCACCAGCTGAGTGTCCTCCTGAAGCTATGATCTAGTCAGCAATCTACCGCAGATACTGCAACTTAGATTAGACAGGGACTTACCTCTGAAATCCTCCCCATCCCCCACCATAGTTTCGTCCTGTCCTGCATCACCCGCAAAGTTTTCGTCGAGCCTCCGGTGACAAGGTACGCCACGAGTCACTAAAAACTGCTTCCCAGGGGGCAGATAACTTGCGCGCTTGCTTTCAGGTGAAGCATCGGCCCAGGACCAGGTTGGAAACTTATATACTAGGTAATCTCCAGCCGCGACGAACTCTTCGGGGGTTATCTGACCGTTTGTACGGAAAGTAGAGGTGTGTGACACAGGGGCCCATTCCCTAACTTTGTCAAGAGTGCTATGAATGAAGTTCATGATGACGTTGGCGGGGTAGTTGTCTTGATTCCAGTGAGCAGTTTATCGATGTCAAGAGTAGTATACAAGTTGGTCTGCGGAATAACTTGGTATATTTTGGATTAGATACGAAAAGCAGCGATTATAATGAAAAGCAGATATACTGTCTGGCCTGTTGTTAACCTGAAATAGTGTTGTACCCAAAGTTGGAGATTCACAGCCTTGCCCCATTCGCTTATGTAAGGTTGAGGATTTCCAGGTGACAGTCGTTATGTACCTCTCGTGATCCAACTACTCGTCATGGGATCAAGCTGAGCGCTGCCTTGAAAATTGCTATACATAATCTTTCTCATATCGTCAATTCCCTATTAAACACCTTGACCTTATATGAAATGAAAACCCCTGCAAAGTCCAAAATCTATGTTGAAATACAGGTAACCTATTTTTGTTGGTCGGATCTTATGTCTACTCTAGCAAGTGTCTTTCTATACCATTACCTCTTCAAAATGTGCAACAGCATATAATACACCGATTAGCAGCTTATTCTCCAATTTCTACAGCTTGTTACTAGCTTCCACGTTCAATTTTTACTTTATAGTGCTGTGGATATCTGTCATCACTAGGTTAGAAATTCTCCCTAGCACTTGTAAACTTCTTTCATGAAGTTGAGTTTTGGAACATCAATCCTCTTCACTATAACAAGTTATTATGTATAGTTTGTGTCCGTTGATATGAAGGCCAGCTTCTCCAAATAGTCACAGAGGCTTCTAGATTCGATCTATTAGTAGTCTTGTATACCAGTCTCGCCACTCTTAACTTCCTCGGCATCCTTGCCATCCCATTCTGGCTCTTCTTCATCAAACCATCGATCCTCTTCTTCCTTTCTTTCAATGAGATCCCATTCCCCATTCTTATCCACCTCCTCATAATCAAAGTCTTCATCTTCTCCATTTAGAAATCTGATAGTCATAGCAAACTTCCATCTATCAAGCCCATCTTCTTTAGAATCTGGGATCTCATCTGGATCCTCTGGCAAGACTTCGCCATTTTGGCCTCTGGAGTAGCTGACGAAAGGTAAAGATGAACTTGATGATGATTGCGCTGGCTCACTATCAGACGTTGTTTTTATGCCTTTTAAGGCCTCTAGCTTAGCCTCTGAACGATAGAGATCAGCTTCTAGGACTCCAGAATACCCCTTGGAACGGCCGTCTGCTTCACGCTCTTCCGTAGATTGGAATCTCCTAATACAGCGGTCATAAAGTAATGGATCTGGTGTATGTTAGATTATCATGGAGGAATTACAAGTGGCGAATAGATGCACCTGCGAGCTCCAAATCTGGAGATGTGAAATACGATGGGTTTCTGTCTAGATATAGTTTTCGTCGGTTCTTCACGCGGATACGCTCTATTCGTGCCTCTGATTCCCTTTGAACGGAGATCTGGGGTTCATCGATGAAGGGCATGATGGCGTCTTTGGTTGCGGAGTTCAGTGGTGGCTTATTCATTAGTATTCAATGGATTTATAAATTGATTGCTGAGAAGGATATGCGGCGGCAACACCCTCGCAAAATGCTTTTAAATATTCCTAATAGTCGGTGTCGGTGCCGGTGGGTTGGAAATTGTTGTACAATAACAGCTAAGGTTGGATTCATTCTGTGCATATTAATAAGAAAGTGGAACCGCTAAGAGCCGAGGCAAAATACCCAAAACCACCCCCCCTTTTCATATCGTCTATAAAAATAGAAATTTGTTTAGATAATAACAT
>Ga0247807_10000397_pt1 | contig 27321 bp, 18 predicted proteins | sample UWRJL074202C1_FD_179931 | JGI IMG/M metagenome (GOLD analysis project Ga0247807, IMG submission 179931) | Plant litter microbial communities from Arlington Agricultural Research Station in Wisconsin, United States - UWRJ-L074-202C-1 | ecosystem: Environmental > Terrestrial > Plant litter >...
CGATAAAGCTTTTTGAAGCAACTCAAAGTGATCAATACAAACTCAATTCAAACTAAATACCGATAACTTATAATGGGGCACGGATCATCTACCACAGTAGATAGCAACACCCCAGCAACTACCCGGTAGACATTGCAGAAGCGCTGAGTAATACTGAGTAAGGCGTCGCAATGTTCCTCCGTCTCGCCTTTCTCGTTCATGGCGTCTCAGCCAGCCCGAAGGGTCGCATTTCAGAAGAGGCATATTTTGTTTTAAATTCGTAAAATAATCCAATAACCAAGAGATTTTGTGATGATCGACGTGTAATACCCAATAATTTACGTATTTAGGTTGATCTTTGCAGCCTGTCAATGGTCGGTCTATCAAAACCAGGAAAATGAAGTTTCGGAATTTAAAAGACCTTGATGTATGCTTTTGGAGACTAATGAAAGAAGATTTTAGCGCCCCAAGATTTGGTAGCGGACCTCCGGCGAGTGACTCTGATTAGCAGGAGAAAGGGGACCTGAAAACTCAAATGTCACATGCTTGCTCCCAGATATTAACATGAGGTGAAGAACGATCTTGTAATTAATAATAAGTGCATTTTTCTTGTATCTATAAGCATGAGCAACCTAACAATTCAATAAAGGGAACAGGAAATTTGATAACAGGAAAGTAAGCGACGTTGAGGTTGGATGAAAACAGTAGGGGTCACATTTAGTCCTAGAGATTTGGATAACAGTGACATAACGTCGCTATAGTGTTAGACACATGTTCTCCTAGTCTTATCCTTAGCTCGTTATAACGTTAGCCCCCCACTTATCGATAACGGGTGCGATCTCACCGTCCGGCACAAATCTGGTGGACGGGATGAACCTTATTACAACTCCATCTTCAAGTGCTCACACTACAAGCTCGCGCTTATACTAAAGACTTCTCTTAGATACACCATACTTATACAATCAAAAATCAAGACGAGCGTAAAACCTACATGGTCATGAAAAGTCCAAGAAAAAGTATTTTAGGTTGCTACCGAGGCCCCTTGGATTTGGCAGGTGCATGAATTGAGGGGTTCACAGGTCATGATGAAGTGGCTGGGCGTGGGAGGTGGGAGACGGCACGGTGGTGTAACAACAACCAACCCGAAAGAGCCTCTAGGAAGACATATATGAAACGCTATAGATAATCGGTGAGTCCCGATAATCATTTTGAGTTGGAGCAGCCCAATCGTCGCGACCCACGGATTCCGGTCCATGACGTTGCCAAGTGAAGTCGTTTTTTGTGCATATTTGCCTTAATGTGATAAGTTCAACGGCACGGTTCGTTCATCTGCAGGTTCTCTTTCCGAGCATTTGCATTTGGTAATAGATAGGGTATGTTAGCGTTCAAACCTCCGCAAGCGGCTACATATCAGTCGCCGGTTTAGGACCCATACAATCAATGCATCAATCAATCAAGCGGCAAATGCTGACACTCAACTGCTGCCACTTGCCCCTTCTTACTATCACTATCAGCCAGCCGCTCCTGCATTATTTCCATACATTCATTCCCTTCTACGAATTCAGCGATCTTAACTTAAAATGAATCAAACCCCCTTCCAACTTCCAACGTTCGGCTCTGGTTCCCCAATCCAGTCTATTAGCTCCTCATGATAACAGCATATCAACCCAGGCAAGGCACAGACAAAAACCACCTGCACTATTCTTCCTTGCCAATCACATAAGAAGCTACTTAAGCAGAAGCATTGGCTTTATGGCAGGAATGACTAGGGTACATTGCGGAGGAGATGTAGTCTAACATTTCGAAAGTTTGAGATTAGCCGCAATCAAATACAAATGACTATAATCATGTTCGTGAGTCTGGCTATCCAAGGGCCTGGAGACGAAAAATCATCACTAGGTTGATCGTAAACTCGAAAAAGAGTAGCGTGTTGTTAGAACAAGACCTCGAATCACTCGGCGTCACCGTGATCAACGGCGATCTTCTGGAGAGTGCATCAAGGTGCTAAAATTAGTAGTTTTGAAGGAAAGATGCTCCAGAGTGAGCCGGTATGCTCCCCGATTGGATACTGGATATCCTAAGGTGGCAACGAGGCTTGAAGCCATTGTATCCCACGCGGACTTGGCGATATTAAAACGGTTGTCGAAGCTTGAATTGCAAGTTGAGCTTATTCTAACTGCCAACGTCATCGAATTTGGGATTTATTGGTTTGTGTTGCGTTTGTTGTGATCTTCTGTTGAGATATTCATGGTAACTAGAACAGTAAATTGCTTCAGGTATTGCCACCATGTTTCACCTCAGGACTTTTAGATCCTTGGATATTTGACTTTTGTGTCCCTCCAACCGAGGCAAGTAATCCCTTGTTAGATGAATATTTGAAAATTCTAATGATCTCAGCCTTGTCCTTTTTTTTTGCAGGTTTCTTGTTTAAATAGTTCTACGAATTGCCCAGCAACGAGTATCAAACAGTTTAATCCAGATCTTGTTCAGAACGTGTAATCTGCAAGAGGTTTTGAATTTTGTTACTTCCTGCTCATACCTTATCGTGATTCCTTGGTTGGAATACTATGGTCGTCCACTACGTTGAACTCCCTCAATATTCGCACCCACTCACCATCATCTTTCAACCTCCAGCACGCTATTTGAGCCCTATTCTCGAAATACTTGGGCATAAATATTTCAACTCTGTTTACTAGATAATGTCGTGGGAGTGACGGTAGTATCAAATCATCTGCTGAAGGAGAAACGTCAATAGGGAAATTGTCGTCAATGAAAGTGCCTGCGTAGAAGTCCCCTTCTTCAAATCTTATCACTTCCTGTGCAATGCGGCCTACCAAGTATGAGTCCCACAAGCCTTCTTTGTGAGAATTCAACCGCAACAGCTTGGCAGCGTGCACTCGCAGTCGGTGATTTCGGCACTTTATGGCCGTATAATAAAGTGGGGGTATCCAGGCTATATCTGCTACAGAACCGAATATAGAGTTTTCTTCCCCAGGAAGTGTTGCAGATCTCTTCGAAGCTGAGCGAAGTGCATTCAGAAGATCTACTGACTGAACCACCAAAGAAGTGAAATCTTCGATATGTTTGTCGAGAACTGACTCGTTTGTTGTGGCGAGGCACGTCTCAATCATTATTTTTGCCATCGTGTGATAGATTGAAAGAAGTCTGTAAGCAAATGACGCCACAATATCTGTATGCACCTGCAGGTGTGTTTTTGATTCAGATAATAGGCTCCGCCAAGCAACCAGCTGCCCCCTTATATACGTTTGTCTTTGGTAGAGCTCATTTAGTGACGGTATTTGTCCAGGCTCATTTGAGTAAATCTGGCACTGAGTAATATTTAAGGTATCACTCAGTATCAGGTCAAGGTGTTTTCTTGATTGTGTCCATGTCTCAAACTTCCCGGTTGGGAGTTCGAACTTCGATACCAGAAAAGTTCCCATATGTCCCATTCGTCCCAATAGTTGACTTTGTAGATTAATCCTGGAGAAGCCCTCTTTGATAGATTGATCGGTTAAGTCATTCGAAAGCCACACATTGAATTGGAAATGCTCTAATATTTTAAAACCCTTGTTGATGTGGAGGAAGCCAGCGTCACTGTTACCAAGGAGAAACTCTAGATAGATGAAGATCAAACAAGTGATGAGAGTAATCCGAGAAGATTCTCTTGTTTGGGCCAAGAAATGAGGTTTGAGAGTGCGGATTGCTATACTGTATTGGTGCAGTGCGAATTGCCCATGCTTACCCAACTTATTTTGCATTAATACAGGCCCAGGCTGACGAAATACCTCGTTCTTATGCGCCGCGCTGAGAGCCAGAATAGCGTGAAGCACTGCTGGCTCAGTTGAGCTTGCTTGCGGTATTACTGACTCCCACAGTGGCGAACTAAATATACCTGGGAGTTTCACGACACTTCGGCGAAAGAACCATTCGAGGTACCCCTGCTCCTGAGGTTCAGTATATCGTGAACTGAGAGCAACTGGCATACATCGCAACGTTGGCCTAGACTGGGTAGCGACTGCTGGTCTATCTCTATCGACACGATCTTGGTAGGTGTTTCCACCTCCTCCCCAGATGCCGTAACCATCGCAAACTCGACCGGTAGAGATACATTTGCTACAAGCAGGCCAGCCCTCATCACACTTCACCTTCCTAATCCTGTGTTTCCTTATAAGCATAACTTATTATTGAATAACATAGCTAATAAGATACTTACTTGCAAGTTCGACAGGGACGAGGTTTTTTCCGGGCCATATTGACTTCATAACATGAGCAAGTTGGGTTAATATCTTGGTTTTTCCAGTTGTGTTCGGAGGAGACGGATTTAAGAAACCCAACTCTTGAACCAAGTGTAAGCTTGGGTTCTCGCTTGATTATCCAATCACTGTATTCGATACACTGTATTCTATCGCTACGAACAGTCCTGTGGCTCTTTATCATATATGAGGTAAGCTGACGATTGCTTTCGTTAATGAAGCTTTCTCGAAAATGCCCACCCCCACTATACTAACTAGCTAAGAGTAGGAAAACAAAGTAAAAGTTAAAGTAAAGATAAAGCAAGGTCACGACATCAAGATTTAGCAGTCTTGATATACGCCTTTAGATTAGTTAGACTATTTTAATTCCGAGTTCAAAATCATTAAGGACGAGGTTGTTCAAGATTGGCGAGTGCTCAAACACAACGGTCTTTAGCTTTCTCTTCGTAATCTCAGTGTCGGTGTTTGCCTACCCGGGTTTGGTACACGCTGCATTCATTAGGCAAGATGCGTGCACGGTCCCACCGCTGCTTTCAATGTCTATAAAACTCACTTATAAGGCTGACAACCCTGGTCTGATATATGACCTTAAAATCCAGTAACAGCAATTTTTAGTTTCTCCAGTTCCCTCAAGGCTCAAGTGCTTAATATTTTAAAAGACATCAATCAGTGTCACTTTATCAATAATAAAAAATTTCCGTGCTCTGTCAAAACCAATCGTACTTAGCCTGGGTACCCTCTCAGAATTAATCACTTTCAATATAGGATTTTGACAGATCTTACGGCTGCCTCTGCCAAATAGGATATGCAGGAGGGCTTGGTGCCACAACCCCCTACTAGCTTCCAGGTTTCACTAGTTAAGATGCATCAATCCTTGGTCTTCACGCATTTCTTCCAGTATTCAACAAAACCTTTTGCTCAGTGAGAAGGCTTGATATGGTATGAACTTGATTCTCATTTTGTGATCCCCATATTTTGCTATTACTGACTTTTCTTCAGCTACAAAATCACAGTTGCATAGTCGACTCCAATTCAGCAGGTAAAAGCATGATTGATGGGATTGAAGAATTCTGTTTGCGTTAGGTCACGATTTACGTACCGGCAATGGCCACTGATTAAAGGAGAGACAGTCTGTACCTTGGAGGAGATACCCACGTCCAATCATGACCATTGAAGATTTGATGATCTGTGATTCCACATGGGTTCTAGGATCAAGTAATTGCCCTAATCTCACATAGCACTCGAGCAGGAAAACGAATTGTGATATCAATGAATTGGATCCACGGAGCCAGGGGTTTTGCGTCAAACATATCGCGACTAAAGAAGCATTCAGACTTCAATATTCATGTTAAAATGAACAAAAAATGAGCGAACAGCGTGTACAAGAGAACAAGAGCGACAGGAAGGGACGAAGAGGGAAGGGTACGAAGTAACAACAAATTCAATGAGCTGCAGTTTCCTTGGCCCCATCCAGCTTCTCCGCCACCAATTCAGCAAGACTATTCAAGTTTTTCTGGGGGCTCAAAAGATCATGGAACGGTATGTCAACCTTGAAGGCCCTCCAAAACCAAGTACGAAACTCGGCTGCAATCATACTGTCAACGCCGAACCGTGATAAAGGTTTATCACTATCAATTTGATCAGGCGGTGTCAGAATTAGGTTGGAGAAGCGCTTCTTGGTGAGCCTAAGTATAGCAGCTTGAAGCGATGATGCATCAAGCTCTAACACAAACGCATTGACAATCTTGGCTGGTATTTCCTTGAGCCATGGGGCATCATTCGCCAATCTGGACAAATCTGCCGCGTTCATCTGGCCAGCTGCACTCTGAGCTTCCTTCTCAGCTGCTAGTGCTGCGGCAAGGATAGACGTGCGCGGATCTTGCTCTAGCTCGCCGCTAACATCATATCCTTGAGCCATCAACTTGCGATACCCCAAAGGCTCCAGCCCTGTAAGTAAATGTGAGTCCGTAGGATGATTCTGCTCATGTAAAGCATTGGCATCATTCGCATATGTTCCTGCGAGAGAGGTGTCAATGGCTTGTAGAAACTCGTCCTCGTTCAGTGGCTGAATACCCCTTCGTAACAACAAAGCCTCGATATCTGGATTTTCGTTCAAATAACCAACTTCTGATATCATGCCTAAACCAACAGACACAGCTGTTTGCCCCTGGGAGCGGCGCCAGTGAGCAAATGCGTCAAGAAATCCGTTAGCAGCACAATAATTGCTCTCAGTGGCAGTCCCGATACTGCCAGACATTGAAGACATCAACAAGAAAAAGTCTAGAGGTGTATTCCCAAGCACGTTGTGAATATTCCACGTGCCGGTCCATTTTGGGCGGACAGATGTATGCCAGGCTTCGCTAGTCATGTTGCTGAATAGTGCTTCATGAAGTCCCATTGCTGCTTGAACAACACCACCGATAGGACTCCCCATACAGGCGTCGACTGCTCTAGTTACGTCAGTGGCTGAGGATACGTCGCCTCGGACAACTGTGACCGTGGCCCCTGCCTCTCGCAATTGGTCTACAAGGTGTTTTGCACTGGGCTTTTCGCTTCCAGATCTACCTAGGAAGCAAAACTTTCGAGCGCCACGTAGTAGCATCCAGCGACTAAGACTGCGTCCTAAACCACCAAGACAGCCTACAAGAAGATAGTATTTTCCGGGACTGAATATTGTTTGGTATTTTGCGGGCAAGGTCTGATTAGGTGGTTAGTAGAGATGTCTATACACAAAACACGTACTTAATCACTCACTGGAATCACACTTTGGGGATTCTCCAAAGATATCACCACCTTTCCTACCCGATCCTTAGCTGAAAAGTGTCTGTAGGCGTGCACAATATCCGCTACATCGAATATAGTCATGGGCACAGTTTTAATGTGGCCTGAACGATACAATCCGAGTACCTCTTTAGTTTTACTATATCATGTTAGCTGATGAGATTCGGTAGTGAGAATGTATCATATATCTAGTAACTTACCTTGACCAAATACTTTGATAGTGTGAATCGTGGTGGAAAAACAGGTCGGAGAGGTCAAATGCAGTGAAGGTAGCATTCCGTAGGAACAGATGCATGCTAAGCTTTCCAGCATCGACAAGCTCACGCTTTCCTACCTCAATAAATCGCCCAAATTGTGCTATGCACTCCCAGCTAGCATGCAATAAGTCTCCAGCGAGTGAATTGATAATCACATCAACCCCACGGCCGCCAGTAATCATTTTCAAACCATCCACAAAAGAGGTATCTCTAGAAGAGAATATATGACTGTCCGAAATACCTAGCTCGTGGATAAGGAAGTTCCGCTTGGATTTAGAACCTACTGTAGTATAAATGACCGCTCCAGCCCTTTGTGCAATTGTGATCATGGCAATACCCAAGGCGCCAGCGCCTGCATGGATCAAAACCGATTCCCCAGCTCGAAGGTGTGCCCTGTCCTCTAGTGCGTACAAAGCCGTGGCATAGACAATTGGAAGTGTCGCCATAGCTGTAAATTCCTCTTCTGGCAACAGTTTATGTGCCGCCCATGCTGGTACACGCTCTCGTGTAGTAAAATAATTTGGTGCTGAGACGACAACTCTATCGCCTGGTTGCAGCTCAACACTAGGTCCTACAGCTACTACGACACCACTAAACTCAATGGCTGTTGTTGCTGTTCGTGTTTCTATAAGCCCGTTCAATGCGTAGATATCTTTAGCGTTCAAGCTCACCGCTTTAATGTCAACATCGATAAATCCGGACGGGAGACTTGTAGACGGCTCGCAGATTTGCTGAAAATGAATCGAGTCTGTGTTACCTACCTGGGCAACAGAGAGCCGAGCCGGTGAAACGTTGGTCAGTGGATCTTTTTGCATTGATTCTTGGTTTCCAAGCCGGCGTCGGAACAAGGAGTTGGCCTGCTTATCAGGAACGAAGCGGCTTATGTGGAGGAGTCCATTTAGTTGCACAAATTCTTTGTCATCTTTGTCACCAAAAGAATGGAGGATGTTGACTATATTCTCACAAGTGCGGTTTGTATTAGATTTGGAAAGATTGATTGGTCCAATGTCAACGACTGAGAAGCGTAGGAAGGGTTGCTCTAGCATTACGGCACGCGAAAGACCATTCGACATTGTGAGATTTGGATTTGGTTTAGCCAACATGTTCGCACCGGTCAACCATAGTAGCTCTGTCACAGTATTTGTTAGGATGCGGATAAGGTCCATCTCTCGTTGACTCATGCTAGCCAGGAGTTCTTGCTCAATCTCTAGCAGAGAAATACAAATTGTGTGAGCACTGATTTTGGCAGCCTGGACATCTTCTAGGGAAAGAATAAAGATTTTATATCCGCCGACACTTTGGAGCAGATAGTTCTTGAAAGATGTTGCCAGTTCGAGTAAATCTTGCGACGGCTTGTAGACCTGTCAAGATCGTTAGTATTCTGATGTTCAAACTGCAGCAGGCAGAACTACGTACCACGATACATATTTCTCTTCCATCGAATGCCGTTGTATCTTTAGGACGCTTTGCGAGAAGTGTGTCGCCCCGAACAGTCACAATAGTGAACTGGGTTTGAAGCCGGGATATAGCTATATCCATCTTAGGGCTTAGAATAAGCCCATCCTCCTTTAATAACGCTAAAATCTGGTCCACCACACTGTTCCATGACTGTTTTGATATTACATGCTACCAAAAATCATGTTAGCTTTCATTGATGAGTTGGCAACCTTTTTTCTAGAGATCTTACCTCCGAAATATAGATTAGATCCTAAAACCACGCGATTTAGTAACTTTCTCGACGAAAACTGTGTATAGTACTCACATATAGATTTTCTATGTTGGATTTCATCTGTAGCTCTCCTTCACTGATTGTCGCAACATCCCATGAATGGCAACGCGGAAAACCAGTATCCTTATCTAGAAGGTCGAGCCATTGTTTTCTCCACCCTTCCGATTCACTCGTTATTTCGAGAATTCGAAGTTTGGGGTTCTTATGCCCTGCGAGATCTAACAGAGCGCCAGCTGTAGCGAAATGCTGCTCACGATCACGCTCAGCGAAATCTTTCTGCTTCAGAATTTCGGCGACATACGCATCGAGTTGAACTTCGGCACTTATATCGAGTCTTAGAATATCAGGTTTCCAATGAGTGCGTAAAAATGGATGCCGTAGAAGTTTGTGCTGTTGGCTAGATGGTTGATCCGAATCTTCACCCTTCTTACCCTGGTACAACGAAAGTCGCACGTCTGTCAGGTCGATGATGGTGTTTCCCATAGGATCACGTAGTGTGCTGTCTATTCGATGCGTAGTGAAACCAGTCTTGTTTGCCCGGGTCTGTATTGTCGCCTCCCAGTCATGGTCGATTCTCCCAAATGTGCGAATCCGACCTTCCCCTATGAAGACGGGGAGATAAGGTCGAAGTGTGTTTATATTTCCCTTTGTCGTACCTATGATGGGAGCCTGAAGACAAGTATCGATGGTGATCGGATGTACGGAATAGTACGTCGAATCTGGATATGTGGCCACGGGAGGTATCAGAAGGGTTTTGCACTCTGTATCAAGCCTTTTGCGATTACCATCAGTACGTACGCTAGTCAGCGATCTGAAATGCTCCTCGAGGCAAAATCCCCCTTCTGTCGCCTTTGTATACCATTGTTCGGGGTCCCAAGTTTCGAATGCTTTTGTATTGGATAGCAGCACAGATCCTTGAATTTCTACCGAATTGTTCACACGTATTTCTCCAGCACAGTGGACAGTCGCATGCCCGGTCCCTACCGAGGATACACAATACTCAAACCATCCAGATGAAACGGTTACGGTTGACAACTTCCGCTTTGCTACCCTTGTATGAAGCTCAACGCCAGTGTCCGGTGTATCGTTAGATTTAGGAACAACGAGTGCCGCAGCGATGTTCACGTTGCGAAACTCGAACACAACACCGTGCTGCCCCTTATCCTGGCCAATCATACGGTCTTTTAATCCAAGAACTTGTGATAAAGCCTCGATTCCTATAGCAAGATATCCTGCGGCAGGAAAAATAATCTGGTCTTCTATCTTGTGACCGCTTATCCAGGGCATCTCGCTTAAACGTAGAATATTACGCCAGCACCAATTGATTCCATCCCCAGCGAGCTGCTTGGTCCCCAGAAGTTCGTGCCTCACATGTTCCCTATTGCGCAATTCAATACTAGCACGTGGCTCATACCAAAGCAACTTGTCTGGATAGTCCCACGGATAGGTGGGTAGATCATGAAGAGGCACCAAACCTGATTTCGGCAGGTGATTTACCACATGCCACTTAACTTCATGACCGTGTCCAAAAAGCTTCCCAGCTACATGTTTCATACATACATTCGAATTTTGCTTCCTGATCAATGTAGGGGTATATGGAAGCTGCAGATTTTCTAATTTGAGTCCAGCTCTGATCTGATCAAAAGGCCCTTTCAGTGCGGAATGTGGCCCAATCTCGATGAAATGATGTTTGCCTCTATTCGTAATGAGTTTCCCTAAGGCGGAGCTAAATTGTACTGGGTTTTCAAGGTTCTCTCGCCAATATGCTGTCGTCTTGATGTATTTCTCAAATATCCTGAGGTCACTTCCAGCTTTACCTACTGAAGAGTACATCGTGGCCACAAGGGGGGTGTCATCCGTAATATTAGCAGTTGGTAGATATTGTGAGAGTAGCTCCTCGTACAGTTCGCCAACCCCTTTCATCATGTAGGAGTGATATGCACGTTGGCCTGTCTCCAATTGACGAGCGAACATCCCTTGTGTCTTGATTTCCGCCTCGAGCGTTTTGATACTCTCTGGCAAGCCACTTAGCGTAACACTTTCGGGTGAATTGACGCAAGCTACAGATACTTTCCCTACAAGTGCATTCTGCTCAATGAGACTTTCGGCCGCCTTTTCCCCCATACCGATAGCCATCATAGCTCCACCCTGTGCCTGTGGCTGGCCTACAGCATAACCACGGAAGTAAGCTACAAGGATGGCTTGCGCGGCAGAGAGAAGTCCTGTAGTGTAGGCAGCGGCAATCTCGCCTGAGGAATGACCAATCACAGCAGAAACGACCAGGCCCCATTCACGTAATACATTCACGATTGCGATTTGAATTGCAGTACAGATTGGCTGGCTTCGCGTAACATTGTTGACTTGACTGATATCTGGGGCGTTTAATATAGTTTGTTCCAAGGTCCAACCAGGGGCGAAAGGAGGGGGCAAAGCTTGTAGAATGTGATCTAGCTGTCGTATGGTGGTCGCAAATGTCTCTTCCATGGTTAAGAGCTCTTTACCCATCCCTGCATACTGCGCACCCTGTCCAGTAAAGATGTAAGCTATAGGAAGAGGACTTGAAGATGTCGTGTCAGTTTTATCAATTTGAACAGTCAAGCCACTTCCATCAACGCCTTCCTGGACCAAGAGGTAACCTTTTTGTCTTAACCGCGATCGGCGTTGCGACAAAGTAAATGCCAGTCTCTCCAGATCATCCTTGGGGTATTTTGCAATGACTTGGGAAATCTTTTGAGCGCACAAATCGAGGGACTTCTTTGACGCTGCGGATACTGGCAGAACAAGAGGCCAATTTCCTACATCTTTAGTGACTGGTTTAATCCGTGACGAACCGCTTAGGTAACTATCAATGGATTCTAAGATAATGTGGGCATTTGCACCACCAAACCCAAAGGAGTTGATGCTAGCACGCCGGGTTGGTCTCGGCCATGGTTCCACTTCAGTCACGACCTGGAAATTGCGTGGACCAAGCCTCACTAAAACAAAAAGTTTAGCTGGAGTATGTTTGCTAGAGACTAATTAATTTATTACGCACTTACACTTAGGATTTAGTGTTGTGACGCCGTAGGTTGGAGGAATGCAGTTATTCTCAAACGACAGGACGACTTTAATGAACGATGTGAGACCGCTAGCCGCTTCACTATGACCCAAGTTGGTTTTTACCTAGTAGAAACCAACAAAATTAACAAATGATATAACGGCAGCGACTAATACAGTAGGTAAGCAAGCAAGTTATGCCTCGTCCTTTTTATCTTGTGCACATAGTTCCTGCCAACTCTGTACGGTGGAATAAAGGCAGCAAGACACAACCTACCCCCCCCTCCCATGGAATTTAAATATCACTCACCGACCCAAGCATGACAGGCACCCCTTCGCGATGGGCGAAGCACGATGAGAGCGCATCTACCTCGATTGGATCTCCCACCGCAGTACCCGTGCCATGGCACTCCACATAATCTGTACCACTAAAGGGGAGACCTGCGTTGGAATAAGCTTTCCGAATTACGGCTTCCTGGAAAGTTGCGCTTGGCTGCGCAATACCAGAGGTGTTGCCGTTTCTACACAACTCCAATTAGAACGAAATAACCTGACAATCTAGAGTAAACACATGTCTTACGCATTAACGGCTGTTCCGCGAATAATGGCGCGAATACAGTCCCCATCTTTAAGTGCAGACGAAAGACGCTTGAGATAGACCGCATTGATTCCTTCGCCCCGTCCATATCCATCAGCTGATATATCAAACGTGTGGCAAGTGGATGTTGGCGAAAGAACTCCACCTAAACTTGTTCCGAGATGTTGTTCGGGGGACATGATAACGTTAACTCCCGCCACAATTGCTCCATCACAATCACCGGATTGGATAGCTCGGACAGCGTTATGCACACAGTAAATGGACGAAGAGCATGCCGTGTCTAGGGCAAAACTATTCATGCAAGTCAGTATACTAAATGCATCTTTGGAGTAGTTAAACGAAAGAAGCAAGGTCAAATGTATACCTTGGTCCATGAAGATTGAACACGTGTGAGATTCTGTTCGCCAATATTGCAGTGCCTGATCCAGTAGCAGAGTATCTTGAACCATAGTCAGGGTCCCGGTTCTGCATTGCTTGATAGTCCATAGTGAAATTCCCAACATAGACTCCGGTTGTGGTGTCAGAAATTTGGTCCATTGACATACCAGCATTTTCCAGGCACTCATACACAACTTCCAGAAGTTGTCGCTGCTGTGGATCCAAGTATACTGTCTCCAAGTTATTGATTCCAAAGAAGTTGTTGTCAAACTTGCGGATGTCATTCTCTAAGAAATAACCTCCTTGAGCGGTCATTGCTCCACCGCGGTCTGCGCCTCCTGGGTGATAAAAACCTTTCATATTGAATGACTTTTGAGGCATTGGACCTTGGGCTGTTTTTTTCTTGACAAGAAAGTCCCATAGTTCGGACGGAGAGGAGATCCCCCCTGGAAGTCGGCAAGCTGAAAGTTGAGCTGTGTTAGAAACCCATAACTAATTCACGTTTTTATAGAGTTATGTAAGATGGCAAAGACCCATACCTTGTCCAACAACGCACACTAATTCACCATTGTAGCCATCGACATAGTCCGAGTCAATCTGGGGATTAGAAGGTGGTTTCGCACATTCGACAGACAATACGTCGCTGTATGCAGCGCCGTTAAGATGTGTGTTGCTAGAGCCTGTAAAAGGCAGATCAACAACCTGAGCCAGAGCTGTGGCGACTGCCATTGTTTATTGTTGTAGGATACAGAGCCCTAACCTTTCGGTACTATAGTTTAAATGCTGTACAATTCTGGTATAATTCTGGCCGGTCAAAAGTTCAGTAAACGCGCAGAGTCAGTATATTCATAAGATTCATGACATATTCTCTTCTACTATCCTATCCACCGCGTGAAAAGTTGGTCACCACCATGTAGCACAACCCGACCTCTACGCCAATCTACTGGAGGTAGCTGACGCTTGTTTGCTGACCGTGCCATGCCTGAGGTACCAGAGGACCGGATGACAAGGCGATCTAGGTAGCGAGATGTAATACCAGATATAGTACTGTTACTAGACTAGCCCTAGCGGTAGATAAAACAACCAAACACTTAATTCACTAGTGCACCAGGTAATTCGACTGCCGGTTATTTAGTCTACCAACACGCGGTCGCAGCACTCGGTGAGCATCTCCGCAGCATGAACACCTGATATTAGTTAATATACGACTTTAAAACATGCAGGTTCGTGGCGCGGCCCGAGAAGCGGCCCGAGAAGCGGCCCGGGAAGCCCGGACGCATTGGTCAAGACGCTCACTGCACGTCACCTCGGTATTTAGTTTCCAGCCACACGATGTGCAGGCTCGCAGGATAGACAAGGTCACATATCAGGCTTTATCCAGGGGGGTTTTATGCTGATAATCAATACTTCTCGGAATACACAAGCGCTTCCTCGATTCTATTTGCGGCCTTGCAATACGTGTTCCCCAACTGAGTTTCCGGCTGCTTCAGAAAAGGAAGCTGCCCTGGGGTTCAATCGGTGATGTAGTACTCTGTATGCATATGTGTGGCATGGAATATTGTATCTATCAGAGGTCGGCTTCGTACATTGACGTGCATCAACGTGCATTGATCTTCCCCAGACTCTCTACAACGGCTGTACTCCACTCTAAGTTGAGAGCAACAAGGTAAATTTGCCAAAGTATGAGGCATCCGCAAGTGGTGGTATTTTGAATTAATAGTGAACGTGAATCGGTCTCTCTTTGACGATAATTTGTATTGTAACCACCAGATATTCCTAGCAGATAAGCCTTCCGACTTTTTGGTTCGTGTCACCCAAGATACTTTGAAAGACTTGTGCAATCCACACCCTATCTTGAACAAACATGGCGACTCCTTTGAAAGAAGGCGAACTTAACGAATATGGCCTCCCGTACAACCCCCGAGCTATAGGCTACATAGCGCAGGGATTTCCAGCTCCAGGGCTCCGCCGAACAGTTCGGCACATCACTGGCCACGATGCAGAGGGAAAAGAGATCTTTCTCAGCACTGACTGTGGGGATCACCACCTTATCATGGGCGAGCAGCAGGCGCTGTCTAACATCGTGTACTCCACTCATGAAACTCCGGTGGACATCAATGATGATCTCGATGTTAAGCATGCCAAGGAGAATGTGGTGCGTATCAATTCGCATATAAATACATATATATCGGGGTCGAGAGATGATAAAAGTGCAAATGAATTACCACGTATTCTTGCTTCGCCCAACTGAACACTGCTGATTTGAACGTGTAATTCAAAGCCACCACTACATTACGAGCACGGTACTGTAGTTCGAATGATTGATTTTGCTCCCAATGAGCTTACACCATTGCACCGCGCACTATCCATTGATTATGGAATTGTGCTAGAGGGCGAATTCGAACTAATCCTCCAATCTGGCGAGAAACGAATAATGCGGCAAGGGGACATCAGCATCCAGCGAGCTACAGCGCATCAGTGGAAGAACTTGTCAGGCGGTGGTACATTGCCAGGTCGGATGATTTGGATCCTTGTTAGTGTCAAAGATGTGATTGTGAATGGAAAGAAGTTAGAAGGTTTTATGGGCCCTTTGTCGATCTATTATGATGAAGAGACTGAGAAGGAAACGGAGAATAAGGAGGTGAAATAGATCAAATATTTCGTGATAACTATATTGAGTATTTGATAATGGGCTCGAACCCGATGTTACTTTGTACCGTTAAGACTCTGTCAATGGGACAACCAAGTCAAAGGTTACCAAATTTTGTGTTCAGTTTAACTTTTCAGAGATACCCATCAAGGTTTCCTTCCTATGTCCTCTTGTTTGCACCAGCCCGATATGCGTCTTTTAACTTGTTGAAGTTGAATAAGCCCCACAAGATGCGGTCCTGGAACTCACTTCATTAGTGATCTGACATTGATGAATAGCAGGATTCTAAGCGTGCGTACCCAGATTGTACGGGGTGCAAAGGTGTCAAAAAGGCGGGTTATGTAGGTGGCATTGCCAAACCAGAACCACGCTTTCGGGGAAGATTTTAAACTTTGAGAGACGACATTTTGTGCATACACAGAGCGATCAGTGGTAACTATATACGTAAAAGGTTATGTGATCAGCCGAACTATCCCAAGAGACTTATATAGGAGCGACACACCTGGTACTCTTTGAACATGTTGCGTGAATTCCTTTGCGAGTGGGGAAAAATATGAATCTATCCAATTGTCAAAGCAATATTCTGACTGGAAGAGAATGGTCATGTATGAAATTCCTTTACTTTCTGGCAACACTCTTTCTCTGTCTGTCTTGAGGAAATTGGTACCAACTTCACCGGAGATGATCTGGTGAAAGAATTTGTTAATCGACAGTTAGGGGTTTGTTCAGTCCCTCAACAGAAGTGGTACATACTGTCAAAACCTTAACGCTGAAATATTGAAGAACGGTTAGAATGACAGCATTGCCGTGTATTATCCTATTCGCAAGGAGTGAACAAGCTCTTACTCAAATGGAGCCATCTCAACTCGGAGTGTGCTCGACCAGTGATGAAGGGCTGCCTTGCTGGCATTGTAGGATGCTAAGTTTAGGTGAACAAGGCTCTTCAGACTCCATGGGCAACAAGACTCACATCCATAAACATACGGAATAATGCCGCCGATAGATCCTATATTCACGATGGTTCCAGTAGATTTTATTAGAGCATCATGGAAATGGTGAACCATTCGCATTGGCCCAAAGACATTCACATCAAACATCTTTTGCACGGCATTGACATCGGTATCAATTGCTGTCATGGTATAGCCTATCTCAAACTGACTTAGCTTATGATTACACTTGCCGTTTTTAAACTTACAGATTCCTCTTGGTATGGTGAGCACTTTTGATCATTGGCATTTGAAAGTTAGAGAACAAACAAGGACCAAGAGCTATACTCACGCATTGTTCACAAGTATATCAAGATAACCCCCAGTAAGCTTGACGACATTTTCTCTCAGTGCGAGGATAGATTCTTCATTCGTCACGTCTAATGGGAATGAAATTATTCCAGCAGTAGCTAGATGCTGATACGATTCCGTAGGAAGCACAGTGGCAATAGGGGTGATATTTCGACTAGCATACTCTCGTGCCAGTGCTTCACCAATGCCCCCTTCTCCACACCTATCAGATAACTCAGTTCATGATGACTGAAGTAATAAAAGTTGGGCAGAAACACACCCAGAGATCAGGGCAAATTTCGTTGGTCGGTGCGACATGGCCAAAGTCATGATCAAGACGAGATTCTCAAGACGGCATTTCACTCTCGAATTGTAGTGGTAAACTCATGGATTAGTTGATCGATGCCCTCCTATTGTGGTTTGGAAGTCGATGTTTTGATCTATATTAGGTTAGCGTTGAATTGAAATTGGAGTCAAGTTCCCTAAACCTTACCGTATCGCCCTTATGCTACTACGTGTACGCTCAAAATCCCCAGCGTATTGGTCCCTTATCTTACAGCATGTAGAACTCTAGGCTTCAACTTACAAGGACTCAAAGGGAAAGCCACCAACCTTTGGCCTTGACAAGCTAGTCCACTTTCACTAGGAGGTAATAAGTTCCAGAACAGTTTTGAATCTTATTAAAAGCTGCAATTAATAAAGACTCCTTGACCTCACGCCCTAATCAGAATGCGCTGTTTCGGGAGGGTAGGGGTGAAAGATTTACGAATTCGGGAGGGGAATATGAAGATGATTAACAGGCTCATAGTCGTTGATCTCCTAACCTATCACAAATTGTCATCCTTGGTGATGTTGCATGCATTAAGCTCGTTCGTCTTCACACTCGCAAAATTGGTGATTCGGAATGAATTGAATGGTTGGTTGACTCAGATTAACCGCTGCAAGGCGGCTGGCTATGCAGGTAAGGCCACGCAAGGCCGTGAGGCACGGTCTTCCGCAGTATGAAAGATTCGTTCAAAAGTCATGATTCCCGCTAGCAAGGGTAGCCAGTCTGCTCCTGTCAAATAGCATCTGTATCCAAGTTCTCGGGTCCGAGTAGATTGCTTGCAGAATAAGCAACTTTTATCTACTGTATTAAGGATCCGGCTATAATTTACTGTATTGCATCGTAGCCAATAAGAGCACTAATCTAACCTTCCATCCAACTGAAGGATGGGGCCGGCATTTATTATATTCTATTGGCAAAGTTTAATGGTAGCGAATAAAGGAACTAATCCAACCTTCCATCCAACTGAAGGATTGAGCCGGCATTTATTATATTCTATTGGCAAAGTTTAATGATAGCGAATAAAGGAACTAATCCAACCTTCTATCCAACTGAAGGATTGAACCGCCATATATTATATTACTACAACTGTTGTATATATTAGCAAGTTAAAAGATATTAGTGGCTGCGGGTGGCGTACAGGTGCGGGTGACGTACAGGTGATGACAGTAGTAGGCCTGTCGTTCCCTGCTAGCGCGAATCATGACTTTTGAACGAATCATCCTTCGTACGGAGTACACAATTCTTCACATCCGAGGTCGACATGATGCCTGAATGGGTTGTATTCTACCCCAGAACTTGTCTATGTCGTATCACAGGTTGCTGCAGCAGTACCCCCGATTTACTCGGAATATGGCTATGCGTGTCCAGAAACTGTTGTTTGTCCTTCGACAGCACATCTTTATCTTCTATGTTACTATTCCCGTCTTCAATGTGTCTGTTCTCGAATGGTGGCCCTGGCGAGCTGAAAGCTCTCGCATGTATGATTTATACCACTAACTCCGACTTCGCCATCCGCATGGCACCCTGATACCATGACAAGGATTTATTGTGGTAGAATTTGCTGCTCAGTTAGGTTATTGGATAATTAAACTACAGCGTTAATTCCTGCGGAGGGAGGTCGCCTATCACAGTATGATGTCAATCGCACATGGATCGGCCCTCCCCCAGACACTCCACGTTCCAGTCCCTAGACGGTGAAGACATTGTTGGCCTGAGGTTGTCCTGTGGTTGGAACCAATAGAGTCCGGTCACAGACTCAACCTTGATTCATGAGTCGTTGAATGCACGAGGCCTTCTCAATATTGCGGATACTTAGATTAAGGCGTTCGTCGAACCCTGGTAAAGTGACTTGTCACAAGTAAGATCTGTTTGCAACTCTCTTCACCGAGAGTTATCCCCTCCTCCGGCAATTGACTTCGGGTTCTCCCTCTGAGGCTGGGGGGCGACCGACCTTGTTTGTTCCCGTCTCCCTACTGATATCGACAAATTATCGTATACACATACTCCGTTTGCTCATCGTATCAGGTCAAAATGGCTGCTCTAATCTCTGATAGCACACTTGATCGCAGACTTAAGCTTGAAGCCGAAAAGAGGACGACCTTCGGCGCATTTCTATATCGCCAATTCTTCGTCACGCCTGCTCTCTCATGTAATGTCGACCTTACCGATAAAACTGTCATTATTACCGGATCCAATACTGGTATAGGCCTTGAATGTGCGCGTCATTTCTTGGATATAGGTTTGGGAAAACTCATTCTTGCTGTACGCAACGAAGCGAAAGGTCAGGCAGCTTGCACTCAATTGCTATCTGGCCGTCAAATTAAAGATGGCACTATAGAGGTTTGGAAGTTGGATATGGTATCCTATGAATCAGTTGTCGCGTTTGCGGAGCGCGCTAAGAGCTTAGAGCGCCTTGATATCGCCATTCTTAATGTTGGCATTATGAATATAACCTACAAGCGAGTCGCATCTACAAGCCACGAAGAATCACTTCAGGTCAACCTTCTGTCGACTGCTCTACTTACTGTCCTTCTTCTTCCTATCTTTAAAGCTCAGAAGTCCTCTGAGCCAGGTCGCATTGTATGGGTTCAATCTGATATAACTTCCTGGACGAAGTTCAAAGAGAAAAATAGTATCCCCTTGTTACCTGCGTTAGACAAGCCCGAGAACTTTAATTTTCCTGACCGGTATGGTACCTCTAAGGTTCTAGGACAACTCTTCGTTACTAAATTGACAAAATTAATACCGTCTTCGGTTGCTATTATAATAATGCCGAGCCCGGGTCTCTGTTATGGCACAAATCTAGGAGCTGTCTCCAAAAAGACTATCGGAGAGTCAATTTCAAATGTCATCAAGCGGATTCTCGGGCGTTCAAGTTCAGTTGGTGCCCGAGTAATCGTCGACGCAGCCGTTAATCACGGCGTTGATGGTCATGGACAGTTTATAGAAGACTGTAAGATACAGCCGTAAGTGTTCCTTGCTAGATTATGCGAGCTGAAGTTGCTAATAGCATTCAAAGGAAGGTCCCGTTTGTCTATACTGCTGAGGGTAATCGGGTCGCCAATATACTCTGGGAGGAGATGATGAAAGAACTGTCTTTTGCAAATGTTCAGCAGACTTTGAGCGACTTGGGCAACGAGAACAATTGAAGATGACACATAGAGTATTGCTTGGGCTACTCTACAAATTAGGGGAAGCATCGAACTCTGTATAATTGACTAGTAAGGGGTATTCTTTCGAGAATTTGAAGCCTTTCCTGTAACATGAACGCTGGGAATTTAGGACGTTGCAGCGAATTGATGATGTGCATTCCTGGGTATGGCCGTAAAAAGATTGTATAGTGTTTCACGTCACCAAGAAACTGCTTGATGATACCCAAATCGTAGCATAATATTCATCATCAAATCACAGTTTGAAACAGAAACGATTATCTCCTTGTGGGTGCAAACAAAAAGTGGTTACCACCTGACACTGTTCTGTATACGTGCGTTAAGCACTTGTTCGTTACTTCCCTACCGCCACTACCCTCCCCTCTGGTTTCCTAGCTTCTGATGCTGCGGTTGGATCAATGGAATGTCACATAGAAGGATAGTATTAAAATGGCTTCCCGCCTCTTCATATTTGGAGGGACGGGTTGTTCCAGTACCTTGTCTACAATATACAGTACTACCCCAGCAGCAGCTGCAGAGTCAAAAGGTGGCAACCGCGCTGTGCCTCTTACCAGGGTACCGAAATTCATAAGTCTTCTTAACAAGAGGGAGGTTGTTGGTCAGCATCAGCATCAGCTGTTATCGCTTAGTTAAAGCGCCCGCATCGAGTCAGATATTTCTGTGTCTTCAACTCAGTTATCAGCCCAAATACTTAGCCTTGGAATAACCTCCAACTCCAATTCTTGACATATCAATATTGAGACATTGAACGACCACTATTGCAGCAATGGGTTCTCTTGCCGACTTCCCTAATCTTCCCCCCGCGATTCAGGCACAGATCGCTGCTGGGCCAGCTCTCCAGCCGCCTCCCCACGTGCAACCGAATTTCGACAACCCACCTAACTTGAATGCTGTTGTTCATGTGCTATACGCAATATGGTTTCCTATGGTGACTATTGCAGTTCTCGGGCGACTATATATACGATTTTTCAGCATAAAGCAAGGTTTCATAGGAGATTGTAAGCTGTCATTCCTCTTCGACACTCTAGAGCTGTATTATTAACTTTATTTAGACTTTCTCATCGTGGGATATGTATGTCCTTTCACTATCTTACATCAACTGTCTAGATATTAATAGCTGTCTGAGCAGATATTCTTTGTGGTAGGATTCGCTTTGTCCTACCGAGTAATCCTCTTTCCTGGTTTCTTCGTCCATCAATGGAATATACGCTTGGGTGAACTACATATATTTCTCCGAGTAGGTCAAAACACATTCACATAAACTTGTGCGCGAGACTAACGGAGTGTAGGCTGTTCATCTCTCAACCGTTGTCTATATAGTCACCATTTGTTTCATTAAAATAGCAATTTTGCTAGAATGGCTTCGAATCTTCAGTCCAAACGGCACTCGCGGCCTGGTATTCTGGACTAGTCATGTTTTGATTTGGGCCAATGTTCTCTTCTATATATCGGTTCTCATTGCTAATAACATCTCATGCACACCTTACGAGTACATCTGGAACAAACTGATTGCGGGCTCCTGCGCTCGCGTCAACACGACAGACACAAATCTTAGCGCATCGGTTTTCAACTTTATTTCGGATGTTCTGGTCTTGCTTATTCCACAACATGTTATTTGGAAACTGCACATGGACAAAAGAAAGAAAATTGGAGTTTCCGTAATTTTCATGATTGGGCTATTAGGATGTGCTGCAGCTTTGGCACGACTCGCTGAGACCGTTCGTCATGCAACCAATCCAGACTTTGTCTACACGTTCTCGGCAGTTTCACTTTGTTCTGCCGCTGAGTTGACCTGTGGATTTCTGGTCGTCTGCGTTCCTAGTTTCCCCAAAGCGTTCCAGGCATTTGACATGACCAAACTGAAAGGGACACTGAGCTTCTGGTCTTGGACAAGCTCACAGAACCCTCTTCGATTGACTTCGAAGAAAAGATCAGGCGCCAATTCATCCGGCTCCCAGTCAATTCCATTCTCAAAACTCAAAGCTCCGAGCGAACACAGCGCCTCGAGTGATACGCACCACCTGTATCCAATGCCTAAAGCTGTTCATAAGGGTTCTGCCAGCAATTCCGTAGATCAATACGAGAATCTGGGGAGAATTGAAGGAGGTATTGTGCGGACTACGCATATTCAGGCAGGAGAGGAGCGTCAATCAGCGACACACACAGCTACGGGCCAACACGATTACCGACAACAATGGACATAAGAGAGTCGAGTATGGTGGGTTTCAAGTATATGTATAGACTGAGTTAAAAGGAGCTTTGTGAAAGGATTGTAATCTAGATAAGATGGATCAAACAATGAATAGTATGACAACAGATCAGATTCAGAACACAAGATAGTGCTTCTTCGTGACAAGTGTCTTTGAAAACAATTGGAACTTAGTCTGAAAAGGAGAAATCACGACGCATTCCAAATCTTTCTTGGAAAATGTCGAAATATCGTTGGAATTTCCATGCACTTGACACCTTCAAGCTGTACAGCTGCCCTCTCCTACTCTTCTTACTTCTGATACCGTTGACTTGCTTACCACTCACAACAGATATTAATCTTACCAATGTATCCGGATGTTTGGCTTGGCATTCTCGATATTCAAAAATATCACCCGTGGTAAATCTGCCTCGAGGGTATAGATGATGTGTTTCTCTTTCACGCAGTCATCCGTCGCAGACTGATGCTACCTCAGTTCTCGCTCGCATCTGGGGTATGTTACTACACCTGGGGATCCTCTTACATTCTCCAATGCAATACCACCCTACTTCGCTTAGGCACCTTGGAGCATAAGCCATGAACACCACATTGGTACTCTTGTGCTGCGTACGCCCTGGCATTATGATCAGATCACAACAATCAAATATACTTGCATGAAGCACGAGTTCAATTTGTGTGCATTTGGGGTGGAAAGCAGCATGCAGGAGCGCGCTCGTGTGCTGGGATCCGAAGTCGTACACGCGCCCGCCCTAGCTTATCACATGGCGTTATCACAAACCAGTGAGAACAGGACCAAGACATACTTTCGTAATTTGTTTACTTGGAGGGGGGTAAGGATTGTTTGATAATTATATCGTGAGCAAACCAATGGGAAATGAATTTCTGATTTTCTAAGCGAGATTTAATAAATGGCGCTAGCTGGTAGCATGTAGATTAAATGCGATGTAGTTATTATTCGTTTGACGAATGGGATAATATCCATAGATTGCACAGCTTAAATAGGCAGCTGGAGATGTATGCTTGTTGGAATGTCACGAGAAATTGTGATATTGGGACCTTTTTACTAACCTTGTGTATCTAAATATAGGCAAGGTTCCTAAATCATAAATTTCAGCACTAAACTACGGGCTAGCCAGGAAGTTGTAAAAGAAAAGTCAACCACCATAGTACATGAGCCAAGAAGGCGTAATATACGAACCGAGGATGTGAGTGCATCCTTTACTTTAAACACTAGGGCAGAATCACTAAGACGAGTGCAACGTACATGACTTTTCATATCATTATCAGTTGAATAACATATAGGTTTATGTGTAAAGCTGTCATTGGAGAAAGGGTTAGTTCAAATCTCACAACATTTCCGCTCGGATTCTTCTGACAATATTAATTATCTTAATTAACCTTAATAAAGTAAATATATCATTTAACTTCTCATCTTTTACACTTACAATAGAGAGGGTGCTTTCACAAAGCCATGCTACACTGAAAGGAGTCATGTGAGAAGCACGTGCTTCGGTGTCTCACTCTTAGTATTTATTTATAGTAGGGAAAGCGTTCGGATCCCGCCTCCCAATATTACACCCGTTTGTCATATTTTAGCCTAGTGTTACAAGCTTCTGCCTCTTTTAACTCCAGACAGTGAGCGAGCTAATCTATCTTGTCCCCTCAACCCTCTTGGCTGCTAGTTACCACATTGATTTTGGGCACAGCCTCGCTCTAGAATTCACCATGTTAACATACTACACTGTGCCAATTCTCGTCTCTTGTGTAAGGAGAAAGTCATATGTTCAACTTAATAGGACAAAATCACTGATTCACGGTCAAGCTTCTACTCTGGGCGACTTACCAAGTGTTCCTGCACCCTTTGAGCAAATATCCAGGCCCGGTAATAGCCAAGCTGTCAGACATTTACAGCGGGTTCTATAGCTACAAAAAACGGCTCCATCTAACCACGTGGAGTAATCATCGCCGATACGGTAAGTTAGCCAGTATCTCTAGCTCACATGCCACAGAATTCCCTATCCGAAATTCGAGAAGCTGATTTTCTATTTAAGGCTCTGTTGTTAGACAAGGACCAAACAAACTTGTCTTTAACTCCATTACTGCTCTACGCGGCAAGTCACCAAAATCAATACCTGCCCTATCTCCCTTCTTCATGCTAACAGAGGAAAAGATATCTACAAAAATGACCGAACTACAAAACCTGAGGCCTACATGGCGCTGGGCCCAGGACTCACAGCATTCACCATTTTCACTGCCATCGATAGACAGTTACACAGGGCCCGGCGGCAGCTAATTGGGCAGGTTATTACGGACCGGTCCATGCGCGTATTTGAGCCGACGATGATAAAGCATATCAAAATATTTGTGCTAAACTTGTTGCGCGAGTCTCAAAGCTCTAATCCCGTCAATATTACCAAGCAAACAAGAAAGCTTGGACTTGATCTGGCAGCACTTCTCGGTTTTGGCTACGAATTAAACCTTCAGACAAATGAGGAAAACCAGTTTATACAAACAGTTTTGGATACGGGGACTTGGACCAGCAACATCTTTTTACACTTCCCATTGGCAAGACGACTTCGGCTCGGGCCGGTGTTCATGTTCTCACTGCTAGGAATACGTCCAAGGTACCTAGCTCTGATGGAGAGAATGATCACTTCTCGCATGGCTGAGCCGAAAGATGCAAAACATGATCTTTACTATTTTGTGGCAGACACACTGGCTACGGGGTCCGGTGATCTTGCTCAGAGTGATCTTTGGGCGGAGGCGAACCTTTTTCTGTCAGCAGGTTAGAACTCAACTACCATCCGCGTTTATTTCAAGTTACTAAATACAAATTGAAACAGCTGGAGACACCGTAAAGACTGCGCTAAGTTCAACGTTTTTTTACCTTTCACGAAATCCGAAGGTTTACCAGAAACTTGCAGCTGAGATCCGATCTACTTTTACTAGTGGCAATGAGATCATAGGGACCGGAGTTGCAAGTTGTTTGTATCTCCGTGCTTGTATCGATGAAGCTATACGTATGTCCCCACCAGCCGCTGGTATATTGTGGAGGGATCTCGCACCTGATGACGACAAGAATCAACCGTTTGTCGTCGATGGCCAGGTGATCCCCCGTGGCACGATTGTCGGCTTGAATACATATTCGCTGCACCATAATGAAGACTACTTTCCAGATCCTTTTTCCTACGATCCAGAACGGTGGCTAGACTCGTCCGACTATTCATCGGAGACAAAAAGGATTATGCGTGACGCATTCGCCCCTTTTTCGATCGGCCCAAGAGGCTGCGCCGGAAAAGCTATGGCCTATTTAGAAACGAGTTTAGTACTAGCCAAAACAATGTGGTACTTTGACTTTGAGACTTCCTCGGGACAACTAGGAGTGATTGGAGCGGGAAAGGCCGGTGCGGAAGAAGGAAGGGAACGTCCGAGCGAGTTCCAATTGTACGATATTTTCAATATGGCTCATGATGGTCCGTACCTGAACTTCAGAGTTCGTGGTGATTTTTGGAAGGACCTTTAAGAAGCGAGCCTACATGCTAGCTTGTATTGTTACTTTGGCTTTCCTTAGGAGTGTTTCGAGAAAATTAAATGCAAAGATATTTGAAGAATGACGCACAAATGCAGATACCTAGAGATTCTAAATAGCTACAAAGTTGATGTTAATTTTGATGATCATATCTATTCAGTCTGTCTCGAGCGAAATGGTACCATTCTTGATATTCCACAAGTTCTCAAAGCTTCGTAGTAAATAGAAACCTGGACACTTGAATGTTTTAATTGGCTTCTAAGAAATTCATCGAAACAGAGAACATGTTCTTTTTCATTGAAGCTTCACATGTTTTTTTTGTACACCTCCCGAGACAATAACAGTAATTTGCTCTAAGTTCCTCCACTTCACCACTGTTCTTAGAATCTAATGGCTCTATGTGACATCAAGTTGTGTGCTAGAGGCCAAATCAACATGCATGCTTGTTTCCAGTCACGTGTCAAGAGTTCAAACACTAGCAGAGTTCTAATCCAACAGGTATGGAGATTACTTCTCCACGCTTCGCCTGGCTCTAGTATTGATAATTTTACTTTTTGTCCAAAAGTGGTGTGTACAGAAAGTTCCGGAGCATACAAGGGCATTTTGTCTCACTCCTAAGTGCGACTCTACCACTAAGGCGCAATATACCATGTCAGTGAATATTGATTATGAATGTGGACTTTGTCATATTTGCGCCTCCCTTTTGCAGAGGTGTGTCTAAAGAAGCCAAAGTTACCTCCTTCGAAAAGACTTCCTACAGCGTCGCTTATGTTTTCGACTTTGGGCAGTGAAGAAGCGAGGGCTCCGCCCCCTTTTCCTGCATTGTTGAGGCGTTGACCAGTCTCGACTGGAATGGTACTGACGGCCCGGACTCGGCCGAAATATTGGTGATTTTAGGGTAGCGAGTTATGATAGTAGCAATATCACCTCAGTTGGTCTTACTGCGTCTATCGTTTGCCGCATCAACATACTAGGATTGGCGGCGGAGTGATAAACTTCAGGTCATGCCCTGTTTGTTGCACTGTACCTCCATCTTCCTCCTGTCCCATCGATTGATTTCATTGCACACCAATTGGGCAACTTCTTGCACAGATCCCTCCATTGCCATGTGGTTTTCTTCAGGCCTCACATTAGCCACTACAGC
>Ga0247807_10000398_pt1 | contig 27277 bp, 28 predicted proteins | sample UWRJL074202C1_FD_179931 | JGI IMG/M metagenome (GOLD analysis project Ga0247807, IMG submission 179931) | Plant litter microbial communities from Arlington Agricultural Research Station in Wisconsin, United States - UWRJ-L074-202C-1 | ecosystem: Environmental > Terrestrial > Plant litter >...
GTTAGGTAGCTCCCAAACACGAAAAGCACAAGCGAGAATTCGGAGAAGTCGTCAGGTTTTCTTCGGCTACCTTCCCCGACTTGGGGCTCAGTAAAGCGAGGCATCTCGGGAAGTACAAGGGAGTTTTGCAGAGTATATAGTCTGGTGGGTGTAGATCTGTGTCCTATAAGCTTTCTTTATAATCTATAGTTTGTTTCGCTCCCGCACGTGACTCAGGGATAGTCTCGGAAACTCCCTACGCTCCGCACCTACGTTATAGATAAGCAAGGCACACGTCATCTTATTACATTGTTAAGCAGCTCCGTAGTAGACACTAGTAGATGAATTGTATATATTTCCTCTGACTTTTACGTTTTTAGTTTAACAATCAACAAGTTCGAGAACGAGCCTATCGCCTCTTCGCTACTAGATTTGGTATGAAACGTCCCGAGTAGATGCTTCACTGATCAAAGATAAAAATTAAGCGCTGATTTGGGATAGATAACTCCTAATAAACCAAATAAACCGATATAGAATTACAAAAGATACATATCATCATGAACGGGGACGCAATTGATCATGTTCAATCCATTAGTGACCTTACAGATTCTGGGATCAAACATGCCTCCATCGAAGCCAAGAACATACCCGCCATTCATAGACTAGATGCTTCGAAGTTAAAAATTACTAAAACAAGCAATCTTCGACCTGTCCCCGAGCTCAATTCGAAAGAAGTGTGGTCCTTCAAGGCATGTACAGACCATATGGTCAAGGTTGCCTGGAGTGATGACGAGGGCTGGCATACTCCTGAAATTGTTCCATACGGACCTCTAGAGATGATGCCAACAGCAAGCTGCTTACATTATGCTACACAGTGTTTTGAGGGAATGAAGGTTTATCGTGGTTATGATGGCAAGTTGAGGATTTTCAGACCTGACTTGAACGCCGCGAGATTGAATTTGAGTTCTACTCGCGTAGCGCTTCCGTCTTTTGATACCGAGGAACTGGTAAAGTTGTTACATGTATTCTTGGGACTTGAAGGACCAAGTAAGCTTGTCTAAATACGTAAATATTCAGTGACTAATTGGTACCAGGATGGCTCCCAAAATCCAGACCCGGGACTTTTCTGTATGTTCGCCCAGCAATCATTGGAAATGGAGAGCAATTAGGAGTAACAGCCCCCTCGGAGGTTCTTCTGTTCATTATTGCTACGGCATGGCCGGAGCTTTCTGGTGATGATGTTCCACCAGGAGCACCATCCAAACCGTATGGCTTAAAGTTGCTTGCTTCTAAGAATGATACTCGAGCTTGGCCTGGAGGATTCGGTAAGATGCATACTCCCATCCTCCTTTACTCGGTTTTTTGACTTGAAGTGCCTTGCGCATGAGTAAGTACAACAAAGCTAATTTGACAACTAGGATATGCCAAAGTCGGCGCCAATTATGGCCCGGCCTTTGTCAGCCACATGGAAGGTCGTAAACGGGGCTACGATCAGATACTTTGGCTCCTTAACAACGAGAAAGATTTTGAAGTCACAGAGGCTGGAGCCAGTAATTTCTTCGTCGTTTGGAAAACAAAGGAAGGGAAACTAGAGATTGTAACTGCTCCTCTTGATTCAAAGATCATTTTAAATGGCATCACAAGACGAAGTGTACTTGATCTTGCGAGAGAGCGATTAGTAGAAGGATCAGAGTACTTGGGCAAGGGATTAGAGAGTGTGAGTGTCGTAGAGAGGGTGTATACAATGCTTGAGATTGAAGAGGCATGGAAAGAGGGGAGACTAGTTGAAGCTTTTGTTTCTGGTACAGCTGTAAGCTTTCCTCCGCATTCTAGTGATTCTGCAAGAGGTGATGATTTCTGATTTTTGATTAGTACTTCATCACACCCGTAAGAGCTATAAACTTCAGAGATGCCGATCTTGATATATCCATGGGCAAGGGTCAAGGCGGAACATATGCAACGATTCTGAAGAAATGGTTAATGGACATCAAGTATGGAAATGTTCAACACGAATGGGGAGTTGTGATTAAAGAAGAGGATTAGTCATACAATTACAAGTACTCTAGATTGTGTGGAGAATTCGAGAGACTCTATCATATCTTGTACAATGTTTCTCGGACTTTTCGTATCAGATTTGAAGCCCCAATAGACTGACCATATAAAATATTGAGATATTATAAACAGGCGGTCTTAAAACTTAGTAGTTGATGGAATATAAAATGAAGGCTAATATGGCTTCTCTTGCAATGATTCCATCCAACTAGTCCAACTTGTTCCGTGAAAACCTTATATTTGAGGACGAGATAGTGTCTGTTTAATATCAAGTATTTAGGTTGATTTTCCCTTATTGAGAGTTAGTGACTGTTTTATTTTTATTTTTATATTTTATAAAAAAACAACATTTAAAATATACTGTTTCACGATTTGCTAGGGTCTTCTGTATTATTAGGCACGTTTCTTGTGTACACTCCTGTATGTCTTTCGGCTTTCGGTTCATGTCAGATGCATTCCATCCTCTACCCCAGACTGCCAAGCCATAGTAACTTACTACTACCGTAAATCCTACGGAAAAATTCGGCTGTGGATAAGTTCAATGGCGGGCTTGATGTAACTGAGTGCTTGATGATTGAGAGGGGTTAATGAAGTTCGGATTCGATTACACCGGGTCAAATATGGATGCTGTCATTTCTAAAGCATCACCAAAATCAGGTCAATGAATTGCGAAGCTTTTAAAGGGGAATTTAAATTCGTAGGAAAGTACGACCCCAGTCTACGAATAAATCAGATATGGCCTTGCTTAGTCTTTTATTCACACTTCTCTTGCCAGTTGTGGCTGGGAAAATCGATAGACATCGTATAGTCGTCAAGAATGATATTGTGCGGACAAGTCTCATCACTAATACTACCACGCCTCTCCAGGTTGGCAACGGTAACTTTGCGTACAATGTCGATAATACCGGGATGCAGGTAAGAATTCATTCTGTTTGTAACTCTGAAGAAGCTCATTGACGGCAATCAGACATTCCTACCTTTCAATACTCTTTCAAGTTGGGCATGGCACAATGATTCTTTACCTACAGGCAGGTCTGTAGCTTATAATTCAGTTTCTATTCTCAGCTCATTGTACTAAATTCTTAGCAATGAGAGAATCAGCGACTATCATGGTGTGCCCATGTTGACACACGGGAGGAACGTTTCGTATGATATACCAGACAAGAATCTTCCAGCGGCATCTCAATGGCTTATTAGCAACCCAAATCGGATCAATCTAGGTCGCATTGGGTTGAAATATAAAAATACTACTCTTTTAGCTACACATATCACTGAGCCAAAGCAGAAGCTCGAGCTTTGGACTGGAACTATAACGTCAACTTTCAAAGTTGATGGTAAGACAGTAACTGTCACGACTCAAGGTGATTTTGATTCCGATGCAGTAGCATTCCGCATAGACTCCGATCTAGTCACTTCAGGGATTTTGCAGGTAGAAATGGACTTCCCGTATCCCCCTATCCACTCAACAGCATACAAATACGAAGTCTTTGCCGGTGTCTACACATTCCCTTCAAATCATACAACATCAATCGTGGAAGGGCAAAAAGGAAAGCACACCACACATATTCAACACTCCCTCCAGGAAACTGAATACTATATCAATCTGCGCTGGCCATCCAATACTCCACTTCAACTCACCAGGAACCAACCTCAGAAATCAACCACGCTCGCAGCACACCGCTATACTCTCGCCAAAGTTCCTAATGCCCATAACAAACCCTCATCATTCTCATTTACCGCCCATTTCTCTCCGGACAAAGGTACGCCTGAACTACCTTCCGCCATTGAAAAGCGTAACATAGCAGGATGGAAAAAATACTGGAGTGAAGGTGGCTTCGTAGATCTAACATCGTCCACGAACCCTAATGCAACAGAATTACAACGTCGTATCATTCTCTCCCAGTACCATGTGAGAGTCAACAGTGCGGCGAAGGGCCAGTCGCCACAGGAGAGCGGGCTAATGAATAATGGCTGGTATGGAAAATTCCACATGGAGATGGTGGTGTGGCATAATGCCCATTGGGCCACGTGGGGACGGCAACAATATTTCGATGCTATATTTCCGGAACTTTATGAGTCTCTCTTACCTTCGTCATTGGCTAGAGCTAAAAGTATGGGATGGGAGGGTGCTAGGTGGCCAAAGATGACAGAAATGAAGAGTGGTGTAAGCTCTCCTGGTGGAGTTAATGGGCTATTGATGTGGCAACAGGTATGTTCCGATAATCTAATATAGCCATCTTTGCCAACATAGGATCTATAGCCTCATGCCTTGTATCTAGCACAACTTGCATATCAAGCTGCACCAACAAAAAAGACCCTCGAACGTTGGGCGCCAATTATACAGGCCACCGCTGACTATATGGCTTCATATGCTTGGTTCAATGTATCTTCAGGTCAGTACGACTTAGGACCACCGTAAGAAAACACTCTTAAATTTGAACTATCAAAGCTAAAGCTAAATGGTATCTCAGGGCATATGGGGTAACTGAAAACACGCCACCAGCCCATTCCCTCAACTTAGCTTATGAAGTCAAGTCATCCTTTCCATCCTTTTGCACCATTTACTCACTTCTTCAACAGCTAGCATACTGGCGCTACTCACTCGATGCCGCCTCGAAATGGTTCAAGCGACTTCGCCGCCCTGTCCCACCTGTCTGGGCTACCGTCTCATCTCAACTGTCACCTATTCCTATAGTTGATGGCCTCTATGCTGTTTACTCTGGTCTAAATGGTAGCTGGTGGAATGATACTAGCCTAAATGGTGATCCTCGGTCCCTCATAATGTTACAAGGAATGCTACCAGATACCCCAGCGGTTGACCCAGCCATCGCACTGAAGACGGCGGACAAGGTCTGGGAAGTCTGGGGTGATGACAAGATACGTGGATGGGGTAGACCAGTTTTAGCGATTAATAGTGCGCGTATAGGTAGACCAGAACGGGCGATATATCATTTGACTGCCTATGACTATTGGACTTTTGATGATGCTGGTTTTGCTGTGCGTGGTGGGGATGGTGGTACACCTCCTCCATTTATTCCAGGAAACGCAGGATTTCTCTACGCTGTCGCTTACATGGCTGCAGGATGGCAAGGCTCCTCTGGTCATGCCCCCGGATTTCCCAAAACCGGAGGCTGGGTGGTGAAACATGAGAGTTTGTTGAAGGCCCCTTAGACAGCTCTGGCTATGTTCTACGGATCAGCATCAAATAAGTATGGTACATCTGGGACCTTATCATAATGTTGTAGCCAAAAGACATCCAAGCCTTATGAATACCTGCTACATATTATGTTCTCTTTTTCGTATCACTTTCATCCATAGAAAAGTCAAACATTGCGAATATCAATCAAGATCAGTTGGCTATTTGTAAGCTTTCTGATAGTTTCTTTCGAGCAATAAAGAACCTCAGTACCTCATTCTAGTAAGTTTCTATAAAACCAAAAGAATTTATAACCAAATTGGCTATTTGTCTTGTAATCTTATCCAGATACCATACAGATTCATGGTAGCAGTGAGCACCATCGACTAATATATATACTAAGTGGCATAAATTAATCATATAATCTAGCATATGCAAATTAGGAGCAATCTACTTTATGCTCTTTATACCTTTCTCTAGATTAGATTTTCGGTAGCAATACCTACCTAGGTAGATTTCTTTCTTTCACTTCACATGCCTACGCCCAAGCGCAAAAACAAAAAGGGGGTGAAGCGAGAAGCGATTCTGGGCGCCAAGGAAAGAGGGGTACTTCTGTCTGCCCCACTACATGCTTATTCAGGAACCAGTCTGGCCTCAGAAGCTTCCACAGTTTGACCGCTCAATATCTAACTCACTTTGAAAACTCGCATCGCTCTTCACTCTGCGCTGAAACTCCATCAAAATGGCAAACACATACCCTTCGTTGGCTGATCGTCCTATCAAAAACACGATCTACCTCTTCGATGTTGACAATACCCTTACTCCAGCTCGCAGAGTATGGCCATATACCCCTCCTACAACTGTATAACCACCCATACTAACTTCTTGTCAGGCTGTTACCCCAGAAATGCTCAATCTTCTCTCAACCCTCCGCAAGAACGTTGCAATTGGTTTCGTGGGCGGCTCCGATCTCGCAAAAGTACCAATCTCCTCTCCGATTCTCTCACCCCCTCCAAAATTACTTTCTAACGCCCATCTCGTAGCAACAAGAACAACTCGGCACTTCTTCTATTCCTGTCACCAGCCTCTTCGACTTCTGCTTCTCTGAAAATGGCCTTACAGCTTACAAGTCGGGCCTACCTCTCGCCTCTCACTCCTTCATAAAATGGATCGGGGAAGAGAAGTACAAGAAGATGGTCAAATTCATCCTACATTATATCGCGGATCTCGACATTCCCGTTAAGAGAGGTACTTTCATTGAGTTTCGGAATGGAATGGTGAATGTTAGCCCCATTGGCAGAAATGCTAGCATTCAGGAGAGGTGAGGTTGCTTTCTTATTTTTTTGCCAAATTGGGAATGTGGTCACTTTCTTCTTGCGTAGAACCGAAAGTAGTGCGAACGAAGAAGAAAGCGCATTTCTACATCAGACATCCCTCCCAATATCCAGCGATTTACCATACTGATTCGTGAATAGAGATGAGTACCAAAAGTACGACCTAGAAAATAAGATACGGGAGAACTTCGTTTCTGCTCTCCAAAAGGAATTCGCCGATTTTGGTCTAACGTAAGTTCTCCCCCAAAAATCCAATGCTACAAAGAGGCAGTGATTTAACAATCCCTTCAACTAGATATTCCATTGGTGGTCAAATCTCCTTCGACATCTTCCCCGCCGGTTGGGACAAGCGCTACTGCCTTCAACATCTTGATGCCGAAGCCAAGAAGCCGGATGGAATCGAATACAAATACATCCATTTCTTCGGCGATAAGACGGAGCCTGGCGGAAACGACTATGAATTATACAGTGATCCAAGAGTAGTTGGACACTCAGTAAGAGATCCGGATGATTGTGCGGTGCAGTTGCAGGAGATCCTAAGTAATAAATGACTGGGGTTAGAGCCAGGCGAGGGGAGTATGCTTTGATTGGTGTTCAAATTTGGGAAGCAAGCGAGCTCTGAGATTCTAGTTAAGATTCAGTTTAAAAAAAGATCACATAGACAGTCTGTGCTAGAGTCTCGAAATGGAATTTCAAAATGCTTGTCAAATCTTCTCGTTTCTCGTATTTTCGCGCTGTATAGGTTTATATAGAGGCGGCAAAAATTAAAACATCCAACGCTTTCCCAACAACTCCATCTCTCGAAATGCTTCAAAATACCTTTCGTCTCTCATCAGTATAAATCATAATCAACCGCAGTTGATACATCACACACACAACTTGCCACCTATCAGACAGCAGGTCAATTAAATCTACCGTCCAAACTCAAGACTCGGGATGATAACCGGTCCATACTTCGTTGGCGGACTAAAACCTCCATCGCCTTGCACGACAAAATCCACTGCCAGGCTCAATTTCGCCAATCCCTGCTGCCCACTGTGCACGCTAGCCGCTCCAGTCATGCCCTGCACGGATTCGGGATCATACGCTACGAATGCGACATAGTTTCTCCTTCCCATTAGTTTCTTGAGTTCGCGGGCGCCGCCATTGGTATCGGTCTGGAAGATTTCCATCATGTCTTCTTTGGTGTCGGAAACGGTATTGGTGGTTTTCTGGCCGTTTTGAGGGACATACAAGGGTTTGTTATTGTGGAGCATTTTGAGGACATAGTTTGGAGGAGGAGCCGATACAACGGCCGAAGAGATTACTTGATACATGGTCTTGTGGTCGCTTGGGTGGCTAGGATCATGGACGAGTCCGGCGCCGCAGCAGTTGACGTCTGGAATAGATCAGTTAGTGAGATGGATGAAGTAAGGGTATTGTTTACTTACCTCCAGATAGGAAGGTCATACGAATTCCCTTTTGATGGGCAATGCCTTGTAGAGTTCTGATCAAGTATGTCCTCTCGAGATCCTTTGATTCATGTGTCCACATGTCCCGAAGCTCATCGGCAATATCGATATCGCCAAAGGTATTGAGTACACCTCCCATAAGTCCGGACTTTCCCACGGCTTTCTTTACAGAGGAGAACCCAGAGGAAACCATTTCTTTGCCACCCACAACTCCGGCTACAGAGCTCGTGACTTTGCCGAGGAGATTGTATGTTCCAGTAACTCCCTTCTTAGCAGTTGCCATTGTGTGAGCAATACTCTCCACAGTTTCCAAGCGGGGATAAATGACTGGCACTGAAATCATCCATATACAATGTTGCACACTCGGAGGCAGCGTGGCAACTTTAGGGAAAAGACCTTGATATGTTGGACCGGCGAGTACCTGGCGCTGATTGCGCTCAGAGCGACAATCTGGACCAATGACTACAACAGCCGGCCCGAGATACTTGACGAAGTGCCAACCTGCCCCAGTGATTGTGAAAAGATCCACATCTGTGCTGACATTTCGGAGAATCTCAAGTGTCGTATGATGCTGGAAAAGGAGATACATCTCAATCCCAATACGCCCAATGTTCTTGAACATATTGGATGATTGCATGTAATCAGGATACGACCCAAACCCGTCAAAACTAGATTGTATTAGTACCATATCAATGGAAATTGAATTGTAACTTACATGTCGTGGTCATCTATCTGTAAGATGTGAGGTATTTGAGCAAATGCCTCTCTTAGATAAGGCTGGTCAAAGTGACTGCTATAATAATGAAAATAAGCATGAGATACATCCTCTTCATGCCTGGCTGTCCAGGCGGCATTCTTTCGATTGTCCTTGCCGCTCATCGCAAGCCATTGCTTAAGCAGTGGAATGTCTTTCCACAATCTATCCCCATATATTTGATCTCCTAGGCCAAGCTGAACATGGAAACCGCCGCATTCTACGTTCTTTTGTAATATATCTTTCCACATAAAACCAAGTCCTCCTAATTTAGACCGCTCATTCGCAGAAGTGTTCATAGCAAAGTCGTTTCCAGAATGAGCAATAAACCGCCAATTTGTCTCAAATCTTCCGGCGACAAGGAACTCATACCTAGTGCATCCTAAATGTGAAGTTATGGCATATGTCCATTTATCGCTTCCTTCTCCCATAGGGAGATCAAGGTCATACCTGTAAAAGGTGTATCTCTGGTGCGTAAATATAGGATTAGGTTTTAGTTGACGTGGATTTGGCGACAAATCGATGCTTTGATGAATGTGAATTGTAGGCGGTTGTGGAGCATCGGTTACAAGCATTATGGTTCCTAGCCACACACCTCTTTCGAAGTCCATGTTTACATAGCGGAGGTATGGTCCAAAGTAAACTCCGTTAGTAGGAGCCACCTTGTACATGTCGACACCTGCACTCGGTGGAGGGCCCGAGAACCCTGCTGCTGTGGGTGTTTGGGAGGTCATGCTCATTATACTTTCAGCATATCCGGGAGTGTGTGGAGGAAATGAAGGGGATCCCAAAGGCGTTTTGCCAAAGGCACTAAGACCAGGTGATGCCAGAGGGTTCCCATAAGTATTGATAGACATGGTGGGAGAAAGAGGTGCAATATCATGATTCAACGGAGTAGGACCCTTGGGGAATTCCCATTGGGTTGCCTGTGTAGCCAGATGTATATAATAATATTGACCCGAATTCTGGTCCAAGTGTGCAATCCAGCCTTCTGGAAGAGGAGGAGGCGAGCTGGGACCAGCACCCTGAAATGGAGATGAATTTGCAAACTGCTGCGCAGGTGTTGGGTGTGCAATTTGGGGGTTTTGCATATTTTGTGCATTTTGCTGCGGGCTCACAACTTCTTGTCTCGGATCATTCGCAAAAGCTGGATGGCCAGGATGTTGCAACTCAGGAGACTTTAGAGGAGCTGCTATGTCTGGTCGTGGCGATGTAATGATAGCAGCCGGAGTTGCACCTGGGCGTTGCTTTTCAGCCGGGTATGCTTGAGAGGAACCTGCTGCAGCACCACCGGGAGTTACACTGGAATATGCTGGAGGCGGCGAATGAGACATCTGCATGCGTTGGAAATCTTGTTCCAGGGCAGCTTGTGATCCTGAGCCTTGTCTTCCCTGCGGCGGAGGTGACGCCGAACTGGTAACTTGGTTAGGCCCTTGGTATACTGTAGGAGGGCCATGTGGTTGATTATCCGGAGATTCGGTGGGTGTCCATGGCCGAGGAGCGTTTTGAACAGGAATCAATCCAGGGGATTGTGGCATCTGAGGAACAGGTGGTGGAGCGCCGTATTGATTCTGTCTTTGCGCAGCAGCTGCACTCTGCGATTGTAAACCACTCAGAGTTGCGGTTCCAGAAATCCCCGCAGCCGCATATCGAGCCTCGATTCCTCCAGCATCAGGGAGATCAATCGGTGTTTCTGGTGGAGGCGGGGAGCCTCTAGTTGCTCTCGTGGTGGATGTCGATGCAGTTGACGCGAATCTGTTCATCCCATTGGGTGTAGGCGCAATCAAATTTGCACCATTCCCGGCTTTTCCAGTCGATGCAGATGAAGCTGGTACTGGTGGTGGATAGTACACCTCAGGATAGTTTGTCGAGCTGGCGGCCGCAGGTGCTGGATCTCTCCTGGGAGGCATCGCAAAAAGTCCCTCTTTATCTGGCAGGTCTGGCCCTGGAGATTCCGGTAATGGTTTTGGGGCCGTACCACGTCGCTCAGCCAGACCCGGGCCTCTCTTCTCTACCGGACTTGTGTTCAACCTCGGGGATATATCATTTGATGCTGTCCGGTTGCCCATACCAGGCAGCGGCTTGTTTTGTTTGCCCTGTCCTCCTGATCCTGCTGAGCTTGTTCTGTCCGGAGTCGGCTTGCGATCGTCGGGGTAGGGAGCACGGTGTGTGCGAGATTCAGGTCGCACATATTCATATGTGTCTTCGTCATCGTCAGGATATGGTAGAGGATTCGCAGAGCTTGATGCTCCCGGAGGCAGTGGAAATGTGTGTTTGTTGACTTGCGGCGGGTAAGCTAACCCTCCCGAAGCTCCGGAGTCTGTTGGTGGCTTTGGACTCATAGGTTTGTGAATTCTCAAAGGCTCAACGGTAGGACTATCGTCGCCGTTGGCAGACGGTCTCTGAAAGAAAAGCTCGTCGTCTGCTTTTCCGAGACGAGAGGCCATCGTCAGGTACGCACGCAGCACTCTCCAATGGCGAGATCGCAATCGCACAGTGATGCACGAAGTGTTATTTATAGGAGGTTGACGGGTAAGCTACCCACGTACGGTATGTGGATGAGGCACAGATGATGTATATATGTATGGTACTGTGTCACTGCTTGCGAGCGGGGAAATCGCAGAAAGGCCGCAGATACAGCGACCGCAACGGAGACCTAGGATGAAAGCTGAGAAGACACGAATGCGGAAAAGATGAGAGGTGCAGGGTGAATAAGAGAAGAAGGCCGGCAGACGGGGTATGGAGGGGGAAGACGCCGCTGTACAGTAGGCGAGAGGAGAGATAACCTGGAGAGATGGGGATGTATGCGTGCGTATGCGTGCAGTGCGTACTCGGGGGCGGCGATTGGGATGCGGGTTACACGCCCACCAACATGATAAACAATAGTACTAATGTTCAATACCGTGAAATATTGCTTGGATGGGAGTTGCTGGTTGGGGCGTCAGTGTGATTGGAGGTGGGGTAGCTTGGTGTGCTGACAGACAGAGACGAACCAAGAACAACATCCTGGTTCAGCGGCTACAGCTTCACACTATCTGAGCAGAGCACTGCACATTTTGGTCAAGGGCAAGGGAAACTATATGCTTGGGCTTCAGGGACGGTCTCCCAAAGAAGCGCTGGACGTGATGGTGATGGTGATGGTGATGGAGCGGGAAGAACGGACGTCGACTTGGAGTTTGCCGCCGAGGTAACATAACATTAGTTGGGCAATATTGGTACTCTCGCTTGGAGGAGGAGGAGGAGGAGAAGAAAAAAAAGATATATGTAAGTATGATATGCACAACACACTACTGGATCTACACAAATGCTCCACAGTAACTATACCACAAAATCCAATATACTTTACCTACGCTGTCATTATCACAAAGCATGTCTAACAGGATGAACACAAAACACATGCGTAGACAATCGCCGCTTGTATTCGCTCACTGAACTCCAGAAAGCTATCCTCCAACTACACTCGGTCTCGAGACAACTGGAATCTCCCCTCCCATTTGGCATGCTGAGTGGCTTGGGAGAAAATGTACGGTAACTTAATCTCACACAATGGAACTGTAACCTCATTAGCTGGGGCTATCTTGATGTGATAAGCGCACAAGAGCACGCTCGATCAATATATCTTAGATTTTTGGAAGCGAGTAGGAGTGCAAGCCAACGTCTGCAAATGGTGTGAGCGATTATTGAGCTATTGGGAGAAAGAGAAACGAGGGCGCCGCAAATCATGCATTGAGTAGTAGAACACTAGAAAGGAAGCATATTATGGCTGATATGCATTTCATCTGATGACATGCTTTGCCCATAAGGCTGTGGATAAACGGTAATCCCGCCGTGCGCTACCTCCCAGCATTTACCCGATTGAAATTGGGAGGCATGGTGATATCGCGAAAGAACTATTGTACCGACCGTGGTCCATCAAGACAAAGTATGTTCCTCTTGTTTTATAATAAAGGTTAGAGTGAAGGTGAAGGTGAAGGTGAGGGAGGTCGGAGTTAGCTCGTCGGGGTTAAACAAAGTGGGTACCTGACAGTCCACAGTATCTTGTACTGTAGAATATTCGGTGGCGGGGGCTTGTGGGTCGGTCCGTGTGAAAACCACTTAAACTTTCGACGCGTTGAACAGACGCGCGCGCGCGCGTGGTTCTCGCGACTTCCTCACTTCGACGAGTCTTTCTTTCCACTTCATCAATCCACCACCACCACCACCACTTTCCTCCTCAATCACCTCAAGAACATCCCCTCTCCTCGCCCGGCAAGAACAACTCAACAATGGCATCTTCTGTACTAGGCAAGCGAACGAGAAGTTCCACCGACGCAGGTACGTTTGAGCTATAGTTCACCCCTTTCCCACATGCTGATAGTCGTAACAGCATCAAAAACAATTCTGCCATATGCCAAACGTCAAGCTCGCACAGAGATATTCACCGATGAAAATGAGAACCCGTTCATATCAAGAAGTTCGCGAAATGGATCGCAAGATGCCGACTCCATGGACATGGACGAGGTCATCTCGACACGTTCCACGCGCTCAACTCCAGCTAAACATGGTGATGGTGCTGCCGAGAAGCGAATTTCTTTGACATCGGGGAGCGTGAAACATTTCGAAATAATAAAGAATAATAAGGAAAACTCGTCTCCGGTGCAAAACCCCACGCCTAAAACTCCACGACACAGAGATGCGCTTTCGAAGCAGGTTCCGGTTACTCCTCGACATCGCGTTTTGGTGGCTGGCAAAAGCTTGACACCTCGTACTCCACGAACCGCAGTGACACCTGGAGGCGCAATCACGACAGTTTATAGCCAGGCACGAGCATTATTCACACGAAGTAACGAACCCGGTAGACTGGTCGGAAGGGAAGCTGAACGTGAAGAACTGAGTAGTTTCATCCAAACCCGAGTGGACAAGACATCGGGCGGATGCACATACGTTAGCGGACCACCGGGTACCGGTAAGAGCGCCATGGTACATGAGGTTACTTTGGACTTCGAGGCCTCATCAACATTGAAGAAGGCATATATCAATTGCATGAGCATCAAATCATCCAAAGACCTTTACGCCAACCTATTGAATGCATTCTGCGAAGATATGGAGATTTTGGAAGGGGATGAAGTGAAGACTCTTCAGAAGATGTTTGTTACTAAGAAAAAGGGCGATACTGTTTACTTAATCACTTTGGATGAGATCGATCACATCCTCACTCTGGATTTAGAAATTCTGTATAAGCTCTTTGAGTGGTCACTGCAAAATTGCTCCCGGCTCATCTTACTTGGTATCGCCAACGCATTGGACCTGACGGACCGATTCCTTCCCCGGCTCAAGTCGCGAAACCTCAAGCCAGAATTACTTCCATTTTTGCCTTATGACGCCAATCAAATCAAGACCGTCATTACTTCACGCTTGAAGACTCTGATGCCAGTTGGGAGCGCTAAACCAGATTACGTTCCATTCCTGCATCCAATGGCAGTCGAGATATGTTCTCGCAAAGTAGCGAACCAAAGTGGGGATTTACGTCGTGCTTTCGATATATGTCGGCGGGCAATTGATCTTATTGAAGCGGAAACAAAACAGAAACACGAACAGAATCTTAACGAGCAGATGCTTCTAAACAGTCCATCCAAGCAGCCACTTCAGGTGAATGCCAATCTGGCCTCACCACCCGTCGTCAGTGCCGTCAAGGGGAAGTTGCTGACTCTAGCGCAATCCCTTGCGACGCTCACGGTTGAGACAGCTCCCAGGGCTACTGTCGGACATGTCAACAAGATCACCTTGGCAACATTTAGCAACGGTGCGAATCAAAGACTCAAGACTTTGAACTTGCAACAAAAAGCTGCCTTGTGTGCATTGGTAGCTTTGGAAAAGCGAAAGAGAGAGATCGCATCAAACGTTGGTTCTACCCCTTCAAAGACTAGAAGCGTAGCACCAACCATCAAGACTCTATACGATGTCTATTGTATGCTCTGTACTCGCGATTCTATCCTCCACCCTCTCACAAGTACAGAGTTCAGAGATGTAGTTGGAAGTTTGGAAACCTTATCTTTAGTTGGAGCTGTGGATGGGAAGAACGGCTCATTCGTCGGTATGAGCACACAAGCTCGACGAAGCAAGAAATTCGGTGGTGGTGTAGGCGTTGGTGATGAGAAGAGAGTTAGCTCTTGTGTGGGAGAGAAAGAGGTAGCTCAAGCTGTAGAGGGTCTTGGTGCTGGTATACTGAAGAGTATTTTGAGTGGTGAGGGACTTGAATGAGTGCATCATCTGATTTATCTGTGTTTGAGTCATAGCGAGCGAAGCATAGCGATGGTTGGGAATATACTGTATAAAGGCGGCGTTTGATGCTTCTATAGCACAGTGTTTGGGAAGATTTTCCCCCTTATAGATAATATACATTGATTACTATGAATATATGTTCTTCACAATCCATAATTACTATGCGATGACTTTGATGGTCCTTATTAGCTTAATGTAGATGCTAAGAGTATAATGTGATCATGCAGTAGTAGCAAATGTCTCGGCCGATATACGCTCTTCCATGGTATCTACATGGCTCAATTTAGACTACGAGCTGCAAAATGCTTCACTGGACACAAGCCTTATCAGGTATATTCGATAGCAAAACTTTGGTATATGGACGGACTATTTATTGTTCTGTATGTGCATGAGAGCTTCCCCCGCAATGATGCTCGCGCTATGGTCATAGATGTGTATTATGCTTGGAAAATATTCCATGCTCCCTTTACTGAATTAATCTTTTGCAACTGCTTGTCCTTTCGCTCGTGCCTACAATGCCAACACCGCAGCCACAAACCCGACCGCCATGCCTGCTCCAGCCTTCACGGCCATCGTTGGCACCGCCTCGCCCTTGCTCGTTACTGAAGGCTGTGCTCCTCCGGCTGGTGGTGTCGGGCCTGGAGTCGCACCGCGCGTGTTCGTTATGACATAGCCGTTTTTGGTAAGGATGCTCAACTGCGCCGGGATGATACTCTTCAAGTAGACCTGTGCCTCGGTAGGGAACGCAGCTATCGCAGAGGTGTCGGCGACGTAGCCGGCAGTCCACTGGCTAGCCAATGAGGCTCCAAAATTGGACTGTGCAAACACACATGTTAGTTGTGGATGTGCCATTTGGACGAGAGGGAGGCTTGAAAACGGGGGTGCTAAGGAGGCCAGATCAGGGTGTTTGGCTTTCGCAATAGTATCTCCGCTTTCAAGCTTATTACTAAGGAATAGGTATTTGAAGGAGATAAACGCACCACAGAGGCATCCAAAGACGGGTTCTTCGCTGCGGCTGATTCGTAAGCCTCGGCCCATGGTTCTGTGGCTACAGCGATTGCGTAAGAAGCGATTTCTCCAATCGCATCCAATATTTGGCTTGGGAAGGTTAGTTGATACCATTGAAAAGATTTGGGGTCGGTACTTATTGGATTGTGGTTCGGGTGCAGGACTTGCAAGAGAGAGGGCGAAGGAGCTTGCCAAGGCGAAGATGGAGGTTTGGAAACGCATTTTGATAGATGTGGGAGATCAACTAAGAAGACGATATATGTGTAGTTGGAATAGCTGTTTTTCGGTCTAATGGAAAGTACCAACTTCTATGGATAGTTTGTAATGAGGAAAATGAATAGGAGTAACTATCAAAATATCAAAGCCTATAACATATTGGTTGTGCGGTGGCTTAAGTAGTCTTCGATGTCGCTTTGAGGTTGGTTCCTCATTAATATGTTTGTTGTATGGTCCAGCTCAACAAGTGACTGCGCCTTGTACGTATTCACTGTTGGATTGTAGGCGCTAGTTGATTGGGCTGCTTGATGGGAAGGAACAAATACCAACTGTTGCTCTAGTCATTCCTGACCTATCTTGGAGATTACACAGCCCCACATCCATGTCCCTTCACCTTCACTTCTGGTAAGAGCTGAAGCTTTAAATGGCCTTGCCATATTCTTGGCATATATACCGTCGACTCTACTGTAGTAATCCTTCCTTAATTAATGAATACTCTGTATTTTCTATCTCGGAAATGTTTGGTATTGGCCAGAATCTTTCTTGTGTTAATAGGGAAGTGCTATGGCGATTCTCATGCTTCAATTTGTTGATACCCCATCTCTCGGTTAATTTTCGAAAGACGCTCAGATAGTGAAATGTTTGGGGGGATTTACGCATATACGACTTGAGTAACATGTGCATTCTGCTGGGTGTTCACTCCTATCAATTAGCTGGGGCGTCACGAAAATCTCAGCTACTGTATAACAGAGGCACAGTTTCACTTAGGATGAAACATCAACAGTTGTTGTGTTTACTTGGTCATATCTACTGCTCGCAAGTTAGCAAGAATCAGCCAGAAAAGGAAAGGGTATTACCAAATGATGCCTTGAATATCACCAACACCTATAAATGGTTCCAGGTGCTACTTCTGGTCTGCGCTGAGGGGGCTGTGACAGAACTTTTGTGGTCAGGGTTCCTTAAATCTCTCATTATATGAATCTGACACAACTATTGCTTTTCGGATTGAAAGCTCGAGCACAGCCAATCAGGCGTATCAACTGTTGTAACATTACAACGTTTATAACAACATTACGAGGATGTCAAATTGAAGCTGACGCTTGGCGTGTAAGCGAGGTTATTGCAGCACTACAAATGAATTATTGCAGCAAGTGTGGTTTTAGTGTAGAAGGATTGCGCAAATGTCCAAAAGCCTGACCTTGGAATATTTTCAAAAGATAATGAGGGTGGGCCGGAAAACAAACTGCTTGCGCTAAAGCTTGTTACATTCAACCCCCCTTGATTTGTGGTAGATTAAAATCTCAAAAGGTATCCTGTGCCTCATTGGACGATCCAGCTGATCCTGAATCTCTGGTTCAACAAATTGAGGACTTTGGTGGAGCCGGTATCACTGCCTTGGCTATACCATACTCCTGTTCGTGGAAATTTCCTTTCTAATAGTGTTGCTTGCATCACCGATAAAATAGCTCAACACAAAGCAACGTATTCCATGGTTGATTCAAACCTTCTTTCCCGCTCTCAACAAATCTGACACCTTTGGAGGCAAGACCTAAGACAGAAGATTTAGCATACAGCATATCCTGAGATCTATGACTACCTTTCGGGGCATTTGATGACTTACCAATGTGCTTCTATCGTTCCGCTTATAGAAATCAACAATGACCATTGCAGTTTTTTCAGGAAGGTCTTCATGGATGAAATGGCCCGCTTCGGGAAAGACTTGTAATGCATATTTTCCTGTATCACAATATTAGCTGAATCCTACTACAGGTATCTCATGGCTTACCTTGCATTTGTCCAATGATAAGCTCCTTATCCAGTCTATCGGTTCCGGCAAGAAGTAATAGTTTCCCTCCTCTAGCCTCCAAAAACTTCTTGCTAAGTCCAACGAACCATCCTTCCCAGTAAGGCTGTGTGGCAGCTAAATCTGTCTTCCATGTCCAGCACCTAGAGCTTCTTGCTTCTTCGTCAAAACTTAACAGTGCTGGTACACTTGTTCGGGCAGACAGGGAATTTCTGATTGTCCTTGAGCGTATATGCCAATCTATTCCAGATTCTAATGATGGAAAGCCTAAAGGGCGTGTCGAGAGGTAGGTTTGCATGCTCTGCAATGCATCCATTGCAGATCCCTCGACTACATCAAGAACTGCATAACCTAAAACAGCATTTCCTAACTTCCCGCCTTTTGCAACATCAGTCATTACTGCTCCTCCCAAAGAATGGCCGATGAGTACTAATAGTGGTAGATTTTTCCAGCCCATTTGTACTTTTGTTTGTTCTAGTATCGATATTACATCTGCACTAAGTGTTTCTAAACTCAGGTCAAGAGTTTCTGGTTCTGGATCAATGGTGGTAGAGCCATGGCCTCTAGCGTCTATAGATAGAATACCAGCAGAAGGTAGTAGCTTGCGAATTTGAGCAGTTAAAGCTGCAAATGATAGACCAGAAGAGCCTGCTCCATGATGTGTGACAAACAAAGGCGCAGTGCCAGTCGGAGATGTAAGATATGCGTGATGATTTATTCTGAGAGCATCTAACTTTGACTCTAGGAAAAGCTCGCGCTCAAAGAATCTTGTCCAGGGAATCTGGTCTAGCGTTCTTTTGTTTGGTGATCTCCTAAAGGTCAGACTAGCAGTAGGAGGTGGAGGGTTAAACTGACCCAAGGGGTCGGGCAAATAAACTCTGATTTGAGGAAGGTATTATGGTTCCGGTTGAGGAGGCGGATGAGGCTGACGATGCTGAAGAGGAGTCATCATCAACTGGGACTTCAGTGAAGCCATCTGTATCCTGTTCGTCTACCTCGTTGAACACAGGGGGGTCAATTGGGTAGCTTGCAAGCTTCGCTTTTGCGAACGCTCTCTGCATATCACTCATGTTTCTTAAGTTACAAAAGACTTAGGTTGGTATGTACAGAAAACAATCGACAAAAAAAGAAGAGCTTCACTGAATTATTGATCCTGAGTCCATAAAATGAACAGATGTTTGTACAGAGTACTTGCTGACTTGATACTAGCAGCCTCGTCGTTGTCTAGCCTTATCGAAAGAACCGAGGTTGGTCTTGGCAAGCTCAATTACATCATATCATGCTGATTTAACAACCATCAATCGCTTCTTTAGAGACCAAGAAATCCACCCCAAGTACTCAAAATAAGACTATTGGCGACATAGGTAGAATCTCATAAGTGCTATCTGAGGAAACATGTGTCCTTGTGTCTAGGTATCTAGATCGTTTCTGGTATCTTGTTCGGAATTAAAGAAAACGGGCTTAAAGGGAGAAGGGAGAAAGGATTCCTTTCACCTTGTAGAGCATTTGATCTCACCCAAGTATTTTGAAATATTAGACAAATAGGAAAGATATCCGTGTGTTTTCGCTGGGTTTCCACCTGAAATGCAATAGACATAATTACTCATCCTCACGAACATGCTCAGGTATTGAAGTTCTTACAATGTTGAACATTATATTGCGTCAAATTACAACACTAGGACAACAATGCTACACTATTTATTCATACAATCCAAAGATTTAGATCCCCAGCTCTATGTGATTCACACTCGCATTGAAAGGTTTATGACGAAGACAATATATAATTCTAATATTTCGTATCTCATATTGCCAAACACCTTGGTAGTTGCGCCAATTTGACCTTGGTCAAATGTCGTTCAGACTCGAGGGCCAACGGTAATGGGTATACATCTACGCACAATCTCAAAATGGCAAACATGCACAGGACTCATATCTATACAAACCCAGGGAGACTCCCACTTCGGACACCAGGTTAGAAGCTACTAGTTCGCTCATACGCTGGTTCGAAAGTTGGCACTTGCCCGTCACTATTTGCTGCTCGTTTAATTCTCTCCCTCGCGGCCTCGTTCTCTCTTTTCCACATTGAGATCCTCTTCTCATGACCTTGGTCGAATACTTCCCTCCACCCCTTTTCCCACTTGGGTAAGGTTCTGCCCTTCCCTTCCTTCGGTTCACCAGCTAATTTTCTCACCTCTTCGAAATATTCCTCAAAATCTGGATAGAGAGCGGTAAACGCGGGTCCGTCACCTTTGTAGGCTATCCTGTCTCGCTCCCATTGCGCCTGCTCGCTGACGGGAGGGAGAGTTATCTTGCCTGCTAAATACCGAGCGGCGAGCACCGCTTGCCATTCGAATACCCTAAAGGTAAAACCCGCAGCTACCGCGCCGACAAAGCAAAGGGTTGGGTCATCTCGCCAGAAAATATGCTGGTACAGATTGGGTAGCCTATTGTTACGTATCGTCGCGGCAAGACTTGGGAAGAAAGGTAAAGTCCATGAATATCCGGTACCAAATATGACATGGTCGACCTTTTCCAACTTGGTGCCATCTTCAAAATGGACGGTTCTCTCATCCGTTTGACGGTTAGAACAGATTCTCGTTATGGGCGGTCGACGACGAATATTGGGGTGTTGGAATGCCCAATCGAAGAAATATGGGTGATACCGACCTCGCACCACCGAGTGCATTGGTGGTTCGACAATATCGGCCATCGTAAATGAGATATCAGTTCCGGATATACTTGCTCCAACCACCACAACTCGTTTCCCGCGATACTTTTCAGGATCTCTCCATGATTTGCTATGCTCAACTGATCCAGGGAAGTTTTCTGCCAATGCAGCAAGTCCCGGCGTCGGTGGAATATATGGTACACTGTAATGACCGGATGCTACGATAACAAAATCGAACGTTTCTGTCCACCATTTATCCACGTTAATCTCTGGTTTTCTCAGTGTTACTATCCACTTTCCGCTCTCTTTATCTTTTTGAACTAGCTCTACAGTTGTGTCATAAGATACTAGGTTTTCATATTGTTCCCGCTTCAGCAGGTTTTGTATGTACTTTTCTACCGTGTTCCAGTGTCGAAAAGGGGACTGTTCGCCATGCCGTCGAATATTGAGTGCAGATCGTTCTTCCGGAAATGGTTCGCGGGTAAAACTCATGGCAAACGCATCGATGTTTGTCTCCAACGTGGGATATATCGAGGTATCTGAAAATCGGTATTGCGTGTTATGCGGCATTACCGTTGGCAACTTATCAGGTATTGGTAACGTTTGATCTGGGCTACGCGAGGCAATTCTGTCGAGGTCTGGCAGCTGTTGCACATGGTCGTCTGGATCGGCAATCCTTGGAATCGTGAGCTTGTATCACTTGAGCTGCCGGAAGAAACTGACCAACACCCACCTGCCTTCTCCCTCCGCTCGAAGACTCTGATTGTGCCAAAGGCTTGCTCTTGGGCTAGTGCGTCTACCGTTATAGCACCTGCCGGACCAGCCCCAATCACGGCGACTGATCTTGTTGGCATTATTTTTGAAGGGATACAGGAATTCAGGATAGCTATGAATTGCAATTCGTGGAATACAGCGAAAATGGAGAGGGATGCACAACCAGCTCTTTCATGAGCTCAGTCGCCTTTGATAATCACGAATTTGGGACTTGAAGGTCCATAAACGTACAGCACTTGGTAGATACAGTTTCGAGTTGAGGCATGCTAATCATATTTCTTCCAAAAAGGAAGCTCAACAGTCACGGATCAATCCATGACGGTGCCAACAGTAGTGGGGTTAGCATTGCACCATACTTGCAGCTTGGTTAACGAGTAGTGCAAGCGTGGAGAGCAACAAGACCCCTTGACGTGTACAGTATCGCGGTAACTTTCATTCTCTGATCAGCATGCACTTGACGCAAATACCAACAACACAGCCATGGTAATACGAGAGGGTGACAGAAATAGTTGGTAGTGAAAGCTTATTCAGGCTTCAGCAGCAAAGGCCATGCAAAATGCAGTAGGCGTGTCCATAGCACGGAGCGTTCATCTTTCCATAGCAACACGCGGATGAGTGGAACGTACGGCACCGGATTAATAAGCGAGAGCTGGTTAGGAGAGCTAAAACAAGACTAAAAGGGGTTCTTGAGGAAATTACATCCACGCCATGGCGACGGCGAACTGGGGATCTCCCTATTCCCGCCACCTTGGAACATAAATAGTTTGTTCGCCCTAAAGCTTCCAAATTGCCTCACTTGAATCGTGTTTGGCTCCAGCTCGGAGGCAATAGTCTAACGCAGGACGCTGCCTCGAATGCCGGGCATGTTGACGACAGTGAGCCCACACCCAAAAGCACAGCTGTTCTATTTTTATGCGTTGCAGTTCTTTTTTTCTGCAAACCGCGTTCGACAGGAAAAATGAGACATGTCTTTCTGATAGCGGCAGACGGCCGCGCATTTACAGTTCAGCTAACTCAGCTATTCCGTGGATCCCCCCATCTCCGTGCAGCAAATTGATCGGAAACCCCCAACTTTACAAACGCAAAAGCCTCACGTCTCTTCTGCTTTGAGCCTGATAGGCAATTGGTCGTTTCACAACTAGGTTTTCTAGGATCGGCGTCCCCTCGTACTCAGTTCCTCTATGGGGTGGAGGAACATCTAGCAATTCAGTCCATGATCCGCCCGCCATGCGCATCACGGACGGTCTTATTGGGTGCAGCATTAGACATGGCTGTGCATTGCTGTCTCTTGGGTCGAATCTGGTACCTGGCTAGCGACAGCGAACTATCTATCTACCGTTCTTTCTTTAGACACAGACACTTATCAGCATCCCTGAGCAACACGTATGGTCTCAGCTTTTCCAAATTTTAAAAACCGATGACAGAGGCTTATAAGCAGTTTCACGCAGATGCCATTCGCCAATCAGCGCTTCCTCTGCGCTCTGCCCCGTCTTTTCTCTTCGTGTTCTCAACTCAAATCCATATAAAAAAGATCTGCTCCATAGCAGACGTAGTTAACTGCTGTTCAGGTGCATATTCAGGGGACGGATACGGGTTTATTGGGCTCCTGGTGGCCTTTGCTTCGTGGAACGACGTTTATGCACCCAAGGTCAGTTAGACCTACAGGCTGACTACTGCTATTTCCACTATTCCTGTACCGTAATCGTATTTAGATTATCATCTCAAGATAGTGGGACGCTACCAGCCGAGACGACTTTTCCTACTTGTATCCCCTACTCCCTTGGTATCGTTCTACACCTACTCCCAACCAACTGTCTTCCCACACACTCGTTTTTCATAATCCAAATACATTCGTTTTATTTGATCTCTCACTCGTTGCACTCAACACCACATTCCTTCCAAGATGTATATCCAATCCAGCCTCGTTCTCCTAGCTATCTCCAGCGTCCAAGCCACCGCTTCGCTCGTCAACCGCGCTGCTTCCCAAGGATGGTCTCTTCAATCTAGCAGTGCTCAGTCTTCCCTACACTCCTGCGGAAATGGCGCATACTGCCCAATCTCCCTCCACTGCAACTCCATGGTCAACAACCACCAAGTCGCTGCTTGCTGCACCTCCTGTTCGTAACATCTCTGCCAGACCTGTTTCCATCGAGAAGACTAACGTATCAAATAGCAAACGATTGCCGTGGTGAAGTCTCAGGCGCACCTGTCTGTGCTGACCCATCCTGGAACCTGTGGATTGGTTACGACGGAAACGGATTTTGTTGCGAGGAGGGCTTAGTCGGTGTCTACGACATCAGCAAGAGCGTGGCCGGAGTCTGTGTTGCATCTGGCAACAAAGGAAGTCTCCGTGATGCTGTCCTTACCTCCACAGGCACCGGTGCTTCTGCTACCACCGCACCCGACTCTGACTCTTCTACCGCCACCTCTGTCCCTGCCGGAACTACCTCTGGTACGTCTGGCTCCTCCTCCATGGTGGTCTCGACAAAAGCAAGCGCAAAGCCAAGTTCCACCAGCTCCACCTCCACCAGCCCAAGCTCCACGAGCGAAAGCACCTCCTCTACTGTTGTCCCCGTAGCCGGTGCTGCTGCTAACGCAACTTCGTCAGCTGCACCATCAGGAACCGCTGCTGCTGATACTCCAGGTGCCGGTGTCCAGACCACCGCTGCATTCTCACTTATGGCCGTTGCTTTCATTGCCGTCGCAATGATATAAGCTCTCAACAACGGAATAAGATTTGCTCGGATGAATTAGTCCACGGGACATTTGGACACTAGAAAAGGAACATACCCGGTTCCGAACACAAACACATACCTTCCTTTCAAGAGATTTAGATTTGGATTTACCGGATGTGGGATGACATACTATGGCATAAGGATAAGGGGTCGGACTGTAACGAATAGAGGTACATCTGTTAGGAATACAATTAATCTGAGAAGCATTAACACTTACCCTTGCGATACCAATGCTGCTGTGTCAAACCCATTCATTTTTTATAAATACTTTTACCTGAGATTACATATTAATACCAACAACTTTACCTTTCAAAAAAAGAGACCCATGTGCAACATCGAAATGCTTCATCACAACGAGATTCAGCTCAACACCTCAATTCCTGACCAAGAAGCCCTCTGTATGCAGCTACTCCAACCTGGGAGAGATTGTGGCCGTGTCCAACATCGCATACATCCGAGATGTGTATTCCACTCACGATTTCCTACCATCTACGTCGTCCTACCTAACTCTGCCCCTCCAGCCAAGTCAACACCATCTTCACCATCCGCAATCCCAACAAGCCCATAGGCCAGAATCCCCATGGCCAAGCGAGGAAAGTTCGCCATTATGTAGAATCCGTTTTTGCAACCAAGCTATCAACGATGTCGTTGAAAAAAACATGGACGTCACGTAAGCTTATTTCTTTTGGTGGTCGGTTCCAGATGGCTGGAAGTACCATGTGTCGGTACTTGCAAGGTAGGGGGGGCCGAGTGCTATATGCAGTCATGCTTTTCGGCCATGCGCCACAGAGTTGCATACATGGAGAGGGAGAGGTAGAGAGAGAGAGGATATTGGCTGCAAATGGAAAGGGTCTGCTATTGGTATAAATCTGAGATCGGATGGGGAGCGTTCTTCGAAACCTTTTGCTGCTGTCTTGGGTGTTCATTGCAACTTGCAACTTGCAATACAAGATGAAGATATGGGATTCTGTTCCAATTGAAAAGGATTGGGCAGTAGAATCTACTAAACTGGTTGACACAGATTTATAATACTTTCCCGGTTTCAATAGTAAAATCCAAAACAAAATTAACTCTGATTGGTGCTAACAATTGGTATCCATATAGATCTTGTGCCATATTTACACAAATATGTACAAAATCTCAAGTCTATATTACATTCATTTTCCCATGCCATCATTTTACGTACCCGGGTTTCTACACTTGCTTTACAGCAGCAGGCGGATCTGGGATGATCTTCCCATCATGACCTCTAGGCTTTCTCGTCCAGCCCGTTTTGAACAATGGACCCAACTTGAAGCGTGGGAAAGCGTGGGCTTCGGTATTGATAACGACCTTATCGAGGGGAAGAAGATCATTGGGAGAGAAGAGGAGGTAGAAGTACTTCAACGTCTCGGCCTAGGTGTGTCGGTTAGTCTGTAGATCTCTAGAAGAGTGAATATGAAACTTACAAGCCAGAAACTCTCCATGTTATCCTTCTTTTCCGGCGGAATCTTGTTGGCGTTTGATAAACTTGTGTAGCCACCGTTATCTTCGACAGCAGTATAGTTCATGAATGATTTGAACATTTCCCATCCCCATTCTCTATACTTGACATCACCCGTTATCCTCCACATGTAGAACAAACTTTCGACCGTCTCCGGTCGTTGCAGATTATGTACATCATTAGGCTTCACGGTGAAGTCTTTCCTCCAATCCGCGTCCTCGCCACCGTCGAACGATTTGGGAGCTTTATGTTGTGCAGATGGTTCGAGTGGTGGATCGTCGACTTCGAAATAAGTGATTTCAGCTGCAAGGCCAGTGGCCATGACTTTGTACATTCCCCAACAAGTTTGTGTCAATTCACGGGCAAGCTGCATTTCTTCATCCTTCTTCTTCGTCCAGGTAGGAAGTTTCTTTGCTTCTTTTTCTGTGATACCGCCTGTAGCACCAAGTGCGATTGTTCCGGCCATGAAACAAACAAGGTGATCCATCTTGGGAGATAGCTTTTGATCCAAGCCATTGGGTCGCTCTCCAATAATTGTAAATTGAGATGGGGAAGTGTAGGTAACTAAATGTTTACGGACACCGGCCAGTGCTTCGTCCCAAAGTTCTTCGTATATGGGTTCCTCTTTTGATGTTTGCAAATACTGCTTGATGAGGTATTCGTAATAGGAGTCTCCTCTGCTGCCAAGCCGGATATTGTTACCTCTAAACTCTCCGTTGTTGGCGTAGATATAGATTGGAAGCAAGCCATCTTGCATTCCATTATCATCGATAACTTGAATGACCTTTTCTGCCTTTTCCCAGTAAAACGCTTCACCGGTAAGCTTGGAAAGATACTTGAGTTCTAGCTGAAGAGTTGCTGCTTCTGCGGTTGACGATGCTCCACCGTCGTCATGAGATGGCACTCCTACGCTTGTCTTTAAATTGACACTTGCAAATGGTACGCCAGAAGGTGACTCGAATGCTCCCATCAATCGATCAGCTAGATCCTTGGCCTTTTCCAGGTAGAGATCTTCCCCAGCCGCACCTTCGTCGTCATCAGTCAGAGGCGCCATGTCTGGAAATTCTGTGGAGAGATAGTGGGCTGACAATAGACCTCCCAACATTCGTATTGTTGTTTCGAATGTATTAACTTCCTGATCCTGTTCGTAATCGAGAGATGTAGTCATCCATTCTCTAGCATGAGATAGTCTACTCGTCAAATTCATCAGCATCATTGTATCCAATGCATCTACGATGATCCAGCCCATCCCTTTCGGTGTCATTTGGTACCCTCTTTTCGAGACGGGGTGAAATTCATCTTTCCCTAAAATAAGAACAGTCAGAAACTGAGAAGTAGAGTCAAGGGACATCACAAACCCCAAGCGTATCTGCTATATGCATCCCAACTCAAGGTAAATGCATCCACCACACGCTCTCGCCTCCCATTCCAGTCCGCACTTATTGCTGTATCATCTGCCTTCTGTATCCATCCCCAAACCTTGTTCGTCTTCTTATTCCCCTGTGTGTTGCTCCCAAAAAACCCCAAGAAATATAATATCAAAATCAAGAATATGGTTCCAGCTCCCAACGCTCGTTTTCGTCTATACAGTGGCTGGCGCCTCCTTGACGAGGCATATGAAT
>Ga0247807_10000400_pt1 | contig 27273 bp, 20 predicted proteins | sample UWRJL074202C1_FD_179931 | JGI IMG/M metagenome (GOLD analysis project Ga0247807, IMG submission 179931) | Plant litter microbial communities from Arlington Agricultural Research Station in Wisconsin, United States - UWRJ-L074-202C-1 | ecosystem: Environmental > Terrestrial > Plant litter >...
CGAGCCCACCAACGACCTCGACCTCGACGGGCTCGACCGCCTTGAGGCCTTTGTGCGCGGACTCCGCGGCGGTGTGGTGCTGGTCAGTCACGACCGCGAGTTTCTCGCCCGCTGTGTCACCCGGGTGCTCGAACTCGACCTCGCACAGGGTGCCAACCGGGTCTTCGGTGGTGGGTATGACGCGTACCTCGAGGAGCGTGAGACCGCGCGCCGCCACAAGCGCGAGAGTTACGACGAGTTCGCCGACAAAAAGGCCGACCTGGTGGGCCGCGCCCGCACCCAGCGCGAGTGGTCGAGCCAGGGGGTCCGCAACGCGATGAAAAAAGCGCCCGACAATGACAAAATCCGTCGCAAGGCGTCCGCTGAGTCGAGCGAGAAGCAGGCGCAGAAAGTACGTCAGATGGAGAGTCGTATCGCGCGGCTCGACGAGGTCGAAGAGCCCCGCAAGGAGTGGCAGCTCGAATTCACCATCGGGGCGGCTCCGCGGTCGAGTGCCGTGGTCTCCACACTGAGCGAGGCGGTGTTTACGCAGGGTGACTTCACCCTCGGCCCGCTGTCGCTGCAGGTCAACGCGGGCGAGCGGATTGGTATCACCGGTCCGAACGGTGCGGGTAAGTCAACGCTGCTGCGCGCGCTGCTGGGCAGGCAGGTTCCGGATGCCGGCACGGCCAGTCTCGGCACCAGCGTGAGTATCGGTGAGATCGACCAGGCCCGCTCACTGCTGGTGGGGTCGCGTCCGCTCGCCGAGAGCTTCGAAGCGCTACTGCCCGACTGGCCCGTGGCCGAAGTGCGGACCCTGCTGGCGAAGTTCTCGCTCAAGGCCGACCACGTCAATCGGTCCGTCGACGAACTGTCGCCGGGGGAGCGCACCCGCGCTGGCCTCGCGCTGTTGCAGGCCCGCGGGGTCAATGTGTTGGTTCTCGACGAACCGACCAACCACCTCGACCTCGCCGCGATCGAACAGCTCGAGGAGGCCCTGACCTCGTACGAGGGAACCCTGCTGCTCGTCACCCACGACCGGCGGATGCTCGACAATGTGTCGCTCGATCGGCAGTGGAAGGTCTATGCGGGCACGGTCACCGAGATTTAGAGTCGGATTATGACCTTTCGCAATACCGTCACCGACCGTTGGATGCGGGTGATGAGCCGTCTCCACCGGGCCGTTGTCTCCGTGTCCGGGGGAAAGATCGGCTGGAAGATGGGGCGGATCCAGGCGGTCGAGCTGCACACCATCGGCAGCACCACGGGGCAGCGACGCTCCACGATGCTGACCGCCCCGATTGTTGAGCGCGACCGGTACGTAATCGTCGCCTCCAAGGGCGGCGACGACCGCCACCCGTTTTGGTACAACAACCTGCGCGCCCACCCGGATGCGGAGCTGACGGTCAACGGCGTCACGTTTCCGGTGACCGCTCGCACCGCGAACGCGGAGGAGAGGGCTGAGCTGTGGCCCCGGGCGGTTGCGGCCTACTCGGGGTACGCCAGCTACCAAAAGAAAACGTCGCGCGAGATCCCCGTTGTTATCTGCGAGGTTCGTCCGCCTCGATGAGGTTCGCTCGTCTCCGCGACGTCCGTCGGGCTACTGTGGGGCCATGGAATTCAGATACCTCGGCAACTCCGGTTTCAAAATCTCCGAAATCACCTACGGCAACTGGCTCACTCACGGGTCGCAGGTGGAGAACGACACCGCGACGGCGTGTGTGCGTGCCGCGCTCGACGCGGGAATCACCACCTTCGACACGGCGGATGTATACGCCAACACTGCTGCCGAAACGGTGCTCGGGGCGGCGCTCGCCGGGGTGAATCGCGGGTCGTTGGAAATCTTCACCAAGGTGTATTTTCCGACCGGCGCCAAGGGTCACAACGACAGTGGCCTGTCGCGCAAGCACATTATGCAGTCGATTGATGGATCGCTGTCCCGGTTGAAGACCGACTACGTCGACCTCTACCAGGCCCATCGCTTCGACCATGACACCCCGCTCGACGAGACTATGCAGGCGTTCGCCGACATCGTGCGCCAGGGCAAAGCGCTCTACATAGGGGTCAGCGAGTGGACCGCGCCGCAGCTGCGCGCCGGGCACGCCTTGGCGCAACAACTCGGATTCCAGCTCATCTCGAACCAGCCGCAGTACTCGGCACTCTGGCGGGTCATCGAAGACGAGGTTGTTCCGACCTCTGCCGACCTCGGGATCTCGCAGATCGTCTGGTCTCCCATCGCCCAGGGTGTGCTCACCGGCAAGTACCTGCCCGGTGCCACCCTCCCCGCAGGCAGTCGCGCAACCGATGAAAAGGGTGGTGCCAACACCATCAAACGGTTTATGTCCGACGACGTCCTGACCCGCGTGCAGGCTCTCACCCCTATTGCCCAGCAACTCGACCTGAGCCTCGCGCAGCTTGCCGTCGCCTGGGTGCTCCAGAACCCCAACGTCGCCAGTGCCATCATTGGGGCGTCGCGCCCAGAACAGGTGAGCGAAAACGTTGCGGCAGCGGGTGTGACCATCCCCGTCGAACTGCTGGCACAGATCGACGAGGTACTCGGTTCCGCCGTCGAGCGTGACCCGGCACAGACGGAACAGAGTTCACCGACGTCGCGTTAGCTGGGGCAGACGGCACGCTCAGCCGTCCGCCGCTTGCCTGCCAAACGGACTCACCACGCCCCGGTAGGAGATCGTCAGCAGCTCGCTGGCGTCCGCCGGGACGCTGGTGTTCGTCGCGGCATCATTTCGGAGGTCGCCGGTGGGTGGGCGGTGGGTCGAACGGTCCGTCCAGATGCCCGGATTGTCGGCGGCGAACCCCACCTCCCACACTTCGCCCGGCTGGATGTCGATCGAATCCAGCCAAAGGGGTGCGCCGGTCGCGAGCCTCCCATTGCGGGAGATCACGCGCACCTGGTGGCCGTGCACGTGCAGGGGATGGGTCGTGAATCCGCGGTTCACCACCGTGAGTCGCACGGCGTTGCCCTCCCGAACCTCCAGCTCCGGCACGTGGGGAATCACCGCGCCGCCCACGGTAGTGAGGGTCTGCGGGGTGCCCTGAAAAAAGCGGGGGAGCCGGTCGAGAACCATTTCGGCGTCGATGAGTGCGGTGCCGTGGGGCACCGACGCGACGCTCGGAGTGCCGTAATGCAGCAGGTCGAGATCGGGGTCGGAGGGGTCGGTCGGTGGGGGAACAGCCGAGCCGGGTGCAACCGACAGGTCGGCCCGGGTGGTCGCATCCGACGTCACGCGCACCCCGGTCGGAGGAACGATAAACGTCACGTCTGCCCGCCCTCCCGCGGGGAGTCGCACGGCGGAGCCCTGCACCACACTCGCGCCCGCGATGTCCCGACCGTCGACGGCGGCCACCACAAAAGGTGCTCCCGCAAGACGAAACCGGGTGGGGTCGGGGTCGGTGTTGACCAGCCGCACCCGCACGGTTTCTCCCACGGGCACCGCGCGGCGCTGCACTCGGTCGGAGTCGCCGAGAAACACCGTGTCGCCGAGTGTGTGCTGGGCGAGGGTGATGTCTGTTTTTTGCGGGATGCCCCCGGGCGGCAGCACCACGAGGGTACCGAAGAGCCCTCGTTCGACGGCCTCGGCGCTGTCGGTATGGGAGTGGTACCAGTACGTGCCGGTGTCGGTCGCGGCGAACCGGTACTCGAAGGATTCCCCGGCCTGCAGGGCATCCTGGGTGACACCGGCCACCCCGTCGTCTCCTCCCGGAACGGGATACCCGTGCCAGTGCAGGGTCACCCCCGCCGGAACATCCTTATTGATCAGTGTCGCCTGCACCACCTCACCCTGTGTGACCCGAATTTCGGGGCCGGGGAGCGCTCCGAACGACCAGGTGTGCACCGTCCCCGCCGCGACCGGGCTGCTGTCTTTCTGAGCCCGAAGGGTGACCCGGTGCACGTCGTCGCCGGGCGAGACCGGCTCTCGCAGATCGGTCACCGAGGTACCGGCGGGGATTCCCGCTGCCGCGGTGGTGGGGGATGCCGCGGACTCCAGGCTCTGGTGCCAGGCGAACCCCAACGACGAGACCACAACCAGTGCGAGCAGGGCGCCGGTGCTTGCCACGGGCATCCACCCGGTCCGCGCCACAATCGCATACGCCAGCCACCCCGCCAGCGCGATCAGGGCGATGAGCACCGTCGCAGGCAGAGGAGTCATCGGGAACCCGACCACCAGCCGGGCGGCGATACCCGCCGTGCTCGCGCAGGAGGCGACCATCAGCAGGGTGGGAACGATCGGTGTGACGAGCGGGGTCGGGTGTGCTGTTGTCGACTGTGTCGTGGTCGAGCGTGCAGTGGCCGCGGCCAGCACCGAGGGGGTGACGACGGCGACCGCCAGCATGGTGGCGAGGGCGGTGACCGGTAGGGAAAACACGAGCTTCTCCTGGGCGAACCACCAGCCGTTCTCGCCGAGTGCCATGGCCAGCTCGATCTGCGCGATGAGGCCCGCTGCGGCCACCACAATGCAGGCGAGGGCGAACCGGGCTCGAAGGCGTGACGGTTGTGTGCGACTAGCGAGTGCCACCCCCGCGGTGGCCCAGAAGGCCGAGGTCGCCGCCGCCACCGAAAGGTCGATGACGATCAGCTCTGCAGTTGTCACGCGTCACGGTACGCCCGGCGGCGCGTCCGGCGCGAGTGGCGATTATTGGGTATAGCCCTTCGCGACTAAGTGTGGCTCGCAAATCCGTCATGCCGTGGAAACATCCGCTTGCTAGGCTTGCCCCACAACCGAATATCGGGCCGCAACACGATGCGGGAGAGCTCGTCTCGACGTTTCACCGTCGACCGGGCACCGAAGGAGCAAGCCTCCCCGCCAATCTCTCAGGTCTCAGTACCGCATCGAACTGGCCACTCTGAAAAGTGGACCCCACTTTGCCCAACCACGGATCCGTCCACGCAACAACGGACCGTCGGGTGTAACGAGGGTCCCGCCGACGGTGAAAGTCGCACTGCCCCGCCTTCCGGATTCCCGGTCAGCGAGCGCAGAGCGGTGAAACTCTCAGGTTTATGACAGAGGGGGAGTTCTTGTCCAGTAGCCCCGCGCCAGGAGAACTCCGTGACCGATTCGAACTCGACCGAACCAACCGATCTTCCGTATTCCGCCGAGAGGCTGTCTCCGCTCCACGCTGTGCACGTCGCCGCCGGGGCGAGCTTTACTGACTTCGCCGGCTGGCAGATGCCCGTCAGCTACGGGTCTGACCTCGCCGAACACCACGCGGTGCGCACGGCCGCCGGGCTCTTCGACCTCTCCCACATGGGCGAGATTTACGTGGTGGGCCCCGAGGCCGCCGCCGCACTCGACTACGCGCTCGCCGGAAAGATCTCCGCCACCGCCGATGGCCAGGCCAAGTACAGCCTGCTGCTCAGCCGCGAGGGGGGCATTGTCGACGACCTCGTGGTGTACCGCACGGGTGACGACCGCTTCCTGGTGGTGGCCAACGCGTCCAACCGTATGGAGGTCGCCCAGGAGCTGCTCGAGCGCACCTCCCTCTTCGACTGCGAGGTCTTCGATGAGAGCGACGACATCGCGCTCATCGCGATCCAGGGTCCCAAGTCATTCGAGATCCTCAGCCAGGTGCCCACGGTCGAGGTCGACGACCTCGAAAACCTCGGCTACTACCGCTCGCGTGCCGGAACCTTCGGCGAACGTGGCGAACACCGGATGCTTGTGGCCCGCACCGGCTACACGGGTGAAGACGGCTTCGAACTCTACGTCGCACCCGATGTCGCCGCACAACTGTGGGAAGCGCTCATCGAGACCGGAGGCGGCAGCGGACTGATCCCCGCCGGACTCGCCAGCCGCGACACCCTCCGCCTCGAAGCAGGTATGCCGCTCTACGGCCATGAACTCGGCCTCGACACCTTTCCCGTGCAGGCGGGCCTTGGCCGTGTGGTCAACCTCAAAAAGGAGGGTGAGTTTGTGGGGCGCACCGCCGTCGAAGCCGGCCCGCCCGAGGGCGCCCGTGTGCTGGTCGGGCTCAAGGCCGACGGCCGCCGCGCCGGTCGCGCCGACTACCTGGTCTTCGCCACCGCCGACAAATCCGCCACCGCCGACGACGCAGTGGGCACCATCACCAGCGGCGCGCTGTCACCGACCCTCGGTTTCCCCATCGCCATGGCCTACGTCGCCCCGGAGCACGCGGCCGAAGGCACCCCCCTATTTCTCGACGTCCGCGGAACCCGCATTCCCGCGTCCGTTGTCACCCTCCCCTTCTACAAGAGAGAATCACGCTGATGGCCGACAAAACAGAACTCCAGTACACCGCCGAGCACGAGTGGGTACTCGTTGAGGGCTCGACCGCGACGGTTGGTATCACCGCGTACGCCGCCGACAAACTCGGTGACGTGGTCTTTGTTGACCTCCCCGACGTCGGCTCCGACGCGGCCATCGGCGCCGTTGTCGGCGAGATCGAGTCGACGAAGTCGGTCGGCGAGCTGTTCGCGCCCGTCAACGGCACGGTTCTCGAATCCAACGAGGCCGTTGTTGACAGCCCCGAGCTCGTCAACAGCGACCCGTTCGGTGAAGGCTGGCTCATCAAGGTCGAGTTCACCGAGCTCCCCGCGCTGCTCAGCTACGACGAGTACACCGCGTTGGTCGGCGAGTAATGCCTTTTAGTTTCGCCGAACGCCACATCGGAACGGATTCCCTCGCCCAGCTCGAGATGCTGAGCGCCATCGGTTATGACACCGTTGAGCGCCTGGTGGATGCTGCGGTGCCCGAGTCCATTCATGTGGCTGCCATCGCGGCATCCACGATCCCCAGCCCCGCCTCAGAACGGGACGCGCTCAAGGAACTCCGCGCGCTCGCCGGACGCAACACCGTTCGCCGCTCGATGATCGGTCTCGGTTACTACGACACCATCACCCCCGCGGTTATCAAGCGCAATGTGCTCGAGAACCCCAGCTGGTACACGGCCTACACGCCGTACCAGCCGGAGATCAGCCAGGGCCGCCTTGAAGCGCTCATCAACTTTCAGACCATGGTCTCCGACCTCACCGGGATGACGACCGCCAACGCGTCGATGCTCGACGAGGGCACTGCCGTGGTCGAGGGGATGCTCCTGGCTCGACGTGCCTCAAAGTCGAAGTCGGCCGTGTTCCTCGTCGACAGTGATGCCCTCCCGCAGACCAAGGCGCTGCTCGACAACCGCTCGGCCGCCGTGGGCATCGAACTCGTGGAGCTGCCGCTCGCCACCACCGACCCGGCCACTCTGCCCGAGTCGTTCGGTGTGTTTGTGCAGTACCCGGGAGCCTCCGGACTCGTGTGGGATCCCGCTGCGATCATCGCGCAGGTCAAGTCCACCGGCGGTCTCGCGGTTGTCGCCGCAGACCTGCTCGCCCTCACCATGCTCGCCGCACCCGGCGAGCTCGGCGCGGACGTCGCCGTTGGCACCAGCCAGCGACTCGGTGTGCCCATGGGCTTCGGTGGACCGCACGCCGGCTACATGGCTGTACGCAAGGGACTCGAACGTCAGCTGCCTGGGCGCCTGGTGGGCGTCTCGCAGGACTCCGACGGGCATCCCGCCTACCGCCTCTCCCTGCAGGTGCGCGAACAGCACATCCGTCGCGAGAAGGCCACGTCGAACATCTGCACCGCCCAGGTGCTGCTTGCTGTGATGGCATCGATGTACGCCGTGTATCACGGTCCCGACGGCTTGAAGAGGATTGCCCAGCGCATCCACCTCAGTGCCCAGGTCTTCGCGCAGGACGCCGCCGCGGCCGGTTTCGAGGTTGAGAACGACCACTTCTTCGACACCGTGCGCATCAGTGTTCCCGGACGCGCCGCCGACATCGTCGAGAACGCGCGCCTCAGCAACATCAACCTGCACCTCGTTGATGAGAACACCGTGGGCGTCAGCTTCGACGAGGTCTCCAGCGTCGATGGACAGCTCGGGCTTGCCGAAGCCTTCGGGTTCACCGGTCGCACCGCGTTCTCGATTCTGACGTCGTCGTTCCCCGTTGAACTCGAGCGCCAGAGCGAGTACCTCACCCACCCGGTGTTCAACACGCACCGCTCCGAGACCAGCATGATGCGGTACCTCAAGTACCTCGCCGACAAGGACTACGCGCTCGACCGCGGCATGATCCCGCTCGGCTCGTGCACCATGAAGCTCAACGCGGCCACCGAGATGGAGTCCGTCACCTGGCCCGAGTTCGCGGGTCTCCACCCGTTCGCTCCCGAGGCCGACGTCGAGGGCTACCTCACCCTCATCGAACAGCTGCAGACGTGGCTGGCCGAGGTGACCGGGTACGACTCCGTATCGCTGCAGCCCAACGCGGGCAGCCAGGGCGAGCTCGCGGGACTCCTCGCGATTCGCGGCTACCACCACTCGCGGGGCGACGAGCACCGCACGGTTTGCCTGATCCCGTCGAGCGCCCACGGCACCAACGCCGCGAGCGCGGTTCTCGCCGGAATGCGGGTTGTGGTTGTGGCCACCGACGAGCTCGGCAACGTCAACGTGGATGACCTCCGCGCGAAGATCGCCGAGCACGCGGACAGCCTCGCTGCCCTGATGATCACGTACCCGTCGACCCACGGGGTCTACGAGCACGAGGTCGGCCAGATCTGCGAGCTCGTCCACCAGGCCGGCGGACAGGTCTATGTCGACGGCGCGAACCTCAACGCCTTGCTCGGCTACGCCCGCTTCGGCGACTTCGGCGGAGACGTGTCGCACCTCAACCTCCACAAAACGTTCTGCATCCCGCACGGTGGTGGCGGCCCCGGCGTTGGTCCGGTCGCAGCGAAGGCGCACCTCGCGCCGTTCCTGCCCGGTCACCCCATGGCGCAGCGCGACCTGATCGCAAACCGCGAGGGTGTCACCCTTCCGGCTCACGCGAACATCGTCAGCGCGGCGCCGTACGGCAGCCCGAGCATCCTCCCGATCAGCTGGGCCTACGTGCGCATGATGGGATCCGAGGGCCTCAAGGCCGCCACAGGTGCCGCTGTTCTCGCCGCGAACTACGTGGCTGTGCGTCTGCGCGACCACTACCCGGTGCTCTACGCGGGCGACAACGGACTGGTTGCGCACGAGTGCATCCTCGACCTGCGTCCGCTCACCGCCGCGACCGGAATCACCGTCGACGACGTGGCCAAGCGCCTCGTCGACTACGGCTTCCACGCGCCGACCATGTCGTTCCCCGTTGCGGGCACACTGATGGTGGAGCCGACCGAGAGCGAAGACCTCGCCGAGATCGACCGTTTCATCGACGCGATGATCGCGATTAAGGCTGAGGCGGATGCCGTGGCCGCAGGTCGCTGGCCTGCCAACGACAACCCGCTTCACAACGCTCCGCACACCGCGCAGTCGGTCATCGTGGGGGAGTGGGACCACGCCTACTCGCGCGAGGACGCCGTGTACCCGGTCAAGTCGCTCATCCGCGGCAAGTACTGGCCGCCCGTGCGTCGCATCGACAACGCCTGGGGTGACCGCAACCTGGTCTGCGCGTGCCCGCCGATCGAGGCGTTCGCCGAATAGCATCCCGCACCACCAGTAACACCCGCCACACCCGGTGCCGGGGAGGGACGCTGCACGCCGCAGATTTCCCTCCCCGACCCCTGGCATAACCGATAGCTGCTCATCTAGAGTCCGAGGATGACGACCACGACGGCTTCTGGAGCGGGCAAAGGACTAGCGAAGGGCCAGCTCGGCCTGATCGGGTCCACGGTGATGGGGCTAGCCAGCACAGCGCCCGTCTATTCGCTCGTCGCCACCCTCGGGTTTGTTATCACCGCGGTGGGATTCCAGGCGCCCATCGCGTTTATCCTCGCCTTTATCCCGATGTTTTTTATCGCGTTCGCGTACCGGGAACTCAACCGGGCTGTGCCCGACTGCGGCACCACCTTCACGTGGGCGGCCAAGGCCTTTGGTCCGCGCGTGGGCTGGCTCGGTGGCTGGGGCGTTGCCGTTGCTGGCATTGTGGTGCTCGCCAACCTCGCCCAGATCGCCGGGATCTACTTCTGGATTCTCGTTGGGCAGACCGAACTCTCGCAGACCGTGTGGGTCACCACCCTCACCGGTGTGGTCTTTATTGTCGCCATGGTTTACGTCAGCTATCGCGGCATTGAGATCGGTGAGAAGCTGCAGAACGTGCTGCTCGGTGTGCAGTACCTCGCCCTCATCCTTTTTGTGGTGCTGTCGTTCGCCAGTGTGTTTGGTGCCACCCCGCCGGCGGCGTCCGTCGCTCCCACCCTCGACTGGTTCAACCCCTTCGCGTTCTCGTCGTTCGACGGCTTCACCGAGTCGATCCTGCTCGCGCTGTTTATCTACTGGGGCTGGGACACCTGCCTCGCCCTCAATGAAGAAACCAAAGACCCACAGACCATTCCCGGGCGTGCGGCGCTGATCTCCACCGTGGTTCTGGTCATCACCTACGTGCTCGTCACCGTCGCCGCCATGTCGTTCGCGGGCCTCGACGCCCTTGCGGACCAGGACGACGTGTTCCTGGTGGTCAAAGACGCCCTCTTTGGTCCCTGGGCCTGGTTGTTGGTGCTCGCCGTACTGATCTCCGCGGTCTCCTCGACCCAAACAACCATTCTGCCGACGGCTCGCGGAACGCTCTCGATGGCGGTGTACAACGCACTGCCGAGACGTTTTGCCACCGTGCATCCACGATTCCACACCCCCAGCTTCTCCACCCTCGTGATGGGTGTTGTCGCGGTGGTCTACTACGTCGGGATGACGCTGATCAGCGAGAATTTTCTGGCCGACTCGATCTACTCGCTGGGCCTCGCGATCGCGTTTTACTATGGCCTGACTGGCTATTCGTGTGTCTGGTACTTCCGGCGGGAACTCTTCGACAACTCGTACAACATCGTGTACAAATTCCTCTTTCCGCTGCTCGGTGCGCTCGCGCTGACTGCGGCTTTTATCAAGTCGGCGATCGACATGCTCGACCCCGACTACGGCTACACGGTGATCTGGGGTATTGGGGGAGTGTTTGTGATCGGGATCGGGTCACTCCTCATCGGAGTAGTGCTGATGATTGCCTGGTCATTCTTCCCCGGGTCGAAGGTCTACTTCCGTGGCGAGAGTCTCAACGAGTCCACGGACGTACTGGTGCCCGAGGAAGACGTGGTCTACGGTCGTTCGATCGACGGCGGGCGCGTCTAGAAGAGGTGCCTCGCGCCACCTCCGTGTTCGTCCTCCTGCGCCTCGCCGCAACAGGTGCCATTACGCGCAGGGATTTTTACGACCGGGGCCAATTGGACACATCCGGGGCTGGAAAATCACGTCCAATAGAACAATTGGCCCCGGGCGCGCGGATGGCCGCACACGCTGGCCCCGGGCGCGCGAAATCCAGTGATTTGCTGGCCCCCGACGTGACCCGAGCTGCGCGTTGCGGCCCCAGCTATGGCTCGACGTGCACTTTTCAGCCCCGGATATCCAGCCCCGCTGCGCGTACTGGCCCCTGGTGCGATCTGTTCTGCGCGTTATTGCCCCGGGTGCGACCTGCCCTGCTCGTTTAAGCCCCGGATGCGACGCGGCCCGACGCGTTGAGGCCCCTGGTTCTCACCGGTGCCACGCGCAGAAATTCCCGGGGCCGATACGACCCCGGGAACTCCTGCGCGTTGAGCGCCAACCGTCGCCTAGTGCTTAGTGGCCTTCTCCGCTCCGATGCCGGTGAGGGACCGAACATCCATTTCCTCCGCCTTCGCCACGTTTTCTTTACGCGAGCTGACAACACTGCCGAGCCAGCCAAGGAAGAACCCCAGCGGAATCGACACGATGCCCGGGTTCGCTAGCGGGAAGACCGAGAAGTCGACGCCCTTGATGATCGACGTCTCCGCTCCCGACATCACCGGCGACAGCACAATCAGGAGAAGCGCCGATCCGAGTCCGCCGTACATACTCCACAGCGCGCCCTGGGTACTGAAGCGCTTCCAGAAGAGGGAGTAGAGGATCGTCGGCAGGTTCGCCGAGGCCGCAATCGCGAAGGCCAGTGCAACGAGGAATGCCACGTTCTGGCCCTGCACACCGATGCCACCCACAATGGCGAAGATGCCGATGACGACCACGGTGATCCGCGCGACCCGAACTTCACCGTTCGGCTCGACCTTGCCCTTTTTGATGACGTTGGCGTACACGTCATGCGCAAACGAGGTCGCGGCGGTAATCGTCAGACCGGCCACCACCGCGAGGATCGTCGCAAATGCCACCGCCGAAATGATGCCGAGCAATATGGATCCGCCCAGCTCAAACGCCAGCAGTGGCGCCGCGGAATTCACCCCTCCCGGAGCCGCCAGGATGGTCTCCTTGCCGATCAGTGCACCTGCGCCGTAGCCCAGAACGAGAGTGAACAGGTAGAAGATACCGATCGCCCAGATGGCCCAGACCACCGAGCGACGTGCCTCCTTCGCGGTGGGTACCGTGTAGAAGCGCATCAGCACGTGCGGCAGGCCGGCCGTTCCCAGAACCAGCGCGAGCGCCAGCGAGATAAAGTCCAGTCGCGATGTGCCCGTGAGCCCGTACTGCACACCGGGCGCCAGCACGGCCGCATCCGAGTTCGCCGCGGCCGCTCCGAGCAGCTCCGACAGGTTGAATCCGTGCAGCGCGAGCACCCAAATCGTCATCACGCCGGCACCCGTGATCAGCAGTGCCGCCTTGATGATCTGCACCCAGGTCGTGCCCTTCATGCCTCCGATAAGCACGTACAGAATCATCAGCGCGCCCACAACGGCGATCACAATGGACTGCCCGAGCGAGTCGTTGATCCCGAGCAGCAGCGAGACGAGCCCGCCAGCACCCGCCATCTGCGCCAGGAGGTAGAAGAAGCACACCGCAAGCGTTGCGGTCGCGGCGGCCATCCGCACGGGACGCTCCTTCAACCGGAACGACAGCACATCAGCCATCGTGAACTTGCCGGTGTTGCGCAGCAGTTCGGCGACGAGGAGAAGCGCGACAAGCCAGGCAACCAGAAAGCCAATCGAGTACAAAAATCCGTCATACCCGTTGACGGCGATCGCACCACAGATCCCCAAAAAGGACGCCGCCGAGAGGTAGTCGCCCGCGATCGCCGTTCCGTTCTGGGGCCCGGTGAACGAGCGGCCGGCGGCGTAGTAGTCCGCCGCCGTTTTATTGTTCCGGCTGGCCCTCAGCACAATAACGAGGGTCACGGCGACAAAGGCGCCAAAGATGGTGATGTTGAGCCACGGTTCGCCGATGGTCATGACTGTGACCGCCGTCCGGTTCGGGATGCCACGTCGGCATGAGCACCGTCTGCGGGCTCCGCCGCCACCGTGCCAGCCGCCACCGTGCCACTCCCCGCCGTGCCAGTCGCCGCCGAGCCAGCCGGCACAGCGCTCGCGGAGTCGTCATCCGGCAGCTCGTACTGGTCACGAATCTTTTCCGCGAGCGGGTCGAGATTGCGGTTCGCGTACATCACGTACCAGGTGGTGATTGCGAAGGTGGTGACGAACTGGCCGAGTCCGAGGAGCAGACCGACGTTGATGTTTCCGAACACCGGTGTGGCCATAAAGTCGTGGGCATAGTCCGCGAGAAGAACGTAGGCGAAGTACCAGACCAAAAAGAGCACCGCCACCGGAAGCACAAACGACCGGTGTTTTTTCTTCAAGCGACGGAAATCGTCTGATCGTTCGATCTCCGTAAAAACCTCTGGCGTAGTGGACGGGGCAGCGTTGCTCATAGCGTCTCCTCGCGGTTCCGGGCGCACGTCAGTGTGCATCCCTCACTATCTAGGCACGCCTGTCAAAGCGCTGTCAATGCCCCCGGGAGCTTGTTGTTTTCGAGGAGATTTGCGCTATGCGCTCTCAAAAAGCTGCGGAAAAGTCACGGCAGCCCAGGGATACCCCACAAAGATCGCGGTGTCGATTACCACGTGGGCAATCACCAGCGGGAGTACTCGTCCATACCTGTTGTAGAGCCATCCGAACAGCAGCCCCATGGCGACGTTTCCAATAAACGCACCGATGCCTTGATACAGGTGATAGGTGCCGCGCAGCAGAGAGGTAACCACGATGATTCGCCAGCTTCCCCATCCGAGGTCGCGCAATCGCGCAAACAGGTAACCGATCACAATGATCTCTTCGGTGAGCCCGGCACGCAGCGCAGACAGCACCAGCACGGGTACGGTCCACCAGTAGCTGTCGAGTGCTGCCGGGTCCACATTGACTGTCAGTCCGACCGCGCGACCCACAAAATACACAACGATTCCGGGAATCCCGATGACCAGCGCGAGCCCGAGCCCGGTGAGACCATCGCGGGCAGGTCGGGAGAAGTCGATCCCCAGCCGGCCGAGATGGGGTCGGGTGGTGCGCCAGAGCAGAAAACCCACCAGCGCGACGGGCACGAGGTCAAAAAACACGCTGAGCAGCTGATAAATCAGGTCGAACGTTGGCCGTGTGCTGAGCGAGTTGTTGATGGTCGCGGTCTGTTGCGACAGGGGCACGTCCAGGGTCAGCCGATTGGTGATCGAGACGATGGAATAGATGGCGGATGCTCCGAGCGACAGCCCAAGAACGAGCAGTATCTCCGCTCTAACTCGTCCACGACTCATTGCTGCGGGAACACCCGATCCGGGCGGCACGTTAGGTGCCGAGGACGCGGCGAGGAGCGGGTCTGTCACGCCCACGATGCTAGACCCACATTCCGTGAGTTGGATGCGTCAGCCTGGTTGCGGGAACGGAGCCGTTGCTAGGACAACAGCCTCAGGCGCCCCACCATCCGATCCACGCGATTGCGTGGCCCGACAATGCTCACGGCGGCGTACTGGAAGTCCTGTGCCGGGGTCTCCCTGACCGACGCGGCGTACTCCTCATACACAAGTGTCTGTTGTGCGACGGCAGGCATGTCGGCCACAAATGTCTCGGAGTGCGCCGCTGCCTTCGCACGAATAGTCCGGAGCGTCGCAGCATCGGCGACCAGCACCGTGCATCCCATCCAGGGGAGTCCGGGATGGATGTTCCGGTCCGCATCGTCCACGTCAGCGCCCACGAGTCCGGGCACCTGGGCGGATGTCGCAGCGGCCGCGCAGATCGCGGCGTTCGCAGCGAGCCCCGGGCTCAGATCCTCGTTGACCACCACTATCCACTTCAGCCGTGCCCTGCGCGGTGGTGCAATCGTGTCGATGTCTTCCGCGGTGACTCCAGTTACCGTACTCGTGCTCACTCCCGTACTCATGCCAACTCCCGTGCTCATCCCGACTCCTTGTCACCGATCCAACGACCCGCACCAGCGGTGAGTGGCAACGTTCGACTCTGCGGCGCAATCGTATGCAGATCACCAAGTCGCGTTGAGTAAATCCGTATTAAGTACGAACGCGTGGGTACTATTCGTGGAATGGACGAACTAGATCAGGCAATTCTTCGCGAATTGCAGTCGGATGCACGCAAGACCAACCGCGATGTTGCCGCGGCGGTCGGCGTTTCGCCCACGACCGCGCTCGACCGCACGCGGTCCCTTCGGGCGCGCGGGATCATCCGCGGCGTGGTTCTCGACGTTGACCTGCCGTCAATCGGACGGCCGGTGCAGGCACTCGTTGCCGTGCGCATCCGACCGCCGTCCCGCACCGTCATCGGGGCATTTCGTGACTGGGCAGCGTCCCGGCCGGAGACACTGGGCGTTTTTGTGACGACCGGCACCGAAGACTTCATCATTCACGTTGCCGTTGCGGACAACGACAGTCTCTATGCCTTTGTCGTCGACGAACTCACGCAGCGGTCCGAAGTCGCTGATGTGCGCACGTCCGTTGTGTATGAGCACATTCGCAACACCGCATTGCTGCCGTGAGGCCGCGAGATACCGTCAGCGTCAGCGTCAGCGTCAGCGTCAGCGTCAGCGTCAGCGTCAGCGTCACCGTCAGCGTCTGAGTCAAGCAGTCGGAGCGTCGACCAGGCTTCGCACCAGGGATGCCTCACCGGAGAAAAGACCCAGGCTCAGCATCGTCTCCACGCGTTGCAAGCCGCTGATGTGCCAGACACGTTCGAGCAAAAGGCGCTGCAAGTGCGCGCTGTCCTTCACCCGGAACCGCGCGATCATGTCGTAGGTACCGGTGAGCAAGATCAATTCCGTCAGTTCGGGAATCTCACGAAGCTCCGCGATCACGGTCGCCACATTGCCGATCTCGGTGATCCGGATCGGAATCACAATCACCATGCCGTACCCGAGAACGGCCCAGTCGACCTCGATAGTGTGCCGTTTGATGACGTGGGCGCGTTCCATCCGCGCGATGCGCTCGGCGACCGCCGGTGCGGACATCCCAACCTTGGCGGCGAGACTGCGCTGGGAGATTCGCGAATCGCTGTAGAGCAGGTCGAGCAGCTGGCGGTCGATCGCGTCGATGTCGATCGCCTCGCGTACCGGCTCGAGCAGTGCGTTGATGTCGAACGGAGGCACCGATGGGGGGACCGTGGGGCTCGTCATCGGCACGGACGTCGCGGCCGGGGGAGCGGTGGTGGGGTGCTGTTCGGGATGCCCGGTCATGAGGTCACTCCGAGCGGGTGACAACGATGAGCTCGAGGGCTAAAACGAGAAAACTGGGTTTTGGTCACAGTTAGATCTCCAATTCGACATGCGACGCCCAAATCAGGGACGAAACGCCCCCGCAGCGGGGGCGAAGTGTGACTGGGCAGTGCGCGAACGGTTGTAGGTGAGCATCGCAGGGCCAGTCGCCCCTGTAAAGCGAAAACATGGTCTGACCTTGGAATTAACCTGAATCGCTTGTGACGAAGAGGTAAATGTAAAGCGTTGGTAGCCACATACTTGCACGCGAATATTTCGAGCAGATTCCCTTGCTGAGACAAAACTGAGAAATATGACGCTTTATTGCGAGCTTGTTACATTTCTCCGGCCAATTTGGAAAGCGCCAAACCTCTGCCTAGTGTGCAAGTACTAAGAGACGCGTATGGGGGCCACAACACCGCCTTCGCGTTCACCCTGCACAGGAGGAAAATTGAAAAGATCACGGATCGGCATTGGCGTAATCGCCATGCTTTCCGCAAGCGCTCTTGCGCTCAGCGGCTGCGCATCAAACTCCGATGACAACGCCGCTGTCGAGGCTGACAGCTCTGCCATCATCACCACGAACGGCAGCGAGCCTCAGAACCCGCTGATCACCACCAACACCACCGAAACCGGTGGCGGCAAGATCATGACCTCGATCTTCGCAGGACTCGTGTCGTACACGGGCACCGGCGAGATCGAGAACGAGGTTGCTGAGTCCATCGAGTCGGAAGACGGCCAGAACTGGACCGTTACCCTCAAGGACGGCTGGACCTTCACCAACGGTGAAGCAGTCACCTCGCAGTCCTTCATCGACGCGTGGAACTACGGCGCCCTCCTGAGCAACGCTCAGGGTGCAGCGGGATTCTTCAACAACATTGAAGGTTTCAGCGAAGAAGTCGACGCTCCTCTGACCGGCCTCGTTGCCGTTGATGACCTCACCTTCACGGTCGCACTGACCGCACCCGAGGCTGACTGGCCGCTGCGTCTCGGCTACACGGCATACATGCCGCTGCCGACCGTCGCGTTCGAGGACATTGCCGCATTCGGTGAGAACCCGATCGGTAACGGCCCGTACATGCTGGATGGCGAAGACGCATGGGCTCACGATGAGCGCATCAACCTCGTCACCAACCCCGACTACTCCGGTGTGCGCACGCCCGCCAACGGTGGACTTGAGATCGTCTTCTACGCGACGCAGGACGCCGCGTACTCCGACCTCGAGAGCGGAAACCTCGACGTCCTTGACGCCGTTCCGGACTCCGCGTTTGAGACCTACGAAGACACCTTCGGTGACCGTGCTGTCAACCAGCCCGCCGCCATCTTCCAGGCCTTCAACATTCCTTACTACCTCGAGCACTGGTCGGGCGAAGAGGGCGAGCTGCGTCGTGCAGCTCTCTCCATGTCGATCGACCGCGCGGAGATCACCGACGTCATCTTCCAGGGCACTCGTACCCCGGCAACTGACTTCACCTCTCCCGTCATCGACGGTTACTCGGACGAGCTTGCTGGCGCAGAAGTTCTCGAATTCAACCCCGAAGAGGCAGTCAAGCTCTGGGCCGAGGCTGACGCCATCGCTCCCTACGGCGACACTGAGTTCAACATTGCGTACAACTCCGACGGTGGCCACCAGGCCTGGGTCGAAGCTGTAACCAACAGCATCACCAACACCCTCGGCATCAACGCAACCGGCAAGGCGTACCCCACGTTCGCTGCTGCACTCGATGACCGCGAGAACGAGGCCCTCACCGGTGCAACCCGCGCCGGATGGCAGGCCGACTACCCGTCGCTGTACAACTTCCTTGCTCCGCTGTACGTCACCGGCGCCGGAAACAACTACGAGGGCTACAGCAGCACCGAGTTCGACACGCTTCTCAACGAGGGTGCAACCGCGCCGACCGTTGAGGACGCGACCGCTAAGTTCCAGGAAGCTCAGGAGGTCCTGCTTGCAGACCTTCCGACCATCCCGCTCTGGTACTCCAACGTGACTGGCGCATCGGCTGATACCGTTGACAACGTCGTGTTCGGTTGGGACTCCGTCCCGCTGTACTTCGAGATCACCAAGAACTAGTACAACTAGCTCAACCAATCTCTCTCAATGATGTCCGGGGCCTCCTGGCCCCGGACATCACTGTGAGCGGGCCGATTCAGTGATTGTGAATTTAATGTTTAACCCTTCGAAGCCGGGAACCTAATGCTCTGGTACACAGGCAAACGAATCCTCCAGATGATCCCCGTCTTCTTCGGGGCCACACTTTTGATCTATTTCATGGTGTTCGCGCTCCCCGGTGACCCCGTCGCGGCCTTGTTCGGCGACAACCAGCCGTCTCAGGCTGTGATCGACCAGATCCGCGCGCAGTACAACCTCGACAAGCCCTTCATCGTGCAGTACCTGCTGTACATCGGCGGTATCTTCCAGGGCGACCTCGGCACCACGTTCTCCGGCCGCGCTGTCAGCGAAGTGATGGCTGACGCGTTCCCCATCACCTTCCGCCTGGCGATGCTCGCCCTCGCGTTCGAAGCCATCGCCGGAATCCTCGTTGGATTCATCGCGGGCCTCCGCAAGGGCAAGTGGTTCGACACCAGTGCCCTCGTGGTGAGCCTCCTGCTGATCTCGGTTCCGACCTTCGTCATCGGCTTTATTCTTCAGCTTGTTTTTGGTGTGCAGCTCGGCTGGGCACGAACGACCGTGAGCAGCGCGGCACCGTGGAGCGAACTCGTCCTCCCCGCCATCGTGCTCGCGAGTGTGTCGTTCGCCTACATCGTGCGCCTTACCCGCGCCAGCGTCTCCGACAACCTCAGCGCCGACTTTGTACGCACCGCGACGGCCAAGGGGCTCTCTCGTCCCCGCGTTGTCACCGTGCACGTGCTTCGTAACTCTCTTGTTCCCGTTGTCACCTACCTCGGAGTCGACATCGGCTCGCTGATGGTCGGTGCCATCGTCACCGAAGGTATCTTCAACATCAACGGTGTTGGTGGAACGGTGTACCGGGCGATCACCCTCGGTGAGGGACCGACTGTTGTCTCGTTTGTCGCGGTCATGGTCCTGATCTACATGGCGGCCAACTTGCTCGTCGACCTCCTCTACGCAGCGCTTGACCCAAGGATTCGCTATGCAAAGTAATAACCGCACCGAACAGGGCCACTTCGTCGCCGCCCTGGAAGACACCCCGATCGCCGAAGTCGACAACATCGATGAGTCGGAAAAAGCGCGCAGCACCTGGAACGACGCCTGGGACGCCATGAAGCGTCGCCCGACGTTCTGGATCTCGTCGGCCTTGATTCTCCTCATCATCGTGGTGGCGGCGTTTCCCACGCTGTTCACGTCGGTCTCACCCCGCCTGGACTGCTACCTCAGCGACAGTAATGGTGCACCGCAGGCGGGTCACCCGCTCGGATTCACCCGACTCGGCTGCGATGTCTACTCGCGCATCATCCACGGCACCCAGGCATCCGTCACCGTTGGTCTGATGGCGACACTCATCGTGACGCTGTTCGGCGGAATTGTGGGTGCACTTGCCGGCTACTACGGCGGAGTGCTCGACGCCATCGTCTCGCGCGTTGGTGACATCTTCTTCGCGATCCCCACCGTCCTCGGCGCCATCGTGCTGATGTCGGTTCTCCCTGTTCGCACCGCGGTCACCGTCGCGTTGGTGTTGTCACTCTTCGCGTGGCCCCAGGTCGCGCGCATCATGCGCGGTTCCGTGCTGACGGCCCGCAACTCGGACTACGTGCAGGCGTCGAAGGCACTCGGTGTCTCGAACTTCCGAATTCTGTTGCGCCACGTCATCCCGAACGCCATCCCGCCGGTTATCGTCATCGCGACGGTCTCCCTGGGAACGTTTATCGTCGCCGAGGCGACCCTGTCGTTCCTTGGTATCGGTCTTCCGACGAACATCATGTCGTGGGGAGCGGACATCGGTAACGCGCGTACCTCGATTCGCACGAGCCCGCAGGTTCTCATCTACCCGTCCATCGCCCTGTCGCTGACCGTCCTCGCATTCCTGATGCTCGGTGACGTTGTGCGTGACGCCCTCGACCCGAAAGCGAGAGCACGCCGATGAGCCAGCTCCTCACCAACGCAGAAAACGAGAGCGAGGCTGCCACCGAGCAGCCCCTGCTTCAGATCCGCAACCTCGAGGTCGGCTTCCGCACCCAGCGCGGTGTTGTGCCGGCTGTGCGCGGTATCGACATCACGCTGTACGCCGGCCAGACGCTGGCCATCGTCGGCGAGTCCGGTTCGGGTAAGTCAACAACCGCTCAGGCGATCATTGACCTTCTCCCCGGAACGGGCACCGTCACCGGCGGTGAGATCCTCTTCGAGGGTCGCGACCTCACCAAGCTGAGCGCCAAAGAGATCCAGGCCGTGCGCGGAAACCTGATTGGCTACGTGCCCCAGGACCCCATGTCCAACCTCAACCCCGTCTGGAACATCGGTTTCCAGGTCGAGGAGGCCATCAAGGCCAACGGCGTCGCGCAGGGTAAGGCAGCACGTGCCCGCACCATCGAGGTACTCAAGGAAGCCGGACTGAGCGACGCGGGCGACCGCCTCAAGCAGTACCCCCACCAGTTCTCGGGCGGTATGCGCCAGCGTGTGCTCATCGGAATCGGGCTGTCGGCCCGTCCGAAGCTGCTCATCGCCGACGAGCCCACGTCGGCGCTCGACGTGACGGTGCAGCGCACCATCCTCGACCACCTCGGCACCCTCACCCGTGACTACGGCACCAGCGTGCTGTTCATCACCCACGACCTCGGCCTCGCCGCGGAGCGGGCCGAACAGCTTGTGGTGATGTACAAGGGCAAGATTGTGGAGTCCGGCCCGTCGCGCGAGATCCTCGCGAACCCGCAGCACCCCTACACCCAGCGTCTTGTTGCCGCCGCGCCGAGTCTCGCGTCTCGGCGCATCCAGTCCGCAAAGAGCCCCGTCGATGACGGTGTGCACATCTTCAGCGGCGGCTCGATCGATGACACCCTCGTCGCTCGTGCAGCGGAGCGAGAAGATGCCGCACCGACCAAGGATCTGATCTCCGTCACCGACGTGACGAAGATGTACAAGATCCGCACGCAGGGGTTCAAAACGAACGAACTGCTCGCGGTGAACGGTGTGTCGTTCGGTGTGCAGAAGGGCACCACCACGGCAATTGTGGGGGAGTCGGGTTCCGGCAAGTCCACGGTCGCGAAGCTGATCCTTCAGCTCGAGTCGATCACCAGTGGTCGTATCGAATTTGACGGACAGGACGTCGCTGGGCTCAAGGGCGCGGAACTGCTCAAGTTCCGCCGTCGGGTTCAGCCGGTGTTCCAGGACCCCTACGGCTCTCTCGACCCGCAGTACAACGTGGGCAACACCATTGCCGAACCGTTGCTCGCCCACAAGGTCGGAACTCCGAAGGAGCGTCAGGACCGCGTTCGAGAACTGCTCGACCAGGTATCGCTCCCGTGGTCCTCACGGTTCCGCTACCCGAGCGAGCTCTCCGGTGGACAGCGCCAGCGCATCGCCATCGCGCGCGCACTTGCCCTCAAGCCCGATGTGCTGGTTCTCGACGAGGCGGTCTCCGCCCTCGACGTGCTGGTGCAGGGACAGGTGCTCAACCTGCTCACCGAGCTGCAGACGGAACTCGACCTGACGTACCTGTTCATCACCCACGACCTCGCTGTGGTGCGACTCGTCGCCGACAACGTGTGTGTGATGCAGAAGGGCAAAATCGTTGAGGCGGCGACCACCGACGAGGTGTTCGAAAACCCGAAGCAGCAGTACACACGCAACCTTCTCGACGCGATTCCGGGCTCCGGTCTCGCAATGGGTGCATAACTTGCCCCATCTCCTCCGCGCAGGAGGATAAGTCACGGCCTCGTATCCGGTTTTCCGGGTGCGGGGCCGTTTTTTATGGCGTAAACCGTTCGCCCGTGGCGATCCCAGTGCCCAGTTTTCGAGCACCGCAGTGCCAGTGTTTCGCAGTAGAGTCGAAGGAATACAACGGTCACCGGTCTACCCGGGGGTCTTCGGAAGCCGGTCGAACCGGCGTCCGACGCGCCCCGGATAAGCCGAAATCGCCATCTCGCGGTAGACTTGTCGTGTAGGGCACCGTAGATGTAACCCTGCGGGCCCCAAAGACCCCTTCACCCAGCGTCGACCGCTGTCGTGCCGCTGCCTGAAATAACCGCGCGGATGACATGTGCGAGACGCGCACACCCCACCAAGGACTAGACGCATGGCTATCGCCACTCGCAACGACCTGCGCAACGTGGCGATCGTCGCACACGTTGACCACGGCAAGACCACTCTTGTCGACGCAATGCTCCGCCAGACCAACTCCTTCGACGCGCACGCGCACCTCGAAGACCGCGCCATGGACTCCAACGAGCTCGAGCGCGAAAAGGGCATCACGATCCTCGCGAAGAACACTGCGGTGCTCTACAACGGAATCCACGCCCAGGAGCACAACGACGGTGGCGACATCGTCATTAACGTGATTGACACCCCCGGCCACGCCGACTTCGGTGGTGAGGTCGAGCGCGGCCTCTCCATGGTTGATGGTGTTGTGCTTCTTGTTGACGCATCCGAGGGCCCGCTGCCGCAGACCCGCTTCGTTCTGCGTAAGGCCCTCGAGGCCAAGCTCCCCGTCATCCTGCTGGTCAACAAGACCGACCGCCCTGACGCGCGTATCGACGAGGTTGTCGCCGAGAGCCAGGACCTGCTCCTCGGCCTCGCATCCGACATGGCCGACGACCACCCCGACCTCGACCTCGACGCCGTCCTCGACGTGCCCGTTGTCTACGCCTCGGGCCGTAACGGTGCAGCCAGCTGGAACAAGCCGGAAGACGGCGCCCTGCCGGACAACGCTGACCTCGAGCCGCTGTTCGACGCCATCCTCAAGCACGTTCCCGCTCCCACCTACGATGACGAGCACCCCCTCCAGGCTCACGTCACCAACCTCGACGCGTCCCCCTTCCTCGGCCGCCTCGCGCTGCTGCGTGTCTTCAACGGCACGATCAAAAAGGGCCAGACCGTTGCCTGGGTCAAGCACGACGGAACCGTCCTCAACACCAAGGTGACCGAGCTCCTCATCACCAAGGCGCTGGACCGCTTCCCGACCGAGTCGGCTGGCCCCGGTGACATCGTCGCCGTCGCCGGTTTCGAGGACATCACCATTGGTGAGACCCTCGCCGACCCGAACGATGTGCGTCCGTTGCCGACCATCACGGTTGACGACCCGGCCATCTCGATGACCATCGGAACCAACACCTCGCCGATGATCGGCAAGGTCAAGGGCCACAAGCTCACCGCTCGTATGGTCAAGGATCGTCTCGACCGCGAGCTCGTTGGTAACGTCTCGATCAAGCTCGTCGACATCGGACGCCCCGACGCCTGGGAGATCCAGGGACGTGGAGAGCTCGCTCTCGCGATCCTCGTTGAGCAGATGCGTCGTGAGGGCTTCGAGCTCACCGTCGGCAAGCCGCAGGTAGTTGTGAAGTCGGTCAACGGCAAGGTTCACGAGCCCTTCGAGCACCTCACCACTGACGCGCCGGAAGAGTACCTCGGCGCCATCACGCAGCTCCTCGCGTCGCGCAAGGGCCGCATGGAGGGCATGAGCAACCACGGAACCGGATGGGTCCGTATGGAGTTCGTTGTTCCGTCGCGTGGACTCATCGGTTTCCGCACCGAGTTCCTCACCATCACGCGTGGTGCAGGTATCGCCAACGCTGTCAGCCACGGATACGAGGCGTGGGCCGGGGACATCCAGACCCGCACCAACGGTTCCATCGTTGCTGACCGCGCCGGTGTTGCCACCCCGTTCGCCATGGTTGCCCTGCAGGAGCGTATGTCGTTCTTCGTCGAGCCCACCCAGGAGGTGTACGAAGGCATGGTCGTCGGCGAGAACTCGCGCGCAGACGACATGGACGTCAACATCACCAAGGAAAAGCAGCTCACCAACATGCGCCAGTCCACCTCGGACTCGTTCGAGCGTATGACGCCGTCGCGCAAGCTGACGCTGGAAGAGTGCCTCGAGTTCGCCCGTGAAGACGAGTGTGTTGAGGTCACCCCCGAGTTCGTGCGCATCCGCAAGCTCGAGCTGGCTGCGGGCGACCGTGCCCGCCGCGTCTCGCGCCTGAAGAAGCAGAACGCGTAGTCACAACCGCAGCACCAGAACCACCGCACCACCTCGCATGGCCGTCCCGGGTTTTCCCGAGGCGGCCATGTGTCGTTTGTGTCTCGACATCCGCGCGATCGGCGAAAACTCAGCCCGCACAGATGTGGGTTTCGTACAGTGAGGGCGTGATTTTTCCCCGACGTACCAGCACCCGACTCGGCTCCGTCACCCGCACGCGCGGCGGTCGCAGGACTGCTCCTGCCGTGCTTCTCACCGTGATGATGTTCTCTGCTCCGGTGCTGGTGGGATGCTCGGGGGAGCAAATTCAATCGCTGGTCGGCGATGCAAGTGGTGGCGCAGTGGACGTGGGTGGAACGTCGGTTCCCGACGACTTCCCCACTGAAGTACCGCTGGCGGAGGGTGACGTGGCCTCCGCAGGACGTGTCGGCACCGGAACCGGCAAGGTGTGGAACATCACCATCACCGTGATGGATGCCGAAGCGCCCGACACCATTACCGCGCAGCTCGTCGACGCGGGCTTCTCCTCCACCTCGAACATCCCCGGTGTGCCCGACATGGGCGGGTCGGCCGCGTTCGCCAACGACACCTACGCGGTGGCACTGATTGTCACCAACAGCGGCGACGGATCCTTCTCGGCGAACTACACGGTCACAAGCGTTCCGCAGTAGAACTCGGCGTCAGGCGAACAGGCCCGCTCCGACAAAACTGCCCTCTGAAGCACCGGGCGGCACCGCGAAGATCCCCGACCCGACGTGGCGTAGGTACTCGTTCATGGCGTCGTTCTTCGCCAGGTTGAGCTGCAGCGGCACAAATTGTGTGCGGGGGTCGCGCTGGAAACAGATAAAAAACAGCCCGGCGTTCAGACGCCCGAGGTCATCGTTGCCGTCGACGAAGTTGTAGCCGCGTCGCAGGATGCTGTTGCCGTTATTCTGGTCGGGATGCGCCAGGCGCACGTGCGCGGCCTCGTCAATGAGTGGGGCGTCTCCCCGTCCGGCGAGGGCGAAGTCGGGTGCGGTGAACTCGGTTCCACCGCTGAGCGGTGCTCCCTCGCCCTTGGTGCGTCCGACCACGCGCTCCTGCTCCCGCAGTGAGGTGCGGTCCCAGGTCTCGATCGTCATCCGGATCTTGCGCGACACCAGATAGCTGCCGCCCGCCATCCACGCGGCACCGTCGTCGGCGCTCGCCCACACTTCCCGGTTCACGGTGCCGGTGTCTTCCGCGCGCATGTTCGCCGTGCCGTCCTTGAACCCGAACAGGTTGCGCGGAGTGCTCTGGGCGCGGGTGGTGGAGGAGGTGCGGCCGAAGCCGAGCTGCGACCATCGGATGCTCGCCCGCCCGAAGGCGATGCGGGAGAGGTTGCGGATCGCGTGCACCGCCACCTGCGGGTCGTCGCTGCACGCCTGGATGCAGAGGTCACCGCCCACGAGGGTGGGGATCAGGGCGTCGGCGGGGAAGGACGGCAGGTCGATCAGGGCTGCGGGGCGCCGGGAGGCGAGGCCGAACCGGTCGTCGAAGAGGGAGGGGCCGAAGCCGAAAGTGATGGTGAGCCCGGCCGGAGGAAGGTCGAGGGCCTCACCGGTGTCGTCCGGTGGTGCGTCGTACGGGCCGCTGGCGGGGCCGTAGGGGCCTGCGCCGTGACCGGCGGTCATCCGGCTGGCCGCGTAGCTCCAGTCCTGCAGGAGCTCGGTGAGCTCCTCGCGGGTGATGTCGCTGACATCGAAGGCGGCGAAGTGCAGCCGGTCTTGCGCCGGGGTGATGATGCCCGACTGGTGTTTTGCGAAAAACGGGTAGGTCGGAGCCGACCCGGAGGCGCTCGCCTCGGGGGTGAGTACCCGGTCGAGGGTGAAGCCGGCGCCCGCGCCGAGCACACCGGCTCCCGCCAGCGACAACAGACCCCGGCGAGAGAGTCCGGTGCGTGGGGGAACCGGTGTGTCGGTCATACGCGAACCCTAGCCGACCAGAACAGCGGTGAGGCGGCTGAGCGGTTCACTCAACGCGTTGACGCCGTCGGCCAGTTCTTTGACCTGTTCGGTGGTCAGCTCGTCGTAGTACGTGAAGCCGGTCTCCAGGGTGCCGTACCCGGCGAGCAGGTCTTCGAGCGAAGTGAACTCGCCGTCGATTTCCTCCACCAGTTCGGGGTCCTTGGGCTCCACAATGTCGCGAACACCCTCGTAGGCCACACGGGCACCCTCGAGGTTGGCCTGGAAGTCCCAGAGGTCGGTGTGCGACCAGATCTCTTCCTCGCCGGTGATCTTGCCGCTCGCGACCTCGTCGAGCAGGCCGATCGCACCGTTGGAGATCGCGTCGATGGAGACCGTGTAGTCGTCCTCGTGCACGGCGTCGTTGAGCGCGGCGGTGTCGGTCTCGAGGAGGTCGGCGAAGTAGTTGCGCTCGTCGACTGTCAACGGCACGTACTCCTCGCCGCCGTTGTCCTCGGTGGCCGGCGGCCAGAGGTCCTTCTCAATGCGGTGCCATCCGGTCCACTCCACACCCTCTTCGACGTCCGCCTCGCGGAAGTCGATCTTGGGGTCGAGGTCGCCGAACGACTCGGCGACGGGCTCGATGCGCTCGTAGGAGGCGCGCGTGGTCGCATACAGCGACCGTGCGGTCTCGTCGTCGCCGGCGCGGTAGGCGTCGAGGAACACGGTGGTCGCCGGAACGAGTGTCTCGATCTGGTCCTTGACGTAGGCGACGTAGTTGGCGGCGGCGGTGGCCA
>Ga0247807_10000403_pt1 | contig 27181 bp, 24 predicted proteins | sample UWRJL074202C1_FD_179931 | JGI IMG/M metagenome (GOLD analysis project Ga0247807, IMG submission 179931) | Plant litter microbial communities from Arlington Agricultural Research Station in Wisconsin, United States - UWRJ-L074-202C-1 | ecosystem: Environmental > Terrestrial > Plant litter >...
GGACTGTTCGGCGACGGAACGTCGGGCGAGGGATGCGACGCTCCCGACTTGAAGCTCCCCGGCGGCCAAGACGCGCTCGTGCGCGCCGTGCTCAAGACGGGAGTGCCGACCGTTCTGGTCGTGCTCTCCGGTAGGCCGTATGCGTTGGGGGAGTATGGCGAGGCGCGGGCGATCGTGCAGGCGTTCTTCCCGGGAGCGGATGGCGCAGCGGCGATCGCGGGCATCCTTTCCGGACGGGTTGCCCCCTCAGGGCGCCTTCCCGTTCAGATTCCGCGCGAGCCGCACTCGTCAACGACCTACCTGCAGCCCGCGCTCGGCCTAACCAACTCGGGGATCAGCGCGCTCGACAACACCCCGCTCTACCCGTTCGGGTTCGGACTGACTCGGGGCAAGATCAGCTACAACTCGCTCGTGACGCCAGATCTCGTCACGACGGAGGGCGCGATCGACGCGACCGTCACCATCCGCAACGATGGCGAGGATGCTGTGGAAGTCGTGCAGCTGTATGCGGCGTTCCCTTACGCATCCACCGTGCGACCGGTCGTGCAGCTCATGGGCTACGCACGAGTGCCGATCGCGGCGGGACAATCCACAACCGTCACATTCGACCTGGATGTGGCGCGGCTCGCGGCGACCGGCGAGGATGGAATCCTGTCGATTAACCCCGGCCCGGTGCGGCTTATTGCGGGACCATCCGCTGCAGACGCCGCGCTCTCGTCGGACGTGACGATCACGGGCGAACCTCGAGCTCTCATCGAGCGGGTTCTCAGAACGCCGTGGTCATCCAAGTGAGCACGGCAACCACCAACGCAAGGAGCACTGACATGACCACCCCGATTCGCGTACTCGTGTGGGGCGAGAACCACCACGAGAAGCACGACGCGACACCGCAGCGCCTGTACCCGGACACCATGCACGGGACGATCGCGGCAGGCCTGCGAGAGGTGCTCGGCGACCGGGTTGTTGTGGAGACCGCGACCCTCGACGATGACGAGCACGGACTCACCGAGGAGCGCCTCGCGCAGACGGACGTGCTGTTGTGGTGGGGTCACATGCGTCACGACGCGGTGGATGACGCCGTCGTCGAGCGCGTGCGCAAGCACGTGCTCTCCGGCATGGGGCTCATTCCGCTGCACTCCGCGCACTTCTCGAAGATCTTCATCTCGCTCATGGGCACGACGTGTTCGCTGCGGTGGCGTCAGGCCCAGGATCGCGAGCTCGTGTGGACGGTTGCCCCCACTCATCCGATCGCTGAGGGCGTGCCGCAGCCGATCGTCATCCCGGCGCAGGAGATGTACGGCGAATTCTTCGACGTTCCTACCCCGGACGACCTCGTGTTCGTCTCCGGATTCTCTGGCGGAGAGGTGTTCCGCTCGGGCATGACCTTCTCGCGCGGCCACGGTCGAATCTTCTACTTCTCCCCGGGCGACCAGGACTATCCCGTGTACCACGACCCGAGCATCAAGCTCGTGCTTGCGAACGCCGTGCGCTGGGCGCACCAGTCGAGGCCGCGCGTCATCCCGGAGATCGGGATGTACCTCGAGAACGACTTTGGTGTCGCTCGCGAGTGGGACGGATCGGCGCTGTGACCGTGCGCGATGCGCTCGTCGTTGGTGCCGGCGGCATGGGCCGCGCGTGGCTCGACACGATCGCGCGTAGGAGCGACGTTCGTGTCGCGGGGGTAGTAGACGTCGTTCCCGCGAGCGCGAGTGCGGCCGTCGCCGAGCGCGGCTGGGACATTCCCGTGTTCGGTTCGGTCGAGGATGCGCTCGCCGCGGTGCCCGTCGGGCTCGCGCTCAACGTGACCATCCCCGAGGCTCACCTCGAAGTCAGCAGCACTCTGCTCCGCGCGGGTGTCCCCGTGTTGAGCGAGAAGCCCATAACGCCCACCGTCGCCGACGCGCTGCGGCTCACCGAGCTGAGCGAATCCACGGGCGTGCTTATCGCGACGAGTCAGTCGAGGCGCTACTCCCGCGCTATCGCCGCGTTCCGTGGTGCCCTGAAGGCGCGCGGCGGCGCGGAGCAGCTCGACGTGCGGTTCTTCCAGAACCCGCGCTTCGGCGGATTCCGCGACACGATGGCGCATCCGCTGCTCGTCGATATGGCTATCCACACCTTCGACCAGGCGCGATTCTTGCTCGACGACGAACCCGTCTCGGTCTACTGCGAGGAATTCAACCCGAGCTGGAGCTGGTACGACGGGGGAGCGGCCGCCGAGGCGGTCTTTAGTTTCCGCAACGGCGCTCGGTTCTCCTATTCGGGGAGCTGGTGCGCCGATGGGCTCACGACATCGTGGAATGGAGACTGGCGCGGCACGGCAGAAGAGGGAACCGCGCGCTGGGATGGGGAAGCCGAGGTCGTCGCCCAGGGGCGTGAGGGCGACGCCGAGGCGATCGACGTCGACCACACGGCCGACGGCGAGGGACTGGATGCGGCGCTCGCCGAGTTCGTGACGGCTCTCGACGGGGGTGCAGCGCCGTCCGGCGAGATCCACAGCAACGTCTGGAGTCTCGCGATGGTCGAAGCCGCAGTGCAGTCGGCCGAGCGCGGTCAGAAGGTCATGCTCGACGACGTGTTCGGCGAGGCGCGCGAGGAACTGGCCAGTAGTCCTTTCTGAGCAGCTTCACGTCGCAGTGGGATCAACTAGTAAGCACTCGTTTGCGACTGGGGTAAAGCCACTGGAGAAGCAGGAACGCTAGCGCTGCCCCGACGAGTTGAGCCGCGATGAACCCCGGCGCCGAGGTGGGGGCGATACCGGCGAACGTGTCGGAGAAGATCCGGCCGATCGTGATCGCCGGGTTGGCGAAGCTCGCGGAGCTCGTGAAGAAGTATGCCGCTCCGATGTAGGCACCGACTGCAGCGGGAGTCAGAGAAGCCCGGTTGGTACGGGCCAGGGCGAAGATGATCAGAATGAGGCCCGCCGTCGCGACTATCTCCGCGAGGAAGTGTGGGCCGGTGATTCGGTCGGTGGTGCTGATGCTCACGGCGGCTCTGCCAAACATGAGGTTGGCGAGGATTGCGCCGAGGATGCATCCGGCGATCTGAGTCGGAATGTAGAGAGCGGTATCTTTCCAGGAGGGCATTCCGCTGGCGGAGTCCACGAGGGAGACCACGGGGTTGAAATGTGCGCCACTGATGGGTCCGAAGATCAGGATGAGCACGGGAAGCCCGAGCGCGGTGGCAAAGGCGTTTTCCAACAGTTGCAGGCCGACGTCGTTCGGCGAGAGATTCTGAGCCGCAATCCCCGACCCGATCACGAGGGCGGCAAGCAGTGCGCTACCGATGAGCTCGGCCGTGAGCCTGCGAGCCACCGCGATGCTCATGCGGTGACGAGCAGGCGCGAAAGAGCATCCAGCGCTCCGGGGACGAGCTTGTAGTACGCCCAGGTTCCGCGCTTGGAGCGCGTCACAAATCCCGCATCGGTGAGCACCTTGAGGTGATGGGACACGGTAGGTTGGCCAACTTCGAGGGCATCGGTGAGGTCACAAACGCAGGCTTCCTGGCCTTCAGACGCGGAGATGATCGAGATCAGCCGCAGCCGGGCGGGATCAGCGATCGCCTTCAGCGAGCGGGAGAGATCTTCGGCCTGCGACTGAGATAGGGCGTCGCGCGTGAGAGGTGCGCAGCAGGCAGCCGCGTCGATCACGGGAAGAAGGGTGATCGTGCTCATGGGCATAAGACTATCGAATATTGACATCCATCGATATAACTCCTCATACTCAATATCGATAGGAATCGATGAAGGGTTTCACGGTGACGCTGATCGACCTCGCCATGCCGGTGCGCACCAGCAGACGGATTGACGCGCTGCCGGTGGTGATCATCGGTGCCGGACCCATCGGACTGGCCGCCGCGGCCAACCTCGCCGAGCGCGGAATCGACTTCCTCGTGTACGAGGTGGGTGACTCTGTCGCCGCGAGCATGAGATCGTGGGGTCACATCCGGCTGTTCTCGCCCTGGAAGCACCTCATCGACCCCGCCGGGCGACGGCTGCTCGAGGCCAGCCGATGGGCGGAGCCCCGGTATCAGGACACGGCGCCCTCTGGCACCCAGCTTGTCGAGCAGTATCTCGTGCCGCTCGCCGCGCTCGATGAGATCGCCCCTCGCATCCGTTTAGGCGTTTCGGTTGAAGCGGTGACCCGCGAGGGGATGGATCGCACCCGCACAGCTAACCGAGCGACAACTCCATTCGCCCTACGAATTCGCGATACGGACGGGTCCTTCTCCAACGTTTTCGCTCGGGCCGTCATTGACGCGTCTGGCACCTTTCGCACGGCGAACAGCCTGGGCTCAAACGGACTGGACCCACTGGGTCTGCCCGAAGTCTCCGATCACGTGACCGATGCCCTGCCGGATGTGCTGGGTGCGGATCGCAAGAAGTTCGCCGGGAAGCACATCGTCGTGGTTGGCGCAGGGCACTCTGCGGCGAACACCCTGATCAATCTGTCGACGCTCATCCAGACTGATCCGGCCACCACTGTCAGCTGGGTGATCCGCAACAAGACCGCCGCGCGAGTGTTCACCGCCGACGATGACCAACTGTCGCGCCGCGCGTCCTTGGGAGCGAAGGTCAAGAAGCTCGTGGATTTCGGTGTGGTTGACGTCGTCGACGGGTTCGAGATCATCCGCCTGGCCAAGGACGGCGACCGTGTGGGCATCGCCGGTAACCGCAACGGTGTGGTCGAACACCTCAGCGCTGACCTGATCGTGAACGCCACGGGCTTCCGTCCCAATCTCGACATGCTGCGAGAAGTGCGGCTCGATCTCGACGAGATCGTCGAGGCGCCCCGCCTTATTGCACCGCTGATCGATCCGAATGTTCACTCGTGCGGCACGGTCGAGCCACACGGCTTCGCCGAACTGCAGCAGCCCGAACCGAACTTTTTCCTCGCCGGTATGAAGAGCTACGGACGCGCACCCACGTTCCTGCTCGCCACGGGCTACGAGCAGGTCCGGTCGATCACCGCGTACCTCGCGGGGGACATCGCGTCGGCGCGGAACGTAGAGCTTGTCCTCCCTGCCACCGGGGTCTGCTCGACCGATTCGGCTGCGACGTCCTGCTGCTCCTAGTGTGAACGTGCTCGCATAGACTTCCATCTATGCGTCCTGAGACTTCTCTGCCGGGCCTCCTGGAGCGAGCGGCTGCGGAGCAGATTGCTCGCAACCTGCGTGCCATGGCCGACCCCACTCGAGTGCAGATCCTGTCGCTCATTGTCGAATCCGCCGGAGGTCGTCGCCCCGTCACCGAGCTTGCCGACGAGCTCGGCCTCACCCAGCCGACCGTCAGTCACCACTTGCGGATCATGACCGACGAAGGCATTCTCGAGCGAAGCCAGGAAGGTCGCCAAGCCTGGTACTCCGTGGTGCCGTCCCGCGTCAGCGACGTCTTCGAGTCCGTGCGCGCTGACCCCGTCGCGGCTACAGTTGCCCCGCCGGTTCTTGCCCGGATCTCTGACGACCTCGCCATCCGGTTCGCCGGAATCTTCTCGCCGGAAACCGTGGCCGAGTACGTGCAGGGCAGCTACCGGCTCCTCGCTGATAGCGCCAAGGTCACCCGCTATCTGCCTTCCCTCACGGGGCGGTTCGCGGCCGATCGGCTTCGTGCTCTCGGTGAAGCGGATGGGTTGACCGACGACAAGATCCCGGACGTTCTGTTCGTCTGTGTGCAGAACGCCGGACGATCCCAGCTGGCCTCGGCGATCCTGCGTTCCCTTGCTGGTGACCGAGTGCGCGTGCTCACGGCGGGATCCGAACCCGCTGGTCTGATCAACCCCAAAATCATCGCGGCCCTCGATGAGATTGGCATCCCTCTCGGTGGGGAGTACCCCAAGCCCCTCACCGATGAGGTCGTCAGGGCGGCCGACTACGTCATCACGATGGGATGCGGGGATGCCTGCCCGATTTACCCGGGCAAGCGTTACCTCGACTGGGACTTGTCAGACCCCGCGGAACTGTCCATGGATGGCGTGCGCCAGGTACGTGACGACATCGACGGGCGAGTGCGAGAGCTTCTCACCGAGCTGAACAGCCGATGAACTCCAGTTCCCGATGGTTCCCAAAGCATAGATGACTGTCTATGCTTTGATCATGACCACCAAGCCCACAGTTCTCTTCGTCTGCATCCACAACGCCGGTCGCTCGCAAATGGCCGCCGGTTACATGAACGCCTTGTCGGGCGGCGCCGTCGAGGTGCGCTCGGGTGGATCCGAGCCCGGCAACGAGATCAATCCGATCGCGATCCAGGCGATGGCGGAGGAGGGCATCGATATCTCGCAGGGCGTGCCCCAGCTTATGAGCACCGAGCAGGTCCGTGACTCTGACGTTGTCATCACCATGGGTTGCGGCGATGTGTGTCCGATCTTCCCCGGGAAGCGCTACGAAGACTGGGAGCTCGTCGACCCCAAGGGCAAGAGCATCGATGAGGTTCGACCCATCCGCGACGACATCAAGAAGCGCATCCAGGCACTTCTCGCCGAGATTCTGCCCGCGTAGCGCGGGTGGCGAACGTAGTGCCGCGCGCTCAAAGACTTTAGACCTTCGCGCGGGCGCCTATCTCGTGCGGACCGGGGTCATCTTCGGTACCAGGCGAACAAAGACGATCATCCCCACAAGCTCAACGAGGGTCTGCGTGACAACAGCCAGCGGAACGAGCGCCAACGATGCCGGGAGCGCCAGTGCCAGTGGCAGCACGACGAGAGAGTTCCTCGTCGCCCCGCTGAACACCAGCGCGCGCGTCGCCGGCACATCCAGCTTGGCTATCCTTCCCGCCAGCAATCCGACACCGAGCATTACGACGAGGAAGGCGACATAGAGGGGGACGACCAGCAACAGCTGACCGACGTTTCCTCCGGCTGCACTTATTTGCGAGCCGATCACGACCGCAAGGGTCACCATCATCAAGGGGACAATTGCCGCGAGCATTCCGTGCTGGACCGCGGCACCCGCGCGGCTCTTTCGGGCAACCGCTTGCACCAGAGCAGCAAGTACTAGCGGGATAACGATGAGGAAAAGAAACGCCTCAACGAACGGTCCGATCTCGATCGAAGAGACCGCCCCCTGGCCCAAGAAGGCGAACAAGAACACCGGCAACAGCACTATCTGCAACAGCATAAGCAACGGAGCGGCCGCAAGGAGACGCTCCCGTGCACCTCCCGCTAGCCCGGTGAAGACGATGACGTAGTCCACACACGGTGTAAGCAGAACCAGCAGAACACCGAGCACGAGCGCTTGGTCGCCAGCGACGAACCGCGACAGCCCCCACGCCACAGCAGGGACTATGACGAAGTTCAGGATCAGAATCACACCCAGGAATCTGATGTCGCGGAACGCCTTGCCGACCTCGATCATAGGGACGCCGAGGAATGTCGCGAGGAGCAACAGCCCGAGAACTGGATTGATCGACACCGCCAGCGCTGGAGCGATTCCCGGGAAGACACCGCCCAGTAGGACACCGATCGCAATCGCCGCGATATAGAGGAGGATCTGGTGCCGTTCCATCCACACAACGACAGGCCCCATAGTGAAACCCTAGGGGAACCATGTTTTTTGGAGACTCAACGCCCACTCGCCACGCTCGACGGACAGGGCTACACCTTCCTGAGCAATCGCACTCCGTGAGGCGGGATGTCGAGCCCCACGCTCGCGTCGCTGATGGGCAGGCTCTCTCCCGTCCACAGGTCGCGCACCGCGGTGGTGCCTGCCCAGCCCAGATCGGCGAAGTGCGTGCGCAGCGACGTGGGTTCGTCGCCTAGCCAGAACACCGCGCGCCACGAGGCGTGCTCGCCCTCGGCGGCCCAGATGACGAGATCGCCATCGCGCACGATCTCGCGGCCACCGTCGCTGTCGAGCATCGCCAGCACGTCGTCATTAGTGATGAGCGCGAGCGTCTCGGGTGTCGTGTCTGGCAGGTGTCCCCCGAACATGAGCGGTGACCGCATGATGCACCAGAGCGTGAGCATCGTTTGCTGCTCGGGAAACGTGAAGCGGCTCTGCCGGTCGGCACCGACGTGTGCTCGCACACCGAGGCGGCCGAGCGGAAGCATGTCGGCATCCGCCCACGCGCCGGGACGCTGATGCGGTGCCCACCGAGCCGCACGCTGGAACTGCTCCTTGAGCTGACCCCAGTCGTCCCAGAGGTCGTCGGAAATGCGCCACATCTGCGAGTGCTCGCGCAGATTTGTGAGGTTCTCGACCGACAGCTGCTTGCCGGGGGACAGGCTCAGGATCATCTCGCGACCGCTCGCCTCGATGGCACGAGAGATTGCCGCGATCTCCTCCGTCTGGATCGGCGGGTACAAGACGTCGTCGAGCTTGACGAAGTCGACGCCCCACGACGCGAGCTGCGCGATCACGGAGTCGTAGTACTCCTGAGCGCCCGGCAGACTCATGTTGACGCCGTAGTTGTCGGGATTCCACGGGCACAGGTTGTCGCGGTCGGCGATCTGGGCACACGTTGCGTCCGAGCCGAGAATCGGGAGACCCTGCTCGGCGGCAAGTCGCGGCACACCCCGCATGAGGTGCACACCGAACTTCAGGCCGAGTGCGTGCACCCGCTGAGCGAGCTCGGTGAAGCCCGTAGTTTCGGCCGAGGGGAAACGTGTTGGCTCGGGTTGCGGTCGCCCCCATGCGTCGAGCACGGGAGTGGATACCGTCGGATAGTCCGAAGACTCGGAGAGCGACTCGTACCACTGGATGTCGACCACGACGGTGTCCCAGCCATGCGGCAGCAGGTGCTCGGCGAGGAACTCGGCATTGGCGAGCACCTCGGCCTCGGTCACCGACGAGCCGAAACAGTCCCAGCTGTTCCAGCCCATCGGTGGACGCGGGGCGAGGACAGGGCTCATACGTCGAGGTCGAGGGTCACCGTGGCGAACGAGTGCGGCGGCAGAGTGATGCGCAGGCCTTCGGCCGTCGTCTCGATGCCCTCGAGGGCAACCGGGCTCACGACATCCGCTGCTCCCGGGCGGTTGTGGGCATCGGGCGCGTCAGCAGTGAGGATGCGACCGCGAGCGCCCGACACCGCGCCCCCACGGAAGGTGAGCTCGACCTCGAGCGGCGACTCAAGGTCCACGTTCGTGAGCGAGACGAGAACCTGGCCGTCTTTCACACTCGCGGAAGCGGATGCGAGAGGCACTTCCTCGCCGTCGACTGTGTGGCTCGGCCCGGAGACGACGGACGACAGGAACGTGGCATCCTGGTGCCCCTTGTTCATTTCGAACACGTGATACGTCGGGGTGCGCACGAGCGCTCCGCCATCGGGATCGGTCAAGAGAACGGCCTGCAGCACGTTGAGGGTCTGGGCGATGTTCGCCATCGTGAGCCGGTCAGCGTATGTATGGAACACGTCGAAGTGCAGGGCCGCGACCATGGCGTCCCGAATGGTGTTCTGCTGGAACAGGAAGCCGGGGTTCGTGCCGGGCTCGACATCCCACCAGGTGCCCCACTCGTCGAGAACCATGCCGATCTTCTTCTCGGGGTCGTAGACATCCATCACGGCGGCATGGCTGCGCAACAGCTCGTCGATTCCCTGGGCCGCGACGATCGTGCTCCAGTAGGCGGCGGAGTCGAAGTCGGTCGCGCTGCCCTTGGCCTTCCAGGTGCCGCCGATCGTGTAGTAGTGAACGGACAGGGCCTCCCACGGCACGGAGGAGAACGGATGCGAATCCATCTCGCGCATGACCTGCATGAGCGTGTCCGTCCAGCTTGTGTCGCCACCGTCGGCGCCCGCCGCAATGCGCTGCAGCGGGGTCTCGTTGCCGCTCTGGCAGAAGGTGCCGAACTGTCGCGCGAGGTCGGCGTAGGCCTCCGCGCGCATGTTGCCGCCGCATCCCCAGGTCTCGTTGCCCAGACCCCAGAACCGCACGGTCCACGGCTCCTCACGGCCGTTCTTACGGCGCAGGTCGGCCATCGGTGAGCGACCGGAACCCGTGAGGTATTCCACCCAGTCGGACATCTCTTGAACTGTGCCCGAGCCGATGTTGCCCGAGATGTAGGCATCCGCGCCGAGCAGTTCGCACAGCGCCATGAACTCGTGGGTGCCGAAGGAGTTGTCCTCGAGCACGCCACCCCACAGTGTGTTGATGAGGGCGGGGCGGTCTTCGCGTGGGCCGATGCCATTCGTCCAGTGGTAGCGGTCCGCGAAGCAGCCGCCGGGCCAGCGCAGGTTCGGGATGTTGAGCTCGCGCAGCGCCTCGACGACATCGAGGCGGATGCCGCCAACGTTGGGCACGGACGAGTCTTCGCCGACCCAGAATCCGTCGTAGATGCAGCGACCGAGGTGCTCGGCGAAGTGACCGTAGATGTGCTTGTTGATGATTGCGCCGGGTCGGTCCAGGTCGACGGTGACGGTGGTGTTCACGGATGCTCCAAGGGTTGTGAGGTGATGTCAGTCAGTGACGCGAACGACTCGGAAGACGGCGGCCTGATTGGGGTTGAAGGTGAGAAGGTCGAGTCCGGCGTTCGCGAGAAGGTTTCCCGCGAACGTGGGGCCATCGGCGGAGTCGAGCGGACCGACGCCGGCGAGCCAATCGGGCGTCAGCCACGGCGGGCCGAACGACGTGGGCAACGCCGCTTCGATGCGGTAGCGGAACTCGGGCGCGAGGCCGGGGAACCGCACGCGCCTGCGGGAATCCGCCGAGAGCGGCGGGGTCACGATCGTGTAGATCGCCTCGGAGCCATCGGGGGCGACGACGCCTCGCACCGTCGGCGCATCCTCGTCGAAGTCACCGTCACCGACGACGCGACCCATGGCAATGAGCTCGCGGTGTTCGCGGTACGCGGCGATCCAGCGCGACAGCACCATCGCATCCTCGTCGCTGAGCTCGCGAAGATCCCACTCGACGCCGAAGTGACCGAGAAAGGCGATAGCGCAGCGCGTGTGAAGGTCGTGGGTGCGACCCGTCACCGACGAGACCGCTGACGCAACGTGGGAACCGAGCATCTCCGGGGGCACGAGCAGACCTGTCCAGCGGAGCATCCTCGACCGATCGAGCGGATCGTGGTTGTCGGACGTGTGCACCCGATCGGTGCGCTCGAGAATGCCGAGGTCTACTCGCCCGCCACCGGATGCGCAGCTCTCGATCTCAAGATCACGGTGCCGCGCGCGAAGCTCGTCGAGCAGACGGTACAGCGCTTGGGTTTGGGCGTGAACGGCTGAAGTTCCCGTCGCCGGGTGCCCCGCATCAATGAGATCTCTGTTGTGATCCCACTTGAGATACGTCAGCTCCAGGTCGACGACGAGCCCGTCCAGTACGCCGAGGATGTGCGCGTACGCCTCGGGGTTGGTGAGGTCGAGCACCTGCTGGTGGCGGAAGCGCGGCGGCAGCTCCGGGCGCGCTCGCAGAATCCAGTCGGGGTGCGCCCGTGCGAGATCCGAGTCTTCGTTGATCATCTCGGGCTCGACCCACAGGCCGAACTCGAGGCCGGCATCCCTCACGTGCTGGGCGAGAGGACGAAGGCCGTCGGGCCAGCGCGCGGGATCGGGAGTCCAGTCGCCGAGGCCCCGGGTGTCATCGGTCCTGCCGAGGAACCAGCCGTCGTCGAGCACGTAGCGCTCGACTCCGATCGCGGCGGCGCGCGTCGCGAGTTCGGCGAGGGTGTCGAAGTCTTGGTCGAAGTAGACCGCTTCCCACACGTTGAGCGTGACGGGTCGAGGGCGATGGGAGGATCGCGAACGCGCGCGCAGGTGCTCGTGATAGCGAGCGGCGGCGGCATCGAGGCCTACGCCGAAACTGCCGTACACCCAGGGCGACTCGTAGCTTTCGCCCGGAGCGAGACGGATCTCGCCGGGGAGCAGCAGTTCGCCGCCGCGGAACGCGAGGTGGCCGTCCGAGCGTTCGACGGCGTGTTCGTGGTTGCCGCCCACCCCCACGTGGCAGAGCCAAACGCGACCGGCCGATGCATCGAATCCTGGGGTTCCCACCGCGACGGTTGTCGTGGCATCCAGTCCCGTGCGACCGCGTCGGGAGGTGCGGGAGTGAGTGCCAAAGACAACGGGATGACGTTGCGGAATCTTCTCGGTTCCCCACCGTCCCGCAAAGTCGAGAACCTCGCGCGCTTCGGCCGGGATGCGAAGCGCGGGGTCGACACCGATGACCTCGAGCGGTGCAGGGTCAGTGCTCACATTGCTGACAGTCGCGCGGGTCCTCAGCAGACCTGCGGGGCTGAGATCGATCTCCAGATTCACCGCGATCTGAGCAAACCCATCGATGGTGGTTACCGTGACGGTCCCGCCATTGCGCTGCACGATAGCGCCCCCGGAGATGGGTGCACCGTCGACGCTGACGGACTCGACGGTGAGCTTCGGCGACCATCCTGTGCCCGCGCGGTGGGCGCGTATCCCGGGCAGCCCGCCCCACCCGTAGGCATGCTCCGGCAGCACGGAAGGTTCATAGGGAACGTCCGAGTTGCCCGACATTCCGGGCCGTACAGCGCTCGCGGCGTAGTGGACCAGATCGCGATCGTCCACGTTAACTCGTTCGCCCCAGTGCGCAATGACCGGCAGCTCGGCCCCGCGCTGGATGAGAACTACAGAAACGTCGTCGGTGTAGAGATGGAGCATCCGCGGCGATTGCATAGGAGTATTCATACCGTGAATTGCGCTCGGAGTACAGGGGAGAGATCGATCTCCCCGTGACGCCTCAAGTCAGCTGTCGATCCACTCCAGTCGAATTCGCGTGGGCTGCTCGTCGAATCGCACGCGCGGCTCGACGGTGTTTTCGCCGACTCGCAGGTCGAATGCGCGCGGCGCACGGATGAGGGTTCCCGCGGCGGGAGCGAGCCATTCCGCGGGAGCCGGCCGTCGCACCGTCATCGACACGCCCGCGGGATCCCAGTCGAGGGTGTCAACGACGAGGCCTCCGCGTGCGCGGAGCCCGGTGATGGATCCGCTGGTCCAGGCCTCGGGCAGTGCCGGGAGCACCGAGAGCTCATCGGTCGTGGAGCCCAGGAGCATTGCCGCGACGACTGCGGGGAGGCCGCCACTCGCATCCAGATTGAAGATGCGGCCGGCATCGTGAGTGGTCGTGAGGGTGGGCCGCCAGTGATCGACCGCGAGCCACCTCGCGCACGTCATGGCCGCATCAGCGTCGCCCAGTGCCGCCGCGGCGAGACCGAGCTGCACGAGACCAAATGCCATTTCCATGCGTCCGGGAGGAGCTGTCGGTTCTTCCGCGCGCCACGCGATCTTGGCCGCGATGGTTGCCGCCGCCGCATCCCGAAGCTCCCGTGAGCGCTCGCTGTCCCCGAGGAACGCGGGGTCAACGTCGTACCAGAGCGGGTAGAGCTGGGACACGTGGCGGTGTGCGACGTTCTCTCCCCAAGTCGGGTCGATCCACTCCGCGAGGGTGCCGTCATCCGCGACCCGATAGGCGGGAAGTGTTTCGACGAGGTGGTCCCATCGGGAATCCAGAGAGTTATCGTCGCGCGCGCGACCCAGCAGGGCCGTCGCCCGGGCGGCGTCTCGCAGGATGGCCACGTCGATCGTGGCGTCGGTAGCAATGGGCAGCGCAGAGCCGGTTGGCGTGTTCTCTGGCGAGTACGACGGGATGAGGCGCCGCGTTCCGTCGATCTCGATCGTCGCGGTCTCGGCGAACCGCAAGACTCCCTCGGCCAGTTCCCACAGGGCGTCATTGACGATCGACTTGTCGCCAGTGGTCTCGACGAGGTCAGCCGCGACGCGCAGCGCCCACCCGCCGCAGCCCATCCAGAACAGGTGCGCGTACTCGGGGGCGAAGTGGTCGGCGCGACCGTGAGTGGACATGCGCGACGGCAACAGCATCCCCTCGGCGCCGTAAATGCGCCGGGCATTCTCGCGGTAATCGTTGGTGTGCTCGAGCAGCAGAGTGAGGAACGAGCGGGTGAGCTCGGGGGTTCCCGTAGGAATGAGGCTCGCGATTCCGCCGTTTTGCACGTTCCCGTTGAGGGTGTAGTCGGCCGACCAAGCGGGGCGCCAGGTTCCCTGCCACACGCCCTGCAGGGTCGCGGGGAGCTCGCCAGTTGACGAGATGATGTTCGCCCGCCCGCTCAAGTACGCGATCTCGACCACCCGCCGCTCGGCGTCAAGGTCGCCTGCACGCGCCGCGTCCCACAGATCTTCGGTGTACTCGTGGGTGGATGCCGCGCGCAGGTCGAGCAGGGATGCTCCCGTCAGCTCGCCGTGGGTGCGGCGGTGGCGTTCGCGTAGTTCGGACCAGGAGTCAAGCCTGTTGCTCGGGGACTCGTCCCGCGCGTCCTCGTTCAGGACTGCGACATCCACGCGGATCGATCGCGGCGTGCCGGCCTCGATCTGAGTTGATGACTCTGCCGCGGCGCCATGAACCGCCCAGGGATTTCCGGTGTCTGCAGTAACCACAGTGCGAGCGGTGAGGGGCGGTGTGCCTGCAGTCGATTCGAGATGTCCGCGCTCGCCTCCCGTAGCGACGGCGCTCACCGCTCGCGACCCGTCCGCCACACCCGTGTCGAACGAGGTCTTCTCCCCGCCGCCGAGCTCGAGCGTGACGGCAGCGGTTGAGTCGCGATCCGACTCGACGCTGATCCAGACGGTCTCTTCGTCACGCGGGGCGAACATCCGCACCGCGTGGGTGCCGCCGTCGAGGTCGACCCATTCCACGGCGACCTCTCCGCCCAGCGGATCGATGAGCCGGCGAGCCGAGGCGACACCGCCGGGAGTGCGTACCGAGAGAGTGCCACAGATGCCGAGAGGGTCCGTCCACACAAGCCTCTTGTCGTATCCATCTGCTCGTGCCGCGGCCGAGACCAGCGCCGATGCCTCCTCGTCGTCGCCCGCGAGGAGCGCCCCTCGAATCTCGCCGAGCGCGGAGGTCAGGTCGGGAGCATCGGGTCGCGCGTTAAGGGGAAGGAAGTACCGCTCGTGAGCGAACGTGATGGTAATCGCGTCGGGCTGCCCCGAGAGAACCGCACCTACTCGGCCGCTGCCGACGATGAGTCCCTCTTCCCAAGTTGTGGCTGCTGTCGCTGTCGCGAAGGCTGATTCGGTGGACTGGGACTGGGAAATCTGCATGGAGCGACGCGACCATTCTGCGTTGAAGGATATGTTGTCTCCCGCTTCAAATTACTATCGATCGAGTGGCTTTGGGAAGGCCGCCCTCGAATGCGAGCCGTTTACCGTCGCTCGGTCACCCCGGATGTCGCCCGATATTGCCGATTTCGGATGCCGAGAATCGCGCCACCAACGATCGCGGCGAACAGGGACGCCGCGAGCACGCCCACCTTCACGTGGTCGTCTGACTCGCTCCCCACTCCGAACGAGAGCTCGCCGACGAGAAGGGAAACGGTAAAACCAATTCCGGCGACGAAGGACATCCCCACGATGTCGATCCACTTGAGGCTGGGGTCAATTCTCAACCCGGGGATACGCGTAATCAGGAAAGTCGTACCGGTGATCCCGATGGCTTTGCCGAGCACGAGGCCCGCGATGATGCCGATGGCGATCGTGTCCTGGAAGGACTCGGCGAGGCCAGCGAAGCCACCAACAGAAACGCCCGCGGCGAAGAACGCGAAAACGGGTACGGCGAGGCCCGTCGAGATCGATCCCCACCGATCCGCGAAGTGGGCGGCGAGGCCGTCGTAGACCGGCTTACCGTCGGCGTCCTTGCCCACCTCAACTCGAGCGCGCTTCGAAGCCACGACGGGAACGACGAATCCGAGCACAACACCCGCGACGGTCGCGTGGATACCCGAAGCATGCACGAGGGCCCAGGTCGCGATGCCGAGAGGGAGCAGAATCCATATGCTCCGCACCCCGCGGTTGACGGCGAGTGCGAACAGTCCGAGGGGAACGAGCGCAATCAACAGGGGGATGGGGTTCAGGTCGTCGGTGTAGAAGATCGCGATGATGGATATCGCGAGCAGGTCGTCGACCACGGCGAGCGTCAGAAGGAATGTGCGCAGCGCCGGCGGCAGGCTGCGGCCGATGACGGCAATGACGGCGACCGCAAAGGCGATGTCCGTCGCGGCGGGGATCGCCCAGCCGCGCAGGGCGGCCTCGCCCGCGTTGAGGTTCACGGCCACGTAAATGAGCGCGGGCACGGTGACTCCACCTACGGCCGCGGCGATGGGCAGGATGGCGGTGCGAGGGTTGCGGAGTTTGCCGACGACAAACTCCTCCTTGAGCTCAAGGCCCACAACAAAGAAGAAGATCGCGAGAAGCCCGTCGGCCGCCCACGCGCCGACCGACAGGTTGAGGTGTAGCGCCTCCGGCCCAAACCGGAAGTCACGCACGCTGTCATAGAAGGGTGCAAGTGGCGTGTTGGCGAGCACGAGGGCCAGAATCGTCGCCCCGAGAAGCAATGCGCCACCGATTGTGTCGCTCTGGAGCGTCTGGTGAATGCCGCGGAAGATCGAGTGCGGAGCTTGGGTAAATGGTTCTTTGGAGTCAGCTGATGCCATCGGCACAGGGCCTTTCGGGTTGATCGAAAGCGAGAGCCGACTCTCTTGCCGACCCGCCGACCAGACTTCCCGGCACTCCGTCGAACAGACTACCCGAGATGGCTCATCGATCGTCTGAGCTGCGGGTTATCTGCTGCACCGCGACCGCGGTCTCACGCATGATCTCGGAGAGCGACTTTGAGCCGACAAGGTCGATCCACCGGGTGATGGACACGGTAAACACTGTGACTGCTAGGTGGGCGCCGAGAGCGGCCGTCAACTCATCTTCCCCTCGAGCGAGAAAGCCTTCTCGGATCGCTTCAGTGAGCATGGAATGCTTGCGCAGCTCTCGCTCTTGCAGGCCCGGATCAGACTCGATAACCGCCCGATGGGTGGTGAGGTATTCCAGCGCTCCCGCGAGCTGGGTCGTGGCGATAATGGGCAGCCCCTCGGTGATGACTTCCATCGGAGTGTATGAGGCGGGGAGGCCCTCCATGAGCGAGGCGACAATGCCGGGCAGTTGTTCGTCAAACGCGAAAAGCACTTCGCGTTTGTCCGGATAGTGACGGAAGAAAGTGCGGGTGGTCAGGCCGGCGCGAGCCGTAATCTGCGGGACCGTCGTGTCGGCGAAGCCCTGTTCAACGAAAAGCTCGAGGGCAGCGCGTTCCAGGCGGGCCGCTGCGTCTGGTTGCCATCGACTCACACGATCAATTCTATGTGATGACACGAAGTGTCATCCGGCCTATAGTGATGACATTGCATGTCATTACTCGAGGAGATCGCTCATGCCCACCCCCGCTAACGCCGCCGCCTGGTTGGACGCGCCATTCGCGACCCTTAACGTTCGCCCCGCCCCCTACTCAAGTCCCGGGCCGGACCAGATCGTGGTGCGCAATCGCGCCATAGCCGTGAACCCGCTGGATCGCATCAAGCAGTCGACGGGCAACCTGATGTATCGCTGGCTGCCGTACCCCTCCGTGCTGGGGGAGGATGTCGCGGGCGAAGTGGTGGAGGTGGGCAACGACGTCACTCGCTTTCGCGTGGGCGACCGTGTGCTTGCCTATGCCGTGGGGATGGAAAAGAACCGCGACCATGCTGCAGAAGGAGGGTTTCAGCTCTTCACCGTTGTGCAATCGCAGCTCGCGGCAGCCTTGCCTGACAACCTGAGTTTCGCCGATGGCGTCGTCTTGCCGCTCGCCATCTCTACTGCCGCATCCGCGCTCTTCCAGCGTGACCAGCTTTCCCTCCGTCATCCGGTGCCTCGCGCGTCCGCGCCGGCATCCTCGGCAGGCCAGAGCGTTCTGGTCTGGGGTGGATCCACGAGTGTCGGCCTCAACGCGATCCAGCTCGCGGTCGCAGCGGGCTACCGGGTTGTCGCGACCGCATCGCCCCATAACCATGATCTTCTGCGCAGCCTTGGTGCCAGCGATGTCTTCGATTACCCGGATATCCCGCAAATCATCTCGGCTCTCGGTAACGAGGATGTCGCCGGCATCCTGTCGATAGGTGCGGGCTCCGCCGAGCAGTGCGTGGCTATCGCGGCCGCCGTGGGCGCAAAGAGAGTGGCGATGACGAGTATGCCGGTGTCCTTTTCGGGTCTCCCGCAGCGAGTGGGGCTTTCATTTGGCCTCATGTCGCTCGGGCTCAAGATGGTCGGCAGCAACCTCGCGCTGCAGCTCACTTGCGTACGTCACGGCATCCGAGCCAGGTTCGTGTGGGGAAGCTCGCTCATGTTGAATGAGGTCGGCCCCCAGCTGTGGGGTGAGTTTCTGCCCGCGGCTCTCGCGGACGGGAGTTATGTGTCGGCTCCCTCGGCGCACGTGGTTGGCTCGAGCTTGGAGAGCCTTCAGGGTGCTCTCGAGGCGCTGGATGTGGGCGTATCCGCTCGAAAGCTCGTTGTCACCCTCGACTGACGATGGCCCACCCCTTGCGCTTTTCTTTACGAATGTAATAGATTACATTCGTAAAGAAAGGTCGCCTGTGACTCTGCTCTCTGATCCCCGAACCGTTCGCTCGCGCGCCGCGCTCATCTCTGCCGCGACCGAGCTCATTGACGAGCGGGACGTCGCATCCATCTCCATCACCGACGTGTGCACGGTCGCGGGCGTGAGCCGACCCACGTTCTATCAGCACTTCGGGGATGTCAGCACTCTCGTTCAAGCCGCGGCGATCGACCGCCTTCAGCAGGTATTCGACGCCACCATTGCTCTCGAAGTGCGGGATGAGCCGCCCGTCATGCTGCAGAACGGTGTCGGTCGTCTCGTGCGCGGACTCGCTCAGCATGCCCCCTTCTATCGCCGTGTCCTTGAGGGCACGAGCATCTTTGCCGCCCACGCGATGGTCGTCGACTACGTGGCCGAGCGGCTGAAGGCGTTCATCGAGCGCTCCGGCGTCGCTAACGCCGAAGCGATCACGTTCCGCATCCGTTTCCTCGCTGCGGGGGCGACCTGGCTCGTCATCGAGCAATTCGGAGACAACCCAGACCCCGACGGACTCGATGCCGCCGCAACCCGCATCGCCCAACAACTCGCGCAGTCGATGGCTGAAGGAGAACTCGCATGACCAAACGTCGACTCGCTCTCGTACTCTTCGGGATCGCCATGATCCCGCTGATCTACGCCGGCGCACTCACGGGGGCCAACCACGACCCGATCCACAACCTCAATCACGTTCCCGCCGCGATCGTTAATCAAGATCGCCCCGCCGCTTCGGGTGACACGACGATCGATCTCGGCGACGAGCTCGTCGACAAGCTCGCGGACGACACGAGCGGGTCGAACTTCGACTGGGTGGAGCTCGACGCTGACACCGCGGCCGACCGACTGGAATCCGGCGATGTTCTCGCCGTGCTGACCGTTCCCTCGACCTTCTCGCACGATGCCGCATCCGTCGCCGGCGATGACCCGACCGCGGCCCAACTCACCATTCGTACCAACGACGCGGCTAACCAGATCGTCGGCAACATCGCCTCGACCATCGGCCAGAAGGTCAGTGCCGCACTCTCCAACACCGTCTCATCGACGTACCTCGACAACGTCTACCTCGGCATCACCGACATCCACGAGCAGATTCACGATGCCGCAACCGGCGCTCGCACTCTGTCGACCGGAGCGACCGACGCCGCCACCGGCTCGGGCCAGCTCGTCGCGGGCGTCACCGAACTCGCTTCGGGGGCCTCGCAGTTGAGCTCGGGAGCTGCGAGTCTTCAGACCGGTGCGGCTCAGTCCGCCGCGGGTGCCGCCACTATCGCGTCGGGAACGTCGGCGCTTGCCGATGCCACCGGCTCCGCTCTCGGCGGGGCCCAAGCGATCAACTCCGGCGAATCGCAACTCGCTGCGGCGACGGGCGACCTGGCCACCGGATCGGCCGGCGTCAGCGCCGGCCTCCAAGCGCTTCAGACCAATTACGCGCTCATGACCGACGAGCAGCGGCTTGCGGCGATCGACCAGCTCGTCGCGGGGTCCGCGAAAGTTCAGGCCGGTGCCGCGGCGATTCAGACAGGCACGCAGAGCCTCGTGTCGGCGACCGGTTCGCTCGTCGGGGACGCCGCGAGCGGCACAGGGCTCGCCACGCTCCAGGCGAAGACCCAGCAACTCAGCGCTGGCGCGGGAAGCCTCGCTTCCGGCCTCGGAACGCTGAACTCCGGAGCCGTCAGCCTCGCCTCCGGTGCGTCGACTCTCTCGAGCGGGCTGAACGACGCCACCACCGGCGCCACCACTCTCGACTCGGGTGTGCAGCAACTGCGGGATGGCGCGACGACGCTCGCCGATGGTCTCGCCTCGGGCGCGGCATCCATTCCCAGCTACACAAACTCCGAGGCCCAGCGACTGAGCGATGTCGCCGCCGACCCGATCGAGATTGAGGCGGTGCGCTCCAACGAGGTGCCCGCTGCGGGCTACGCGCTTGCGCCGTACTTCATCACTCTCGCGCTGTGGGTGGGTGCCCTCGCGTTCTACCTGATGTTCCCCGCACTGCGCGAGAAGCTCGTGTTGGCCAAGCGCCCTTCATGGATGATCGCTCTCGGCAGTTATCTTCCCGGTGCAGGGATGGCTCTCGTGCAGAGCCTCTTGGTGGTGCTGGTCATGCGATTCGGAGTGGGAATCGAGCCCGTCAGTCTGCCCGGTCTCGCTGCCATCATTGCGCTCACGAGTCTCACGTTCGTTGCCATCAATCAGGCGCTCATCGCTCTGCTCGGCCCGATCGGTCGCTTTGTGGCACTCGTGCTCGTCGTGTTCCAGCTCGCCTCGGCAGGCGCGACCTACCCGATCCAAACAGCCCCTGACGTCTTCCAAGTAATCCACTCATGGCTGCCGTTCACCTACTCGGTCGAGGCGTTCCGTTCGCTCATCGCGGGTGGATCGATCGGAATCGGCCAGGCGGTTCTCGTGCTGGGAGTCTGGATGCTTGCCGCCTTCGTGGTTACGACGTTCGCGTCGCGCCGCGCCCGAGTTGGCGCGCACGTGATGAGCTCGGCACCCCGGGCCGTGGAGGCGTAGGCGGGATCTAGCCTCGCGAGCGCAGCCGTAGCCACCGGCGGAGAGAACCACGGAAAGACGGGTTTGGGCGGAGCTGTTGCCGGCGTGAAGCCCGAACCTCCTCCGAAGTCGCGGTCGGGGTTTCCGGCTCTGCGACCATCGCTGCGGTGGCATCGAACTGCGCCATGATGAGTGCCGCGGTGCTCGCGAAGCCCGCGGCGAGGGCCAGGAGGATGGACGGGATGAAGGCCGGCGCGGGCGGTACCCATCCTCCAATGATCCAAGGAAGAGCCACCAACACGATGACGGCCGCTGTACTGGTCCACTGATTGATGAGGAGCGCAGTCGAGTTGCCCGACGCTGCCCTCATCAACATCTGACGGCCGGTGTCCACGCTGGAGAGAACGACGATCACGCTCATGGCAATGAATATGGCGGCACCCCAGATGGGTTCGAACGCGGCGAGGGCCAGAGACACGAAGAGCGGCAAGGCGTAGATAAGAAAGACCCATCGCACACCGGAACGCAGGTATCGGTCCGCGGCGTCCGATGTCATCATCCGCCGATGCAGGTCGGTATCGAGATAGAAGAACACTCCCACGATGAACGTGCCGATCAGTGTCGCTGCGATGCCAGCAACACCCAACAAGAACTCGTTCAGGTTGATGAGCATCTCGATCAGACCCCTTGCGATCGGTGTTCGTTGGGCGGCTCTGGGCTAACGGGGAAAGGCTATCGGCACCCGAACCTATTCACACCGTCGACCTAAGAATCGAGTGACTCCAGATACGCGGCGTTGCCCTTCATCGCCGCTTTGTAGCGGTTGAGCTCCTCGGCGTCGACGTTATCTGCGAGCAGCTCGAGGAGGCGCGCGAGGGCGGTATTCGCTCGTCCCGCCGCGTGGAGGCTCAATGCTTCGAAAGCACCAACGGCGACCGAATCGGGGAACTCGTCACGAGCGCGGGCAAACACGGCGAGGGAGTCATCGATGCGCCCCACATTCCGCAGAGTGCTTCCGTACTGCAGAAAGCACCGCCGACGAAGGTCGCCATCCAGACCCGCGTCGATGGCCTGCTCATAGAAGCCGAGGGCCACGGACTCCTGACCATCGGTGTCGTAGGCGCCGCCCACTTCGTACAGAACTCGGGCATCCTGAGGATGCGTCTCAAGCAGCGGTAGTAACGCGGAGATTGTCGGCGCCATATTCGCGCGATCCCGTGCGGCGAAGATCTGGTCGAGCTGGTCGTACAGTTCGTGACTCATTGGTCCGCGCCTTTCCTGCGTCGGAGAGACTTTACCTGCGCCCGGACCGGGCTGACGCTCAGCGACCCGTAAGACGGCGGGGATAGTGTTCCTTTCCGTAGCAAGTATCTGTTGCGTCATCCTTTACTAGGAAGTAGATATCGTCATGCGCGCTGCCCGTTTTCACTCGTACGGAGCCCCCGATGTTCTCGTCATTGAGGACGCGCCCGAACCCCACGCCATCGAGGGGTCGATCCGCATCACGGTGCACGCCACGAGCGTGAACCCCATCGACGTTCTTCTGCGCGCTGGCCACCTTGCGCAGTTTCTTCCGCTCGATCTGCCAGCCATTCCTGGTCGGGATGCCACGGGTGTGGTTGACGAGGTCGGAGCGGATGTGACGGGCGTCGAGGTTGGGGATCTCGTGTTCGGTCTGGGCGGGGTCAGCGACACCACCGCCGAGTTCGCGGTTCTGACCGCCTGGAGCGCAGTGCCCGAGGGATGGTCGACCGCGCAAGCGGCCGCGGCCGGTCTCGCTTCCGCGACCGCAGCGGCCGTTATCGAGGCGCTGGGTGACCTGAACGGCAAGACATTTCTCATCGAGGGCGCCTCGGGTGCCGTCGGCAGCGCAGCTGCTGCGTTCGCGCTCGCCGCTGGTGCCACCGTTATTGGCACCGGGCGGGAGAGCAACCACGTGTACCTGGAGTCGCTCGGCGTTATCCCCACGACGTATGGCGACGGACTTGCCGAGCGCGTTGCCGTCCTCGCGCCCGAGGGCGTCGACGCGGCTCTCCACGCGGCCCGCTCAGACTCGCTACCGGATCTGCTCGAGATCGTCGGCGACACCTCCGGGGTCATCACCGTCACCGATGGCGAGGGTGCCGCGCGACTCGGTGTGAGGCACGTCAACGCTCGCAATGATTCGTCTCTGCTGCGCTTCGCCGCCGATCTCGGGCAGAAGGGGCTGTACACGCCCCGCGTCGACCAGGAGTTCCCGCTCGCCGACATCGTCGGGGCGCACACCGCGGCCGAGAGCGGCAGCGGCAAGGTTGTCGTAACGCAGCCATAGAATTGCGGCAGTGACTACTTCGCGCGATTCCTAAGCCACATCCTCAACGACTTTCACCACGCTCATCAGGGATGTCGATCTCGTGTGCCCGGAAACGGGTTCTTCACAGAACCCGCAGCACCCACATTGTTGATCCCAATCCGGAGCGTGAAATGCCTATCCTGTCCCCTGAACACCGCCCTAATCTTCTGCGCGCCGACTGCACCGAGTGCTTCGGTCTGTGCTGCGTTGCTCTCTCTTTCGAGCGCTCCGCCGACTTTGCTCTTACCAAGTCCGCCGGAGATCCCTGCGTCAATCTGACTTCCGACTTCGCCTGCGGGATACACGAACGGCTTCGGCCGAGCGGTTTCAAGGGGTGCACCGTGTTCGACTGTTTCGGCGCTGGCCAGAAGGTGGCCCAGACGAGCTACTCAGGCGTGAGCTGGCGAGATAACCCGGCTAGTCGGCAAGAGATGTTCGCCGTCTTCCCCGTCATGCGAGATCTGCACGAGATGCTCTGGTACTTGACCGAGGCCGCGGAGCTGCCGCTCCCTCCCGCGCTGTCGAGAGAGGTATCCGCCGCGTATAACTCCGTGGCGGAGCTCACAGAGCTCGCTCCCACTGAACTACTGCGAGTGGATGCAGTGGCTCAGCGGGAACCCATCGTGACCCTTCTCGCCCAGGTGAGCGAGCACATCCGGTCCCGAATGGCCGTGCCCTGGAAAAGAAGCAAGAAGACTCGGGATGTCGCGCCTCGGGCCGACCTGATGGCCCGAGCGTTTTCGGGGGACAGCCTGCGCGGAGCGAACCTGCGTGGCGCCTACCTGATCGCTGCAGATCTGACCGATGCCGACCTCACGCTGACTGACCTCATCGGGGCTGATCTCCGCGATGCACGCCTCCACGGCGCCAACCTGTCCGAGTCACTGTTCCTCACGCAGCAGCAGGTGAACTCGGCTCTGGGTGATGCGCTCACTTCCCTTCCGTCGAGCCTCGAGCGGCCGGCCCACTGGGTCTGACCGTTGTCGGCGACTACATCGACCACGCTCCGATTTGTGCTGAGCGCTGAAGATTAATCTCCAGCGGTGAACACAAACCTGCGCGTTGATGCCGGCGTGCAGCTCCTATGCGGTGAGGTTGCCGATTCGTTCCATCCAGGATTCCGGGCGGGTGAGGGAATCGAACCCGAACTGCGAGTAGAGGCCGTGCGCGTCGTTGGTGGAGAGCGCGATGCGTCGCAGCCCGAGGGGCTCAAGATCGGCGATGATGCCGGCGACGAGGATCTTGCCGACGCCGCGGCCGCGCACTTGGTTGTTGACAAAAACATCGCAGAGCCACGCGAACGTCACCCCGTCCGTGACCGCGCGTGCGTACGCGACCTGTTCGCCAGACGCGACCTCGTACACGCCGAAATTGCGGGATGCGTCGATGGCGGCATCCTGCTTGGCGCGAGAACGACCGGGAGCCCAATACGCTTCCTCGCTGATCCAGCGGTGGACTTTCGCACGGTCAAGCTCAGTGGGGTCAGAGGAGAATCGGTAATCCGCGGTCACCGGTCAATACAACCGCATCCCGCGACTCTGTTCGCTCCGGATCGCTGAACGAGCGAGTGGCAGAGTTGTCTCATGGCGTCACGAATCGCAGTCCTCTCTGACATTCATGGGATGTTCCCCGCTCTCGACCGCGTGCTCGCCGAGCCTGTTGTTCGCAGCGCAGATCTCATCGTCGTGACTGGTGACCATACGTGGGGACCTCAACCGACCGAAGTGCTCGATCGCCTCGCGGAGTTGGGCGACCGCGCACTGCTGATTCGCGGCAACGCTGATCGTGAGTTGCTGGCCATGTCCCGCGGGATCGATGTCGGGCTGAGCGACGATCCCACGTCCGTGTGGGGTGCTGCGCAACTCAGCTCTGACCATCAGCGACTTCTGGATGCGATGCCCGAACACGTCACAATCGACGTCGACGGTTTTGGGCCGGTGTTCTTTTCCCACGCAACACCGCGAAACGACGAGGAAATAGTTCTCGTAGACAGCCGTCTTGATCGATGGGCCGAGGTGTACCGTGACCTGCCATCGGAGATCGAGACGGTCGTGTGTGGCCACACCCACATGCCATTTGCGCGAATTGTCGATCGCCGTCTGGTCATCAACCCCGGCAGCGTCGGACTTCCCTATGGTCGAGCTGGCGCGCACTGGGCGCTCTTAGATGGCGGATCTGTCACTCTCGGCAGAACCCTGATCGACCAGGACGATCTGATTCGCGAGGTAGCCGCGGCATCCCGTTTGCCCACGGTCGAAGCATGGCTTGAGGATGCTGTCCGGCACCCCGCGAGCGATGTGGATGCCATCGCCGCATTCGGACCCCGCGACGGCAGATGAGTTCCGCCGGCTTCCATCGCCCAGCTTTAGTCGAAGCGGGTAGTGGCCAATCGGTATAGCGCGAGTGCTAGCGAGAGGCGCACGCGACCTTGCGGCGAACGCACGTCGAAGCCCAATTCCTGACTGAATGTAGCGGTTCGAGCCTGCACCGTCGAGTGGTGCAGACCGATCTCGACACCAGCGGCTCGCAGGCTCTCGGCAGCTGCGATGGCGTCGAGCAGGTTCTCGGCACCGGGATGCGCGCGGATCAGGGATGTCAGCGCCGCGACATCCGGCACCTCGTGGTGTGCCGCCACTTCGGCGAGCATGAGGACGGACCCAAGATCATCGGCACTGACGACAGGCTCGCGCGGTGATGTCAGTCGAAGGGCGACAAGCGCGGATGCCCACGATCGTGGGAGAGAGTCGGGTGCTGTGCCAACTCCGATGCCCGCGCGTTCGACCGGGCTGCTCTTTTCGGCTGCCAGCACTGAGACGCGTACCGACCCGGCTTCCGTGCGGATGACGACGCTCGGGGTGCGCCCGGTCGCATTCGCGGGAGTGGCGATCACTCGGTAGTGCGAGTGAGGGGAGAGGTGGAGTCGTCGTGCGGCATCCAGTCGCGCGTCCGCGGTCGTCGATGAGTCGATGAGGGTCTGCAGAGCGCGCCGCGAGGCAGCAGCGGGTGAGGTGCGGTCGACAGCGATCCCGAGAGCGATTGCGAGCCGCTCGAGGATCATCTCGTCGTTGGCGTGGGGATCTCCGGCCCGTTCGATCCAGGTGACGCCGCCATCGCCGAAGGTCCGCGAAGGCCATTCGCCACGAGCACCCGGCGACCGAGTGCCGGAGCTATCAACCCGCAGCTGGATGCTTTCGGCGACGACCCCGGCCGCGCATCCGCTCAGAACAGCCGCCCCGCGCAACAGAACCTCGGTCGAGGCGTGTCCGTCCACAAGCGCGTCGAAGTACGCGATGACTTTGAGAGTCTCCGTTGCCTCGACGTCAAGCGCCGTGAGGCGACCTACGAGTTCCTGCATCTGTGCCGCTCATCAGGGTTATCTTCTGCCCCACCCTAGCTCCTGGCAGAGAGGGCGGGGCAGAAGAGTTTCAGGCGCCGAGGATGCGGTGCAGCCAGGCGAGGCGCGCCGCGCGTGCCTGCACCGAGAGAGCCGCTTGCGGGGCCATGGCGTCGAAGCCGTGGAATCCGCCCGGCCAGACGTGCAGCTCGGCAGCGCCGCCCTGCTCCCAGATCTTTGTCGCGTACGCCACGTCCTCATCACGGAAAACCTCGGCGCTCGCCACGTCGATGAATGCGGGAGGCAGGCCCGAAAGATCCGTTGCTCGAGCGGGAGCTGCGTAGATCGAGACGGCGTCCGTTTTCCGTCGGTCGCCGAGAAGCGCATCCCACCCCGTGTCGTTGCTGCCGCGATCCCAAACACCGAAACCGTCGATCTGGTGGCTGGAGACCGTCTCGTTGCGGTCGTCGAGCATCGGGTAGATGAGGAGCTGTCCGGCAAGTGCGGGGCCACCGAGATCGCGCGCTTTCAGGGCCACGCCCGCGGCGAGTCCGCCTCCTGCGCTGCCTCCTGCAATGATGAGGCGGTTGGGGTCGAAGCCGAGTTCGTCGGCGTGTGCCGCAGTCCAGACGAGGCCCGCGTACGAGTCGTCAA
>Ga0247807_10000406_pt1 | contig 27091 bp, 47 predicted proteins | sample UWRJL074202C1_FD_179931 | JGI IMG/M metagenome (GOLD analysis project Ga0247807, IMG submission 179931) | Plant litter microbial communities from Arlington Agricultural Research Station in Wisconsin, United States - UWRJ-L074-202C-1 | ecosystem: Environmental > Terrestrial > Plant litter >...
TCGTCCGTGGCATTACCGGCAATAAACAGTTCGCTAATTGGGCAACTGGTATTGTTGGCGCTACCATGCAGGACCGTTTGTTTAAGCCCAAGAACATGGGGGGCAAAGGGCCCGTAGGCGCTACCGCTGACGTCGGTAATTATCTACTCAACAATCAAAGTAATCAGCTCCAACAATACGGCACGGTGCCGCGCATTTATGGGCGCCTTAAGTTCTCGCCATTGATTGCGGCTTTACCTTTTAATACCGCGTCCGGCGCGGATAACTTCAGTTGTGCGCTTTATACGTTTGGTTACGGCCCTATACAAGTTACAGATTTAAAAGTCGGTGATACGCCTTTCGAATCCTTGACTGGGATTACTTACCAAGTTCATCAGATGTACGACAAGAACAGCCCGCCATTGGCGCGTTATGCGTCGGACGTAGATCAACAGGTTCAGAATATTTCGCTTAAAAAGGACGTGGATTTTGTTTTCACGTCTTCGCCCGACACAGCTCAAATCGGACTGGAACTGTCGTTCCCCGGCGGCGTTTACGCTATTACCCCCGCCGGTAAAAAATCTCTATATGGGGCTGTAGTAACGCTATATTATAGAGAGCTCGGAAGCATCACCTGGATACCGGCTTTCGACGGCTCGATCCAAGTAATTGTGCCCACTGTGGGGCACCAACAGCCCTATCCGCCATATCCCAACAACGCAGTGCTAACGCCTATTGTGGGGATATTTAAGGCTTACGTAACATCGACTCAACTAGTTATGCCGCATTCCGGACAATGGCAAATTAAAGTAACACGAGTTTCTCTAGATGACGAGGATCAGCCGCCCACATTAGGGGCTTTCGTCAGCGCGATGCAACTGACAGTAATACGGAGTTTTCGTAACGGCATTAGGCCCATTGCCCCGCGTAAAGCAAACACGATACTGGAGCTCCAAGTAAGAGCTACCGATCAAGTTAACGGCACGCTCCAAGAAGTTACGGGTATCGCTACGAGTATCTTACGGTACTGGAATGGCACGACGTTTGCCACTAAGCCCACGCGTAACCCTGCATGGGTGTTCGCGGACATTCTTACAGGGATAGCAAATCCGCGCCCTGTTGCGGATGAGCGGATTGACTGGGACAACTTACTAGAGTGGGCTAACTTCTGCGACGAAATTCCGCCGGATGACGACCAGCCACGTTATCAATTCGATTATGTATTCAGCAACAGCACAACTGTTTTCGAAGCACTTTCAACGGTTACATCCGCTGGGCGTGCCAGCTTCACGCTACGCGACGGTTTGTTCGGCGTAATCATTGATGCAGAACAAACTATTCCTGTGCAAGTGTTCACGCCGTTGAACAGCTCGGGCATGGAAGGTATTAAAAAGTTCATCGAAGTTCCGCACGGCTTAAGAATCAAATTCATTTCCCCCGAGCGTGACTATATTGAAGACGAGATTATCGTTTACAACGACGGGTATAGCGAGGCCAACGCAACACTATTCGAAGAGCTACCGTTACCAGGAATTACAAATTCTAAACAGGCATGGCGCGACGGGCGCTATTATTTAGCCAACGGAAAACTACGGTTAGAAGAACTCACACTAACAACAGACATCGAAAACTTAGTATGTCGCCGTAATGATTTAGTGTTGGTGCAATCTGACACAATCAAAGTTGGCGGCGAATCGCGCCGTGTTATGGAATACGACGCAGGCACACGCATCGTTACATTCGACGCCCCGTATAACATTGATCCATTGCTTACTTATTACGCCCGTATACGCGCCCTAACTGGCGGCATCAGCCCACTGTTTCAGGTTGCGCTAGTGGACGAGTATCGTATGGAAGTCGAGGACATCGGCTTAACGTTTAATTATGGCGACATATTTATTTATGGTCTGCTAGAAACAACTACCGGCGAATACATCGTTAAAGAGATCAGAGCGACTGCAGATTTCGCCGCTGAAATTAAACTAATGGAAGTAGGCCGCGGCGTTTATACGGCCGATCAAGGCACCATCCCACCGTATGACCCACAAGGCGGTTCTCTATCTCCTGGCGTGAGTCAGCCCGTTCAGAACCTACAAGCGATCGTTACACAATTCTATGAAGCGCGTTATCCGTTCGCAGATATCTTATTAACTTGGACGCCGCCAACTGGTTTACCGCCTCGGAAATATCGCGTTGAATATATTACTGCAGAAGGTCAGGTCGTTTATATTGGTGAAACTACCGCGCTACAATATTTAGTCGAAGACGATTTAGATATTGCCGGCGGCGGGTATGCAGGGGAAGAAAGAACGTATCAAGTAACGCCGGTATGGGCAACATCTATAGGAGCTTCAGCTACCACAACGTTAATCATTCCAGACGTAAGCGTAATTCCGCCCGGTCCCGTTCTAACGGGTTATGTCGAAATCGAATTGTTCGGAATCCGTATTAACTGGGAATCAATCGGTGATCCTAAAGTATCGGATTATGAGTTAAGACTGGGCGCCACATGGGAAACAGCCGTACCGTTGAGCGGCACTATTACGCTTATACGCGGCACTAACTACCTATGGAACGTACACAGTGCGGGCGTTTATAACTTCCTAATTAAGTCATACGACGCCACGTCGGACCTCTATTCTGCAGATGCTTACGTATTGAACGCAACCATATTGGCACCAGTTGCAACTACAGCTAGCTATCGTTTAAGCGGTCCTAACTATGTGCTCGAATGGGATCAAGTCCCCGGCACATTTGCGACAGATCGTTACCGCATCTATAAAGGTACGTTCGGCCCCGGCTTCGTTGTTGCCGAGCCACTCTCAACAAACTTTGAAGCAAAAGTAGACTGGGGCGGACTCAAGAATTTCTATATTACTGTGATGGACGTTGCGGGTAACGAAAGTCTACCCGTCGAGATCGATATACAGATCGATTCGCCATTAATCGTTAACGGCTTCACGGGTTCGACGATCGATAATAATGCTCTGCTTCAATGGGCAAAGCCCTATTCGCCATTGCCGATTGATCGTTATTTTGTTCTTAAGGGTGACGTGTTTAGTTCGGCCGTAATCGTTGGTAACCAAGCGGGCGATACCACCTTTGTTTCGATCTTTGAGAACGCTGCAGGCTTGTATACTTATTGGATCTACGCGGTTGATAGCGCGGGCAATGCGGGCCCGCCGATTAGTTTATCGTTGCAGTTATCATCACCGCCGGACTTCCAGCTACAAGCCGATTACACGCCGGTGTTCCCTACGGACGTAACCGCAAACAACTTTGCTTACACAGGAACAACATTCTGGGGACCAATTGTTGAAGAGACATGGGACGAGCATTTTGCTAATAACGGTTTCAGCAACCCCGATGATCAAATCACCGCGGGCTTCCCGCTCTATTACCAACCGTCTGCAAGTAATGGGTATCTTGAAGCTGTTCTTGATTATGGTTTAATTGTAGATTCTTCTAGTATCACCATTACTGCCTCGTTTAACGTTTTAGTAGGCAGTCCGACAGTCACGCCGATGATATCCATCAAGACTGACATAGGTGATCCATGGACAGATTACCCGGCCACGTCTCAATTGTTCGCCACCAACTTTAGGTACGTTAAAGCGCGCTTCACAGTTAACGCACCTGTGGGCGACGAGCTGGTAGAATTCTATTCGATGAATATCAAACTAGCATTGAAGAAACAGACCGATGCAGGGTCAGGCATGGCGTACGCCGCAGACTCAACCGGGACACTTGTTAATTTCTTTAAACCTTTTATCGATGTCGACAGCATTAGCATTACTGCGATCGGTGTAGACCGTCGTGAGTCTGCGGTAAACTTTGTAGATAGCCCTTACCCCGAAAGCTTTAGAGTTTTGTTCTGGGACCCCGTAACAGGTAACCGCGTTGACCAAGCTTTTACTTGGTCCGCAATTGGAGTATAGAAAATGCCAATGGATTTCACGAAACCCGTTAATACGGATAGCTACGTTACAGGTATCCTTCAAACGATCCGCGCTAATTTCGCCGCACAAGCGAAGCTGTTTAATGGCGAAACCATTACTGGCATTGTGGATAAGTGCATACGCTATAACGCCGCGCTGAGCCGTTTAGAAATATATGACCTTGCTGGCACTGCATGGAATCCCTTGCTGCCTTCGTATCTCCCCGCCGCAGGCGGAACGATCACAGGTGCTACGAATGTTTCGACCGGGGACTTTACCGTCACAGCAGGTAACTTAATAGTTTCAGCGGGAAACATCACCGCAACCGCGGGCAATCTTTCCATTGGCGGCACGTCGACACTGACGGGCAACACTACAGTGGGCGGCACACTTGGCGTAACAGGTGCAACAACGTTAACTGGTGCCTTAGGCATAGCAGATAATTTAACCTTTACCGGCTCAGGTAAGTTTCTACGCGGGCTCTGGTCTAGCACACTGGCTAACCGAACTCTGTTGCAAACCACAACCACTAACGGCTCGACGGTTATCCCCGTTGTACCTAATGGCAGTAGCACCGAATCCGGGATCGTATTATTGAACAGCTCGACGCCTGCTAACTCTGCGGGTATTCAATTAGGCGTCTCCGCCGGGGTAGTCACAGTAAGCGCCGGCACCATATCAGGCACACCGTCGACGGTCCTGACTTCTTTTACCATGGGCTTAAACTCTACGACCTTCCTGCAGTACGACGCAACGAATGGTTTACGTGCGGCGGCTAATCCGACAGTGTCATTAGGTGTTGCAACAAAAGACTACGTAGACACAACAGTGGCATCGGCGAGCGGCAGTGGTCACGGACAATGTTGGTTAGAGGTAACTTCCGGAAACCTTACCCTCTACCCCTACAATGGTAATAAACTTATCATTGGCGGCACAGCCAGGACAATCCCTCCCGGCGGCGTAGCGTTAGCCCCGCCGGCAACTGCACCCCGCTATTTTATTTATGCTTATATGAGCGGGGCCAGTATGGCCCTAGAAGCCTCTACCACCGGACATACTCGTGACGCAACTACAGGCGTCGAAATTAAGACAGGCGATGCGAGTAGGACGCTAGTAGGTCAGTGGCACGTACCCGCCGGGCCAGTATGGTCAACCCAGGTGTCACTCGGGTTAAACTGGTTTAACAAAAAACAATATTCCATTTCGACTATCGAAGTATCTTCAAGTCATTCGAATACGACGTTTACTTTAGTAGGTGCTCAGCTTGCTTTTCTTACCTGGGAAAAAGAAGCCGCTCATATGTACGCGGAAGGTAGCATCTATATGCCATCCTCGAATAATGGAGTGGCCGCTTTATTCGTAGATGGAACAGCCCTCACTGGGCAAACACAGTATGTTGCAGGAGTAACCAACCGATCCCCGGTTGGGTTGGCTACCACAAGGACATTAGCCGAGGGCTTACATATTTTAGACCTACGTACAAGAATAACTGCGGCTGGGTCACCAATAGAGACAGCTAACCAAGTTACCACAGTGAGTTCTTTCGGTTAATATACGTACATTTAAATAACTTTGCCATACTTTAAAACCGTGTAAAATACGATGTTAATAGCATCGATATAGGTGCATCATGTCTTCCATCATGCAATCTCTATATACACGGCTTAATGTGACTACACCAACAGGCGAACTAGCCTCACTCAAAGCAGCAGCGACCGGCGGCGGTGTTAGCACAGCCCCGATTTTGCTATGGCTTGACAGCATCACCTCCTATTTCTTTAATGTGCCGTTCCCCGTGATGTTTGCGGCGTTCTTCGGCGCCATGATTATGTTGACCCGTCAACAGCCGATTACGCAAACAAAGATGACTTCCTTTTTGTTCGGCACATTGAGCGTTCTTGCGAGTGCAGGTGCCGCTGCGTTCACTGCGCCATTGATTGCCGCTAAGTTTGAACTCGCCACAACAATGTGGCTGGGCGTGGCGTTCTTAAGTGGTCTAGTGTTTCAAGGGCTCTTGCCTAATCTTACCGACGTGAGTAAGGCGCTCGCTAACTCAGGCGCCGATATCGCTAACACTTTCGTAGAGGCGTTAAAGAAAAGAATCAATTCATTCATCGGGGGCGACAAATGATGTCCGCAGAGCTACAAGCGAGGGTTGCGGACGTTTGTGTCCTGTTCGTTTTCTTCGGCGCGTTATTTATGATTGCACGGATGACGTGCAAAGTCCTATGGTACAAACGCTACGGAATTGTTTTGATTGCGTGCGCAGCCCTGGGCGTCTTACACAGCCACCTCACGAGTGAGCCAACCGCCAAGACATGGTTCCATTTAATGCTTTACGGTAATACGCTTTACTTCGGCGGGGAATTTGTCAACGGCGTATGGCGATGTATTAAGAACGAGATTAGAAAGCGCGTCTACAAGTTGCCGCCTAAAGGGCATTACAACGACGAGGAAAAATTATGATTACGTTAGAACAATTAATCGAGATTATGCCCTACGGTAAAACCCGCGCTCCGAAGTTCATCGACGGTATCAACGCCACCATGGAAGAATTCGATATCAATACTCGTTTACGCATGGCCGCGTTCCTCGCGCAAATCGGACACGAATCAGGTCAATTAAGATATGTAAAAGAGTTGGCCAGTGGTTCTTCGTATGAAGGAAGGGCCGACTTAGGCAACACGCACCCAGGCGATGGCGTGAGATATAAAGGCCGTGGCTTAATTCAAATAACCGGCCGCTCTAATTACGTCCAAATAGCTAAAGCTTTGAATATTGATTGCGTTAATAACCCAGAGTTATTAGAAGAGCCTATGAACGCATGCCGTTCGGCTGGTTGGTTTTGGTCATCGCGCAAATTGAATGATCTTGCTGATAAAGATATGTTCACCGCCATTACTAAGAAAATCAACGGCGGAACTAATGGACTTGCAGACCGTAAAGAACTTTATAATAAAGCGTTAGAGGTGCTGAATTGAATCCCTATTTATTAGGCGGTATCGCTCTTGGGATTGCCATGGTATCGGGTACAGTCGGTTACAAGGTAGCGAGCTCTCATTATATCGGCATTCAAAACGAAGAGCGGCAAAGGGTAATCGAAGATCAACAGATCGCAGCCAAAGCGTACGCAGACTTACTCGAGCAGGCTAATAAATATTCAGCAGAGTTAGAGGTTAAAAATGAAGCAAACAAAGTCATTGCAAAACAACTTGCCGTTAAGAAAACTAAAATCATTACGCGCACCGTTTATTCTAATGTCTGTGTTGACGCTGACGGCGTGCAGCTCATTAACTCCGCGCTCCGTGGAAGTGGAAGCGCCTCCAGTGCCAGCGAACCTAGTAACAAAGTGCCCAAATGATTTAGCGACGCCTCTCACGGAAATGACGGGCGCCGCTCTCACTGATAAATTACTTGAAGCTTCTGAAACATATAACGAGTGCCGCGATAGACACAACACCCTTGTGGACTATTTAACTAAACGAAGCATCCTGCCTGCGCCCGTCACTGTCCCGTGACATTTCAAAATTCACCATGTCGCCGCCGATAAAAGACGGGCGTATAAAGTGCCCGTTCTTGTATTGACGAACGCCGACAGCGGTAAAGCTTAATCCCTTCTCGTCTGCGTATGAGTGCGCAAGATTAATCAATTCCTCAACTGTGTAGGGCTTTTCGGCCTTCAATGGTAAGCGTACAACTTCCTCAGCTTGCGCGCCTATTACTGCTTCGAACACGATTACGTCAGCCATTTGTGAGTTCTTTCTTAAAAAAGATTAAATACGTAAAAGAAAAGGTACGCGACAACTTTACCTATTACAAGAATTGCTAAAGTGAATCCACCGATTACAATAATACAAACCAATACGGCGACGATCCACTCAAGAGCAGCTAAGGGCCATTTATCCATTTGTGTTCATCCAAGGATTAAAAGAAAAAACGTATTGACATTTCAAAGGTTGTCCCGGCACGCGTCTATTCCACAGTTTCCAGCCAACGTTGATGCGCATACATTTCTCTGGATTGAAGCCCCACTGGTGGACGCGGTAATACTGAAATGCATCTTTGCCAACCACGCGGCGCATAATGTATCCGGAGTGAATCGGCCGGTTGCCTGTCAAGATATCGCCTTCAATGGTGATCACATCGTTAGGCTCTAGCGTGAAACCGATCACATCGATCGTGAAGTTGTAACAGCGGTTCCGGGCAAGCCAGCATGTACGTTGCCAATATTTTGAGCTCTTTACATGCCGATCCCTATGACCTTGATCACCATCTAGCGGGTTGTCTGGCGTTTCAAACCAGCTTAACCACTTAGGAAGGTTTCCGCCGGGTATGTCTTCACGTGCAAACAATGGGAGGATGGGCGAAACGATCAATGAAAAGATTGTCATGAATGTATCGATCGGCCAAAGCAAGATGTACTTAATCATTTCATTTCCCTCTAAGGTTGCAATCTAATAATGAATAACTAACTGTTGCGCGTTCATCTTTTGCGCAGCTGTCAACGATCCGACGGCCTTCGATTATCTCACCTAACAAGAAGCCGATAAACAAGGCGCACACCACAAGCATTAACTTTTGCATGTCATAACCCTCCGATATGTGGGCCATGCGTGCGCCCGTTTTCTAAACGTAAATCTTCGACTTCCTGTTTCAGTAGTTCTACTTTCCTTTCAAGATCCCCGATTACATCCGCGGCGTTCTGCATTACGCGCCCGTAACTTTCATACGCTTTCTTAGTGTTATCGTCGGCCGCCCGTGATGCTTCAGTGAAAGCAAAGTTTGCCTCACGCCTAAAGCTTGCGGATGTAATCTTGCTCATACGGCTACCGGCGCTTTAATGGCGGGGTGTGGATCGTATCCCACTAGATCGAAGTCTTCGAACTTGTAATCGAAAATTGTCGGCGGACGTCGATCAATCCATACCTGCGGCGGGTCTTTAGGCTCGCGGCTTAACTGTTCGTGTATTTGACCGAAGTGATTAAAATATGCGTGAGTATCGCCGCCGACCCAAATAAACTTACCGGGCTTTAAGTCGCATTGCTGGGCGATCATTTTTGTTAACAATGAATAGCTAGCAATATTAAAAGGCACTCCGAGGAAGATATCAGCGCTACGTTGATATAGTTTGCAACTCAAATACCCGTCACGCACAAAGAACTGAAATAGCGCATGACATGGGGGTAATGCCATCTCATTCGTTTGCGCAGGATTCCATGCGCTCACAATATGACGACGACTGTACGGATCGTTTTTAATAGAGTTGATCACATTAGTGATTTGATCAACACCTTGACCGTTAAAGTTACGCCACTGATACGGATACACATATTTTAATTCGCCGTCGGGTGTGCACCAGGAGTCCCAGATATTTACACCGTTCTCTTTTAAATAACGAATGTTTGTATCACCCTTAAGCATCCATAACAGTTCGTGTACAACACCTTTGAAGAAAACATTCTTCGTTGTCAACAATGGAAAGCTTTCATTCAAATCAAAAATCATTTGAGCGTCAAAAATAGAACGCGCCCCGGTGCCGGTTCGGTCCATTGAGTCCTGGCCCTCGTCCATTACCTTACGCAATAAATCTAAATACTGTTTCATTCGTTTACCTCTAAATCTACCGGGCGGGGTATTAGCATTTGACGTGAGCAGTTAGGGCACCAGATCGGAGCGCGTACCGCATCGGGGTTTTTCTTTGTGAAAATATGTTCAAAGAAATAGGTAACAAGGTGCGCGCAGTTTGTGCAGCTAATGCGTTGTTCTTTGTAAATCATACAGGGTCCTTGTTGGCGTAGTGTGCGAGGGATTCTGCGCGGCGCGTCATGCGTTCTTTTAAAGAACTTTCACCAGACTTTTCCGAGAACTCTTTAAGTTCTACAGAAGCGCGCAGCATCTCGGCTTTGTAGGGGGCAAGATGGTCGTTAATAGCTCTCCTTAACTCTTCTTTAAGTTCTGAAATGGTCATATAGATTCCTTAATTGTTTATCGTGTAGAGAATTTACACATTGCTCAAAGAGTCGTCAAGAGTTATTTTAAAAAGTTTGAAATGTCTCTTTTTAACGAGTCCAAATCAGTCGGACTTTTCAAATAACCTAAAGCGTTTACTAAGCTTTGGCAGCGTTGCAACAACAGCTTAGCGGTTGCGACTTTGTCAGCGGATATATTCTTACCGACTTTAAACGCAGCATCCGCGCACATGGTGCCGTAAGAGATTAAAAGCTTTTCATCACGGGGAAGTTTAGCGCGGGCAAGAGCATTGGGGAATTGATCATGGTTCATTGGTTACGTAGCCTTTCGAATCAAGAAAATCTTGTACAGTCATGCCCCTCAATGTGCTCTCACATATTAACGCAAACCGGTGCAGGAGCTTAACAGGTGTAGGGGTGCGGGGAAATTGCGATTTCTTTTCGTGCCATAGAACGACCGAGCGACTTATGGGCTCAAGCCCTTTTAAATGATGGCTTACCATTTTGGCAGCCCAGCCGACGCGAGTTAATTGGTCGGCGTTGTGATTTAAACAAGTGATCTGTATAGCGAAATGAAGCTGCAGCATGAGTTGATCAATGGTCGCAGCATCGATCGGCATGGCTATTTTTACGCGCTTCGGTTTGTATTTCTTGGTCCGCTTGGTTTTCATTACTTGTTCCTATAGGTTGCATAATTTGCCGGGTTTATTTGGGCAGGCCGCACCCGGCTACGGTTTTCATATTCAAACGTCCGAAGGCGGTTGATGTGCCCTATTGCTTGTATCTGTATTCATAATCTCATCATGACTCATGAGTCTAAATATTTCCCATGCGTCGCGTCGATCATGGAAGTGAAAAACGCATCTTAATCTTGCTTCTTTCATACCGATGCGTTTACAGATCTCTTCCATTGGTATCCGTTGATATCTCATAATGTAGGCCATTACGAGAGTTTCAGTGTCTACGTTGTTGTTACGTTCTTCGCGCATTTGAATGCCTTTTTATTATTGGTTAGAGGCGGCAGTTTCTTTCCCACTGCCAAAGTCAAGATATTGATCACCGTGCCTTTCGAAAAGGTACTGCAAACCATAACCCAATTACAACATCAATAATGCTTCAACTTCTTACGACAATCATAAATATCACCCGCGTATTCAAATTGATTGAAGTTATCACATTGTTTAACTATCGTAGCGCGCCGCACAGTTGCAGGTTTAGGCGTGAAATAATAAATGGCAATGTTGATGCTTACAACCAATATTAGCAGCAGAATAATAATTATTAAACTATAAATTTCCTTACGTCTTTCGCTCACTTCACTCCCCTACAAATTGGGCGGCATTGCACCGCCCGCACTAGAACTACTTGAATGTTTTAGGTGCTACTAATCTGTTGCGGATATAAGGGTCATTCATGTCGGCACCGCTACTTAAAGAGTAGTTAGGCTCTTTAGGTTCTGCGACTGAATATATCTTTTGTTCTTCAACCGGGGCTGTAGGGCAAACGCGCCCAGTTGCTTTCATGGCGGCGGCAACCGAAGCATCGGCGCACATCATGGAAAGAGCGACATCACGGTAGCCTAAGCCGTCCATCATCTTGGCATTCTTCAACAGTACGCAATTCCCATCTGTCCAGGTTGTGCCGAAACTAACACCGAGGCCCGGGGCTTGTACGCCTCCTGAGCTAGAGCCCATACACGTGTCGGCGCCGGATGTTAATGGTGCAGCGTAAGCAGTCGCGACAGGGATACGTGAAGCCGCGAAATTATCGCCTTCGACGCTGACATTGGTCGAGTTACCGCTTGCGGTATTAGTAGAATTGTTTCCTGCGTTAGACTGGATGTTACCGCCCGAGGAGCTTGAAGAATTGCCCGAGTTTTTAATACTTTGTGCTTGGCCCTGTAGTTGGCCTTGGCCTTGATTAGCGTTGCCACCAGTGCCGCCGGTTGCAGTGGCCACGCCACCAGTAGCATTCGCGTTTCCCCCGTTTGCGTTGTTACTTAAGGCGTTCTGTGTAACAACGTTGTTATTGCCTGAGTTGCCAGGTTGATACCCTACGCTCGTTGCGTAGCTCTGACCCATGGCAAGCGTTAATGCGGTTACTACAATCAATTTCTTAAACATGGTAAAACTCCCTTTGAGGTTGCCGGCTAAACCCGCGCCGGCGCGGTACTACTGGAACTTCGTCGTGGTGTCTGCCTCAAGCTTTTGAAACTCTTTCGCTTTTTCTTCGGCTTCAAATCTAAATGCTACGTCTTCAATAATTCGGTGAATGGTGGGGTTAGTAAGCGCCATGGTAGAAATATTTCTTTGAATCTTTAGCATGTTATAAAACATTCTTCCCATGTTGTTAAGGTCACAGGACACGTGCATAAGGCGCTCGCCATCTTTAGGGTTATAGAACTCTTCGATCAGGTAATCGTGTGTCATTTCAAAGCCTTCAGCCATTGCTGAATTCTCTAGGTCGGTTGCCGTATCTGGATCGTGCGAGTAAACAATTTTTAAATCGCCCATGCTATTCTCCTTCTTTCATTTGTCGATACTTCTTAAGCGCTGATTGAAAGCCGGCCTGTGTTGCCGCCTTCTCCTGGTTTGCAATCCTTATCGCAACGTCTACAGTGTTCTTTGCGATGATAAGATGTATAACGGTCGGCTCTTTCAAACCTTGACGTCTAGCAGGCCCAATCCGCTCAATAACTTGTTGATAGTTTTCAGCGCTCCAAATCAACGAGAAGAAAATAATATGCCTACAACCATGCTGCAAGCCGTCTACGCCATGAGCGGCAGATTGTGGGTGAATCAAAATACATTTATGTTTGCCCGCTTTCCATTCGTCAAGAATGGGTCCGAGTTCTTTCGTACCCGACCCAATGTTAGGCGCATCAGGAAAAACTTTTCGCAAGCGGGCTAAGTCATGTTTGAAGTTGTAGACGATTAGAACAGGCGAGCCTATCTCCTCCATTAAGTCATTGACTGCCTCGATCTTCTCATCGTGTAGCACTTCCCAATCGCGTTCGCCTGTCGTGCGATCCATGGAGTACACCGCACCATTTGCAACTTGATGACATTTTTGGCTAAGCGTTGCCGCGTTCACTGCTTCAACATCGCCCCGCTCTAGCTCTACGAACATTTCCTTTTCAAACTGCGCATAAAGTTTCGCAACGTTAGCGGGTAACGACACTTCAACCTCTTGCGTGATCACGTCAGGCAAGTCGAGCCAGTCCTTAGCCTCCATACGTAATACGATGTCGCTGGTCAAAGCTGCAATCTCTGCTTCCGCGCCAGGGCGCAACTTATATGTATAGGCTAAGTAATCATCTTGAATAAAGAAACGTTCTTTATAGATGGAGTAATTCTTACCGAGGCGTTCGCCGCCATCTAATATAAATATTTGTGCCCATAGTTCTAATAAGCTATTCGGCGTTGGCGTACCTGTTAAGATCATGCGTTTTTTAAAAAGTCCCAACACCTTACGCAGTGCTTTGAAACGTTGCGTGTCGTGCTTCTTGAACTTAGTTGACTCATCAATGATTAAAGCATCGAAAGGCCACACCGGCGCCATGTTCTGCACCTTCTGGATAATGGTCGTCCCCTTAGCCGCTTCGAACATTAAATTAATCAGCCACACTAGCCCCTCTGGATTGATCAAGTAAACATCTGCCGGGTAAGCAAGTGCAGCCTTGCGGCGATTCACGTTGCCGTGTACTAGTGAAAACCTTAACCCTTTGGTATGGCTCCACTTGATCGACTCTTGGCGCCATACGTTATACACAACGCGTAGAGGCGCGACGATTAGCACGGGCTTGTTGATCAATGATTTGTGCATCCATGCCTTGACCACGCTTAGAGCGCTGACTGTCTTGCCTAAGCCCGGGTCAGAGAACAATGCTGATATATCGTTCTCAATACCGAAACGAGTATTTCGTAATTGATACGGGCGAAGATTTTGGGGCGTTAACATTATTTAGAGATCATCCAAACAATCGCGAGAAGGCCGAGAACTGCAGCAATGGTCAAACCAACATTATATTTTTCGACTGCCCATTCTTGGGGCTCAATGTGCTCACGCGTGTGCGGACCGAATGCTTCTTGCAAGCTACGGGGAAAACGATAAAACTCTAGTTCGTTATGGTCTTCTTGTTTTTGTTTGCTATATGTTGAAATACTGATGTTCATTTAATTCTCCTTAGGTGAGTTGATGAACGTAATTTACACAGTGCTCAAATAGTTGTCAACATCTTCCTTTGTATACAACACAAATACTTTGTGACCTTTATCACGTAATCGTTTATGTATTCGTTTTTGCATAGGAGAGAGGACGCCGCCTTTAGGTTTTTTAAGTTCTATCCAGTGGACTTCACCATTAGGCAATGGGACAACGCGATCAGGCCAACCGATGCGCGCGTATATTTTTACGCACTCATGTTTCTTTTCTTGTAGCCCTTTTCGCAAACGTGCCTCGATGACACGTTCACGAACGTTAGCCTGCATAGCTCATCACGCGGGCATACTCAACATGAGCGCGTATTGCTTTATATCTACGGTAAAGGCGATCAAGAATTTGATAACGCGCCCGGTCGGGTCGGTGCATCTCTGCAAACATGAGTAAGACTAACTCGCGCATGCTGTCTTCTGTCTCGGGTAGTTCTTTGATGTGAGGGTGGAGCACTAGCCAATTCGACAAAAGCTTTGCGCATCTCTTTTCATCTTTAGTGGTCAATCCGTCCATCGCTAAAATTTCATCGGTTAATAGCATTTTATTTTCTATACCTTTCTGTTTCAAATCCTTCGGCCTTCAATGGCAAGCCTGTTGCCCATGATGGTATTTTACAAATAATTTCTTCGAGTTCTTCAGCGGAACCAAACCCTATAGGCACTTCAGGGATTAACTCATCGTGTACCGTACCGATAATCTTATAGCCCGCGCGTTCCGCCTCTTCCATGCCATTAAACAAAACGTCTGCGGCCGTCGCTTGCGTGATGTTCTCAACGAGCTTACCGCCGTAAGTTGATTCACGCACGATCTGGCCTTTGTACTCAGTCTGAAAGCTTAGCTGTTCTTTGATCCATGGCGAATAGTCTTCAGCGTTAATACGTGCCTTATGCTCTGCGTCAGTCTCTTCAGCTTTCTTACGCAAATTAACATCAACCTTGTTCACTTCAGGGAACGGGTAACGCATCGCGATACCACTAGGCCGTTCAATGGCAAGATAGAAACCTTCAACATAAAATTTAATGTTACGAAGTTTTATAGGATTGTTTTTCGTGCGTTTGCTAACCACTGCATTGATTGCGCACTCTTCAATGTCTGACCAGAATTGCTTGACCATGTGGTTGGACTCACGATAAGAATCAACCGCCATCTTTGCAAAATCTGGCTCGATGATCGTACCGCTGTTCGCGACGTACTCCACGAACTTACGCGCACCGAGTTGATAACCGCAACCTAAGATCAATTGCTTACCGATGTGACGCTGCGGCTTCGTAACTTCATCATAAGATACGTTGAACAGTTTAGACGCCATCACAACATAAGTATCCTTACCTTCGCGAATCGACTCAAGCATGTCTTCTTGACCTGCAAGCCACATCAACACACGAACCTCAATCGATGCGTAGTCAACAGGTATAAGCTTGTGTCCTGCTTTGGCACGAATGAACCCGCGCATGCACATACTGATGGTGTCGATGGGAGACGGCCATATCATTTTGAACAACTCAGCGTCACGCTGCTGTAGGATATCGAACACGCCATTAAAGTTAATCAGGCCGGGGTCACTCTTCGGATCATCATGGAAGCCCTGTTTAAAGTTCTGCGGCTGTATGAGTTGGCCCGATGTACGCGAGGTGTGCGCACCATGGAATAAGAAGCCGCCGCGTATGCGATCATCGGGGCAGATACAGGCCTGCATACGCGCAAGCTTCTTTGTGCTCGCCTTACTGGCTTCTAGTCTTAGCTCAAGTAAGCGGCGCATGTCAGGGTTAAGTTTCTTACCTGACGTTAATAAATCAACGACTGTTTTCTTTCTGAGGTTCTGAATATCGTCGTCTTCATCATCGTTTAAATCGCCGAGTTCTTTAACGAGTTCTAAAATCTTTGCGGTTTGAGTTGGATTAACTTCAGCGCCGGTTAAGCGTTTAGTGATTACGTTAACTTCGTCTTTAATTTCTTTTTCGCACACCGTGAGAATCTCATAAGCATTATCCACCGCGGCGCGATCAATCGGCATTCCCCGCGTGTTCATACGCATATCAAGCCAGTAATACCGTTGTTGCTTTAATGGCAACATCGGCAAGAAGTGGGCGAGTTGTCGCTCGCTTTCAACGTCAATATCACAGTAGCGAATGAAATCTTCGAAGTCATCAGGCTGGTCGTCTGGGTAGATGCGCGTCGTTAAGTTTTTCTTCGTTGCTTTGCGGGGCACGCAGAAGATGCGTATTAATCGATCACCCGCTTTGTCTTTCGGAATGATGTAATTCGCGTCGCCTTCTTTTGCATTGTTGCCTGTATTGAGCGCGGCAACTGCTTTGGCTAATGAACGGGGTAGGCCACTCGCAGCAGCTTGTGCAGCGGTGCAAATCCATTGATGTATTTTAGTCTTTGGCGCGTCATGATGTTTGACCATCACGTTTTCCCATATCGCCCGCTCAAACGCTGCATTATGCGCGGCAACGCGTCCGCCTCGTTCTATGTGATCATAGAGTGCTTCCATGTTGTCGAGTGATTGCCGCTCGGGGTACTTGCTAAACGTTGGCGTGTAACATTGTTTGTCTTGTTCGCCAATGGCATATTTAGCAATGAGCACTTCGGTGCTTTCATCGTGCGCGTAACGATAACCCCCGCCCTTACGAATATCGCAAGCGCTGAACGTTTCGAAGTCGAGGTGTGCTAATGGTAAGTGGTCCATCATAATTTAGTCATTGCGCCGTGTAGTGATCCACGTAACTCGCCCATGAAGTCGCGGCTCCATTCCCATCGTTGAGCGCGTCGAATTTTATCGTAGTTCGGTAATGCTTTGGCGACATCATCAGCGTTGTTAACAATAAAACTTTCATCACAATCAAAGCCTGCTTTTTCTAACGTGCGCGCCGATGCGGCATCGACAAGAACCGCAACGCCCGCACGCAAGCACTCATAGAAACGATTAGCCGGGGAGCAATAAACCTTGTGGCTGTATTCGTCCTCGATATAGAGCGATGCGCCGAAGGCTTGAAAGTCGCGCACGCTTTTAAACATTGGGAGAACCGAAATAGTCGAGTCAATGGCTTTCACTAAGAAGTCCGCGCGGGGGTCAGCGCTGAAAGCAACATGGTATTTAGTCATGCGCATGTACTTACTGAAATCTAATTGGCGTCCGTTGCGTATGCCGCCGTAATACATCAAAGTATTATCAAATACGGGCTTACCAAATGGCGCCATTGTTTCGGCAGTACCGGACCATGGTAAAACATTCCAGTTTATATAGTGGTCGGATGGGTCTTCGATGTTGCTAGGTATGGTGGTCCATACTGCAAAGTTCATGCGGTTGTTATGCAGCCATTTGGGGGCTGTTGGCAAATATTCGTTTTGCATCTCGATCGTCAATTTCGCATTGTGAAATAGATCAGAGACAAGTTCCCAGTTAGATGATTGATAATGGGCGTATTTAACGAACAACACATCAAACTTTTGATCTTTGAAGTTGACAATGTTGTCCTGCGTGATCATAGGAATTTTTAATTCATCAGATACAAATTTAGAAATTCTATATCCGGGCGAATGCAGGTTCGCTTCGATCATCTCGCCAAAATGTAAGACCGCCATCTTCATATTATTTGCCTTTTAAATGATTGGTGCCGGTTACGTTATCCGGCGCCCGAGCTCTCACCCAAGCCGTTCTTTATTACAGACCTAAAAAATCTTCTTCATCGTCTGAAGCGTCTGTCGTTGTTGCAGCGCCTAAGAGGTGTGCAAAGTCAGCTTGTGGGCTGCTTGCTCCACCTAAGCGTTCACCGTCTGCGCTCTTCATAATGCTATTAATGTAAAGTGTTACGCCCTTGTTACCGCTGGTATCGTAGGCGTAACAGTAAACGCTGATGTAGCCTTTGCAGCCGCTATAGAATTCATCAGGGTTAATGATCTTACGACCCTTTTTATCAATGATCTGCGGTGCGCCTTTATCTTCTAGACGCGTCGGGCTGATATAAAAACTGCCTTCCTCATACGGGAAGCCGTACCGACTAACAAGACTTTCACCATTCTTATCGTCGTCGCTAGACTTCCACGGAAGACGAAGCGATCCTGCCTTGATTAGTTTCTTAGCAGTCTCTTCCCCGAACTTAGCATAAGCAGCGGCTAATATAACTTTCTTCATGGGGGTTAGATCGGTGCCTGGTGCGTATACGTGGCTTGTGCTGAACTGCGGCTTTTTTGCGGGGTTTGGTTTGCCATCGAGGCGGGGTTGTTCAGCTTTGAAAACTTTCAAAAAACTAAACGTTCCTTCTGGCGTGGTAAAAATAAAATTTTCTTCTTTGGACATGATGTTCCTAAATGGTTAAGTGTGTAAATATGTAAACGAGGTCAAACTATATCATCAAAATCGTCAATAGCGTTCACTTGTTTCATAACTTTATTACCCGGTTTAATGTTAACTAAACTCGGTTGTGCTGCTTCTAACTTATCTTTTGATTTAAATAATTTCTTATCCTTCAAAAGACTTTCAACACCTGGTGCGCTCAGCATTTGAGTCTTATATAATTCGGAGTCTTCAAGGTTATAGAGTTCTTTGAGCTTCTGAGCTGCGATAGTCTCATCTGCCCATTCCCTTGTTTTTCTACCTTCCTTCAGCTCCCATCCTTCTATGGTTTGCCCTTCCTCTAAGCGGCGCTTTCCTTCTTCCATTACGTCATTGAACCACTTAGCCAGTACCGCACCTTGACCGAGAACTTTTGATAATTGTTCGTTGGTCATGTTGCCGATTCTTGGCAGCTCTTTAACGATTTCTTTAGGAGGTGTTTCGATGGGTTCGAGTAACGCGCTGAAGTCGATCAAAGCATCGTTGAATCCTTTGTCTAGGATATACGCGGCGCGCTCCCCGCATGAGCCAGCAGCCTTACAGAATTGGCAATGATCTCCGGGTACACGTGGCTCTTTACCGCTGAGCGCCTTGCGCGCTACGCCGTGAATGGAATGTAACCAGTCCATTACGTAAGTATAGGTGTATGTGATTTCTTTGATCTGTAAGCCGCTGCGGGCGCGTGGCTGGATCACGACTAGATTCATATCTAGGCCAACAAATCGGGGGTCGGTTTGGTAGACACCTGCGGCATAGCTTAATAGTTGTTCATTGTCTTCAACATCCACAACGACGCCCATGCCATGTTTGTAATCGATGCCAAAGAGTTTGCCGGCCTTAAGTGAGTAGGCCGTAATATCGGCGGTGCCTGCATACACGCCTTTCTCAAGCCCAATGGCGGCGCCAATCTCGACACGTTGTTCGCTTTGCACGACAAGGTCTAAGTATTGGAGCTGTAGCGCTTCGACGTAATCAAGCGCAACTTGAACAGCCTCACACATGTTCCGGTTGACTGGGAAACCCGGCGCAAACTCATGCTTTAGGAATTCCTCTGGCTTGAGTCCCATGATAAGACAAGCCTCTAATAAACCATGAGCGGCGGTGCCTTCCATTGCGGCGGCACCCGACGTATCAGGTAAGCCCTTTTGCGCTTCGATGCTGCCGGTGCAAACAGTCCACCGATGCGCAGAGGAGGGAGATAGGATGGAATGACTAGACACCGAGAGCTTTCAAGATGGCGTTACGCGCAACCAAGTATTTCCGCTTCACAGGACTATGAGCGAGGCCGCGAAATTCTAAATGTACGCTCATCAGAGAATGAACAGGAAACCTTTCCACTAATTTCTTGTAATTCTTAACGCCTGAAAAATAGACATTATCGTTTTCTGGGTCGTGCCATTGAACTCCATCGAAAAACATCCTTCGATACACATATCGAGTGTCCGGGCTACCTGCGCGGGTATCATAAAAACCAACGCGCACAGGATCAACCTCGCGTCCGTCAATCCAGGGGCTTACTGCATTAGGATCATCTCTTAAATCTGTAAACATTGTTACACCTCTTTTGGTTTGGTCTTGCGTTGTTCTTTCAAAATACGTTTGCGTTCTTCCTCGGCCAACTTGATCGCATTCTCCATAGAGGTTTCAAAGTGGCTGCCTCTAAACAGATTACGAAGTTCTTTCACGCATGCGGCAAGTTGCGCATACATTCTGTTGGCGCCGCCCGCAGACATGGCGACAATTTCACCGTTGCCCGCTTTTATGTGCCAGTAATAACGTCCGTCATTGCGTCGGATAATTTCAAATTTTCTGCGGATCATTTTGGTGTTCTCCTTGTTCGGCCTTTTGACGTTGGTCAAAATCGCTTTGCAATTTTACACACATCTCCACTTTCTGACTAATCCATTTATTAAATTCTTCGAAATAGGCTTCACTCTTGGCTTTATTTTCTAAAACATCCGCATGGTTTTGATGAATTTGTTCATAGAGATTTTTATTAACTTCGATCAGCTCATCTAGTTGGCGTTGACGTGCGCCATACCATTGAACCCGGTAAAGCAACACTGAGAAAATACCGACGTTGACGATCATTAAGATTTGGAAAATATCGCTCATATCAATTTACCTCTTGAATAAAATTTAGGGCGGGTCGGCATGCGTTTGGCTTGGATACGATCGGGGATTGCATATTTAAAAACGGTAACAATTAACTCTATTTCGTCGCGTGGCTCAAGCACGAACACAATCCCGCACTTGCTCACTTTCAAATATCTATCATGGTTGAGGTTCATCCTGTTCGACATGTGCGAACTCGTGGGGCAATTCATACGAATAAATTCACGTTGCTTTTTAGTCGGGCTCTTCGTACTCGGGTGTTCAAAGATTGCGTCTAGATTCATACCGGCAAAACGTTCTTCTGCGCGTGCTATCGCGTGCAGGCTCCAAATATGCCCCATGGATTCCTCTTAGTTAATGGTGTGTGATACGCCTTCGGAAAAATTCTCGTCGTCCATCTCTTCGACAATTTCGGATAATTCAGACGGCGGGATTTGCCCGAATAGAAAATCGAAACCTTCGGCTTTGTCAGAGCTTACGATTAGCGCGAGGCTGTAGTCTTTGCCAAAGAGTTGTTCAACTTGTTGCATCAATGATAAAAGTTTCTCATTTAGATCATCACTAAGGATGCGTGCGCGTTCTGCCTCTACTGTTTTATTGCCCATTGTTTGTTTCCTCAGGTAGTTTGTAACGGTCGTCTAAATCTTTACGGTGCTCACTCATCCAAAACAAAAACATAACGCAGCACGCGGCGTGCAGTAGATGGCTTTCGCCTGTCTCAGGGTCAAGAGTTTCACCTTTAGCGAATCGGAAGATATGCCCGAGGCCGGCGCGTATCAAGCGTGAGTAGTGGAGGCCCTTGCGCCAGTTGTGCGCCGCATATTTTTTACTTCCGAACGCAAGTACGCGTCCCATGCCTTCAGCAAATTCGCAATCGATTAAGTCGATGCGCGGCTTCTCTTGATCGTGCTTGACGCCTTCTGAAAGTATTGATTCCTTAAACCCTATGAATTCATAGTCCTCATTGAATTCTTCTACTGGTATATTAAAGCCTATATTTGCATCATCGTTGTATAGTCTCACTTCATCAAAATTCGGCATCGTAACAAACCGAAAAAGTTGATTTGATTTTAAATTTTTATAAATCTTCATACTGTCTCCTCCTCCTCTTTACACACATCAGCAAATCTAAAAATGCTCGACATGGGGCTGTTGACGGTATCGGTTGACTCGAACTTACGGATGTTGCGACGTACGGGTAAATCAATCAACATAGCTTTCGCTTCTTTCTCTGCTAAGAGTGTTTGCTTTTCTAAGTTTCGTTGATACAACTTTGAATGCTTGAGTTCGCTAGCTTGTTTACGTTTTGATGGGCGAATGACTGGCGATACTCTTAGCTTTTTCTTTGCCTCGATATTGGCTAGGGTTTGCATTCTCTGTAGTCCTGTTGGGGTAATAACGTAAGTAGTTAAGTTAACGCGGCTTACTGGGCCAACACAGGAAGATTCAAGGTACTTACTACATACCGCATGACATATCACTCGTCGAATACGTTTCGGTTCAACACCCAAAACAGCCGCTAGATCGGTAGAAGTTTTACCAGGGTTATTTTTAATTGCCTCAAGTGTTCGATATACCCTGTTCTTGGTGTCCTGTTGATAGACCGCTAGACCATTGTTTTTTCTATCATCTAATAGTTCTTTAATCTCCGGCAGATTAGCGACGGCCCAATAAGTTACCCCGAACTTACGTGATATTTGTGTAACGGTTAACCCCGTTTTAAATCTTGCTAATATTTCATGTCTTATAGATTGTAAATAGTCTCTTTTATCGCTGATGATATCAACGACTTGGCGAATACTAGCAGTAGTCAATTTGTAATCTTGCGCTAGCTGTTCAATGGTCCTGCCCGATTGATAAGCTTTTTTAATGTCCGTGTTACGGCGATCAAAATACGTCTTCGCTTGTTGATATAGACCGGGCTGTGCCATCAGCCAGTTACGTGACACGCCTAAGGTTGTTTGAACTCTGCTCATAGGCATGCCCGCCTCTATAAGTTCTGAAGCTTTAATACACAGTTCCTTATTGTTTCTCATATTGGTTCCTTTATAGTGTTCAGTATTTAACGGCACGAAGTTATAAAACTTTAGGCTTCATAAAAACATACCAGTGCGTCCCGGTTGCCTTCACTGCGCGAGTACCGAACAAAGGCTTAACCGGCGTCAACGCTAACACCTCGCTCATCTTATATCCCGCCATTTTCTTTCTTGAACCACAAAAATAAGCCCGTCATCGTCTAACCAATTTTCACCGTCGAAATATGCTTTATGAATTTCATCACCGTATCCATAATCATCGATTAAGTTATCGTAAGTACCGACTTCATCTGGCTTCACATCTCCGCTAAACCAACCGTTTAAACTCATTTATCCGCCCTCTTATTCCATGCTTCGATTGCTTCTTGTTCGGTCTTACATCGGTCACCAATAACGTCGCATCCGTAACAAGAATAGAAATATTCTTTACGATTATGACTGTACAGCTCCGGGTGATAACCGCACTTGCACGGCTTAAGTTCTTCACTCATCGCATCACCTCAAAATCGACCGACTCGCTGTAGTATCCGTTCGACTCACCATACCAACGGATATCAACATAACCTTTGATGGTTGCCAGCTTATAAAATGTCCACGTGTAAGACTCTTGGTATTCAAGAACAATTTTTGCATCTTTAGGATTTTCGTCGCTTGTCGATTCTTCGGCCAGCAATATCGGCGATCCGATTAAATCATTCAAGTCACCTACTACGCTTTCGATGCTCACCGATTCGCAGCAATCGCTCCAGTGATGCATCCTGTATTTGATTCCATCAATAGTCGTGAATATAACTTCATCGCCGCCCTCTTTACATCCATCGATTGAAGCTAATGTCTTGCCTTTTAAATCATTGAAACTTATTTCTTCCTGCATGTTGGCTCCTCAAAATCAATTAACTCAAGCACTATATTGCGCACGTAGTCGTTGGCGGCTTTCACTTTTTCCATTCCTTGTTGTGAATCATGCAGCTAACGATATGCCCAAGAATATTAGCTTCGCCAAAAGTTAAATTATGTGAAGTAGACAGCTCTTTCATTTTATTCTGGGCAGGCTTTGGGTCAGCCTCACTAAACAAATTCGCTACCTCTAAAGCCATCTTCTCAACTGGATTAATAACTTCTTGTAGGGGATTAATCATCGCAGCTCCTTTAGTTGTTTAGATATTAACGGCAACATTCTTTAAAGCTTTAGGGGCTTTCTGAGATTGCAGCCATCAACAGAAGCGCTAGTACGCGTTGTTCTTTATTTCTTTGGAAAATTAATATACCGAAGTAATCGACAAAAATAAAAAGTGATCGCCTAGACATAGGCGGGCCTTTGCGCGAATATTGAGACTCCGCAGCCTTACGATAGATATCGGCGTCAGTCATGTGTAGTTTTCCAGGTCAACAACTCCGATATTCACTCGCGCAAATGGGCAATCAAGTTCATCGTATACCCAACAAACGATAGTTACTTTGTAATACGCTTTGTCACTAAACCTTATGTCGTCGCCTACCCTTGGCACATGCAATAACAAATCGCTGGCTAATATTCCTTCTTTCTCGTGAATGAAACGAGCGCTAACTTCTTTTGTCATTTTTTGACCCATCACCCGTTCTCCTTCATATCAACCAGGCATTGCAAGATAGCTGTGCGGTAAGCTTGGATAGAGTCACCCTCAAATTCCATAGTTTCCCAACCTAAACGAATCCATTGGTTCGCAAATGAAATACATAGCCCGTGCTCATGCGCAAGCTCGAAGCAACGAGCGCTGTCCTCGTGAAGATAAAACTTATCCTGTCCGATACCCATGTCTTGGTAATGCTCACATCTAGGATCCATCGATTCAGGTATCCCGTATAGCTCCGCAACCTTCTTACTGAGTTCGATGCCGGTAAGTGTGGTCATGATTCAACCTCAAAATAATCTGTGGAGCCGTCCGCGTTGCTTACTGCGCCTTTATAAGGTTCTAAATGGCGAACGGTATTAGGCTCCGATACTTCAAAATCTAATCTATAAATATCATCGGGTGCCCCGCCGCATTCAACCCACATAAATCTACCGTCCTCAGTGTGCCCGTTAAAGGTAAATGTGAACTTCCAATAACGCTCAAGTAAAACTTTACAATCACCGTAACGTTTATAAAATTCTTCTTTCGTTAGTTCGTTTACATGATTCATTCTGCGGCCTCTATGGCTTTGTCGAAAGCTTCTAAAACTTCTGCGTGGGTATGCCTATCGTTGAATGTTTCAATAGCCCATCCCATATAAGGCTTAAGGGCTCTTATAGCTTCAAGGAATAAATTTTCGAATGGCGCAGATTTATCTATTGCCCCAAGCGCACAAAAACAAACTGCTCCCGGATTGCTTAAGTTAACTTTACAACCTATTGCATCCCGCGCCATTGCCTTTTGCGTCCAGTTCTCTGGCTTCTCGATCAACGCACGAGCGGCGATTAATGTTTGTTTTGTTGTGGTCATTTATAGCCCCTGAAAATATCGAACAGTTAGCGCAATTACTGCGACCGGTATCAGCACCCAAATTACTAAAGTCGACACGATTTTAAAAATCATTTTAAAAAAGTCTTTCATGTTGGCGCTTTCGGTAATTCCATCCAATGGGTTACATCTTTATTTTCAAAATCATTTTCGCATTCGTAACCGTCGGCACCATAGACGTGATACCAATCCCATACCGAGCCGTCAGGGCGTGTGTCGCTTTCATAGTGAGCAGTTGCTATAAATGGCTCACCGTTTTGTATTTCCTTATACTCTCCGCCAATATTTCTATGCACGTGCCGAACTCCGTATATCAAGACTTGTATATTTAAAGGTATAGAACTAACAGGCTGCCATTGCGGGGCTAGATCAGCCCTTACATATTCAACATCATGAAAAACATTGCTCGTGCTAGCAAATGGCATTTGCCAGCGATCACAATCAGAAGGGTTTTTCTTGCTCATTATGTAAATCTTATCTGGCATGTTATTCATTTCTTTACCCTTTCGGCGATTGCTTCACAGATGCTTATTGCCCCGAATAGCAAGCCGATAGATAACATCATGACCGGCATAAAAATAATTACTTGAATGAACTCAGGTGCATTATTCATTTTCTAAGCTCTTAGTAAACAATAAAAAGGTGCCAACGGTGACCAATGCGCTTACCGCAAATAGTAGAAGGCAAGCTGTGTTATAGGGCCAACTATGCTTGTTGAACTCTGAGAAGGTTATAAACGCAACGATACTGGTGCCGACAATGGATACCATGGCAATCGCTGCGCTAATCAACATCGTTAGTATTTGTTGTTTGTTCATATTAAGCACCGCTATGGCCGAAACCGCCCTTACGTTCGCTATCACTTAGCTTCTCAACAACGCGCATGTGTACTTTAGCAACAGGCTCAAGCATGGCCTGTGCGATACGGTCGCCAGGTTTAACTTGTAAGAATGAATTCCAATCGCCCTGTAGCTTGACCATAACCTCGTCGCGGTAATCGCTGTCAATAATTCCGACACAGTTACTTAAGCGCGTGCTCGACTTAAAACCATGGCCGCTGCGGCTGTAAATTTTCATGACCCAGCCCGGCGGAATTTCAAACGCCCAACCAATCCTAAATAATTCGCGACTGTCGTCATGGCTGCCGCGTATCTCGCCGCCGTCAATGGTGTATAGATCGAAACAGGCCGACCCGTCGGTTGCGTATGTGGGAATGATTGCGTCGGGGTGTAACTTCACGAGCTTAAGGTTTACATTGAGTTGGCCGGTCCAATTGTCTTGCCATGTATGGACGGATTGCAAAGGGTCTATGTTGGTCATACTTATATTAGCCATACAGGTTCCTTAAGAGTTGATGCTTACTAATTTACACAATGCTCAAATACTTGTCAAGCTTATTCTTGAAACCTTCTTAACTTGTTGTGGAGTTCTAACATTGTTCGGGTGTTTTGTTTATTTTCATCGCGTAGGTTATCGATAACGGCTTGTTGTTCTTCAACTTTTTTCTCTAATTGCTTTATCAAAGCTAGGGCAACATCAAAATGGTTTCTTTGTTTTTCTAAACTTTGTTGGTATTCGTTCATGTTCGTGTTAAAAATATCTCGACGAATATATTTCACGCGCTCACCTTCTTTACCTTCATCTTCGTTCTTGCAAGCGCGATCGTGTTTTATGAAAACTGCCTGCGGCCAATCTCTTAAGTCGCTCATTGTTTTTCCTTTAAGGGTTAGTGCCATTATTTTTTATAAAGCGCCATGCCGCCTTCCATGCTCGCCACATGATGAACGTATTCACATCGGCGTAGCGCGTACCACTTGCGATGCGTTCGAAGTTCATGGCGGGGAATTCACTTTCGAATGCGGCTCTCGATCGTTCGTGCTCGGCCTTTTTAGTTTTCATCCTGTGCCCTTAGTCGTTTCTTTATTTCTTCAAAAGCACTTGAAGCATGTTGGCCTAACGTTTGCTGAGGAACGCTATTTTCGAACTGAGCTATCAGCTCCTCATTAGTTAAAGGCTTAGG